>ERZ1292623.4535-Hain-H51-01um-R1-4535-length-11342-cov-4_pt1 | contig 11342 bp, 14 predicted proteins | sample MGYA00564398_ERZ1292623 | MGnify/ENA primary metagenome ERZ1292623 (study PRJEB36523, sample SAMEA6512633) | groundwater metagenome | collected 2019-01-07 | study: AquaDiva: Metagenomics assemblies of 32 groundwater samples | reverse complement strand
AAAAATTCCATAAAAAAAGGAGAAAGCGTGACTCTTTCGTGGGAACTTTCTAAGCATCCTTGGACTTACTGCAATAAATTTTTTGGGTGGGATGGGGGGCTAAAGCCCATAAATGGGTCAGAAGAAAGTAAGCCTCTTTTTTTGGAAGCCACATTTAAGTTGATTTGTTATTTGGAAAGCAAGGCTTTTGAAGACGCTGTGATTATAAGTATTTTGCCAGAAGAGACAGTAAAAAAAGTTGAAGATACCACGCAAGCTTCACCCTCTTCTACTTTTACTCTTGCGCCCGGAGGAGGATTTATATCTTGTTCAGTGACCGTTGAGCCCGCGATTGCGACTTTAGGAAAAAACGCAATGGAGGCTTTATGGGTAATTGACTCAGACCCGAGAAGCGCTTTCTTTTATTGGAGAGGTAAAGATAATGGAGTCGATATCGGAAAAGTTTACGGTGGAAAAACACAAAGGATAAGAAGGTTTGACTATACGCCGTTCTCTGCAAAATACGAACGATACGCCGAAATATTTTTTAGCCAACAGCATTATGTTGGCGACCCATATACTCCGGGATGCACTACCAATACCGTAGTTTTTGAAATAAAAGAATAAATTAACTTGAAAAGCAAACTCACAATTTATCTGATTTTGCATAATATCAGAAGTGTTTTTAACGTAGGCTCAATATTTCGCACAGCCGACGCCTTTGGTGTCAAAAAAATTTACCTTGTAGGGTACACTCCAGAGCCTGCGCAAAAAACAGCGCTCGGCGCCGAAAAGTATATTCAATATGAAAAGGCAAAAAGCGTTAAAAAAATTTTAAAAAAACTTAAAGAAAATAAATTTTTTATAATTTCTTTGGAGAACCGCGTAAGCGGTTCGGTTCAAATTAACCGCTTCGCTTCGCTTGCTTCATGGAAGAAATTTAATAAATCCGCACGATCAAATAAATTAAAAAATGTAGCAATAATACTAGGCAATGAAGTTCGCGGGATTCCCAAGGGCATCCGAATAGCCTCGGATGCAGTTGTGGAAATCCCAATGCGCGGAAAAAAAGAATCACTCAACGTTGCCGTTGCTGCTGGTATTGCGCTTTACGCCATTAATAACTTGCTTCAAAAATAATATTTCCAGCTTGATCAACTAACTTTATCACTTCATTTCTTAAAGCCCACATTTCCACGGTGCGGTTTAAAAATATTCTCCACTCTCTTTGATCGAAGTTGTTGTCGTTTTTGTGATCGTTCACACAGCCTTGATAACTTGCGTGCTGCTGGATAAATTGTTGGCACGAACCCGAAAGATTGGTAGGAAGCGAAGTCGGCATCTGGCAGGATGGTACTTGAGGCAAGAACGCAAAGCAATCGTCGTCAAAACTACTTACTTCGGGTAGCTCACTTATATTGGGACACCTAGCGTTAATGGATGGAACAAATTGGTGAAATTGATTGAAATACCCAGAACATTTGTTCACTTTAAAGTTGGCACCCCTTGTGCTTTTACCTGTAAGAATATAGGCCGCTTCCCTAGTTTTTAAAACGATTGGTTTTCCGTTTTCTTCGCTGCCGATTTTTACACCAACATTGTTTTTATTTTTTATTTCTAAGTTGCTCAAATTTATGTCTTCGGAGCCCTGGTTTCTTATTACCAAATACTCTTTTTGAGGATCAGTGTTTTGTACTTGCGGTACCTCAAATGTTATTTGAGTTGTTTTAACTTCGCTTGGGATTTCTTTGTCTGTTTTTTCTATTGTATATTTTTCCCCTGTTTTAAAAATTGATTCAGGGCGTGAGATTATTTCTGATTTGCTGGAGGGAGATAAGCGAGGCCCGCTTTTTATCGAAAAGTTAAAACCATCACCTCTCATACTCCAAACAACTCCTATCACAATAAGGATAAAAAATAGCCACAACACATCCCTTGCCCCGGTAGTCATATCTGTTATTATAAATTCATGTTAAGTTTATTTCCACAGTTGTTGGATTTTGGGTTGTTGGGGCCGTTGTTTTTAAGAATTGGGCTGGCGGCTGTTTTTATCGCGCACGGGTATCCTAAGCTTTTTAAAAAAGAAGGATTTTTGGGCGCCGCGCAATTTTTTGAGTCAATAAATATAAAGCCCGGGAAATTTTGGGTAATATTTGTAGGAATTGTGGAATTTTTTGGAGGAATTTTGCTTTTTGTTGGATTATTTACTCAAGCCGTGGCTTTGCTTTTGGCGTTTGATATGCTGATAGCAATTTGGAAAGTAAAACGCCACAAAGGGCTTGTAAATGGCTACGAATTTGATTTAATTTTGCTTCTATCTGCCTTAGCTCTTGCTGTCTTGGGCGCCGGCGCCTACGCTTTGGATTTGCCTCTTTAATGTGATATAAATCAACTCATGGGTAAAAATGATATTGTTTTTGATATTGAGACAAAAAAATCTTTTCAGGAAGTTGGCGGCGCAATCAATATGGAAAAATTAGGAATTTCTGTTTTGGGCGCGTATTTTTACGCCGACGAAAAATATCAAGCTTTTGAAGAACACGAACTTTTTGAGTTTGAAAAAATTATTCGCGAGCTTGCGCACAAGAAACACGGCAAAATCATAGGTTTTAATATTCACCACTTTGACCTCCCCGTTTTACAGCCGTATATTTCCTGGAATTTAAAAGAATTGCCTTCGTTGGATTTAATGAACGACGTTGAGAATGGCGCGGGTTTTCGGATATCTTTGGATAATTTGGCGCAAAATACACTGCAAACTAAAAAATCTGGAGACGGCATGCAGGCGATTACATGGTTTAAAGAAGGAAAAATAGAGGAAATAAAAAAATATTGTCTGAAAGACGTTGAAATCACAAAAAATCTTTACGAATATGGCGCAAAAGAAGGGAGGGTGTATTTTTTTGCAAGAAATGCTATGAATAAAGTACCGGTGTCCGTAAACTGGAAAGCACAATTATATGCAGAAAAAAGAAACAACGAACAACTCAGTATTTTTTAATGTTTTGGGAAATTCTTTAAATTTAGAAGAAGTTGTTTTAAATATTCAAAATTTTGTAAAACTTCTTCCCCAAAGAAGATATAAAATTATTGTGGGCACCGATTCAGCCGCAAAAGACGAAGTAAATTTTATAACTGCAATTACAATATGGCGTGTGGGAAATGGCGGAATTCATTTTTGGACAAGATCACAAAAAACAAAATGCGGAAGCTTACGCGACAGAATTTACCAAGAAGCGATTCACTCAATAACACTAGCGCAGGAGTTGCGCGGAAGGCTTAAAGAAAAACTCGGCGACGAATTTTTCTGGGACGATCAGGTTCATATAGATGTTGGAGAAAACGGTCCTACAAAAGATTTTATAGATTCCGTAGTGGGTATGGTCAAGGGTTTTGGCTTTGAGGCGGTTATTAAGCCGTTTTCTTTTGGGGCATCTTGTGTGGCAGACAGGCATACTTAGCTCTCGTAGTTGAATTGGATACAATGCCTCCCTCCGAAGGAGGTGGTGGCAGTTCAAGTCTGCCCGAGAGCACTATTCAACAAACACGTCTGCCGAAACGGGCTATAGTATATTGGTAGTACGCAAGGCTGGGGGTCTTGTAGACTGGGTTCAATTCCCAGTAGCCCGACCAACAAAGTAAATATCCATGAAAGAATCATTTAACTTATTCAATATCAATTCAGTGCGGCCAATAGTTCGCAAGGTATTGCGATATAAAAAATCGGGGTCGGCGCTTGACCTTGGCTGTGGCGCGGGAAGACATGCTCTTTTTCTTGCGAAAAATGGCTTTAGCGTTATCGCAGTAGACAATAGAACAGAAGTTCTTGCCGCACTTAAAGAACTCGCGCGGCTCCAAAAACTTCCAGTAATGGTACGACGAGACGATGCCATTACATTTAGTTCAAAAAGGAAATTTGATGTTGTTCTTTCGACAATGATATTACATTTCCTTCCGTACCAAAGTCAGAAAAAAGCTATTTTTACAATGCAGGAGTATACGAAAAATAACGGATTAAATGTGGTTTCGAACTACACAAACAAAAACAAAAAAGGGACGCGACCACATCTTGTACGAACGGGTGTGTTGAAAAAATTATATGAGGATGCGGGATGGAGCATTCTTGATTATGAAGAAAGGCTTGGAAAACCAATATCTAGTTCATCAGGAAAAATTGTTCGCTATTGGAAGGAAGAATTTATAGCTCAAAAATTATAAAGATAACTTGTTTAGCTTTATTTTCCACAATATGTGCATGGGGAGAACTGCCATATGTGCTTGCACATTACCACGCGCTATTGCGTAAACTTGAATAATATGGTATACTAAAAGATAGAAAAAGGAGGTAAAATCATGAGTCTATCAGCAATTGGTTTAGCTTTGTTGATTTCTGGATTTGCGATGTTTGAGGATTTTTGGAAGAACAGAGAGCGTGAACAAGCATCGGATTGTGTTCTTCCGGTTCTCTTTATTCTAGGTGGCTTCGGGTCCATTGTCTACGAAGTCACGTACTTTTTGGGGCGGCTGAGTTAAGTGCTCGACCCCTCAGAATTTAACAAGGCGTGGTTCAAAAGACCACGCCTGATTTTTTCGCCAATTCATTATCTCTGGTCAAGAATTTCTGATAAAAACACAAGAATGTTATAATTTATCCCATGCGGATTACCCAAACTGTTTTGTATGTTTTTGCGGTTATTGCCATGATCAGTTTGGTTGCTTTCATAAAAAATGATTATATTCTCGCGGCTATTTACTCGGGTGTTATTGTTGTATCCATAATGCTAAAAAAAGAAAAAACCGACTTATTGTTTTTAACAATCGGTTTTTTTGGCTCAATGATTGGTGAATATTTTTTTATTAATACTGGCGTAGAAACTTTCAGTAGAACAACTCTTTTTGGAATTATGCCTTTGTGGTTGCCATTTTTGTGGGCATTTATTTTTTTGGCAGCAAAAAGAGTTTTTTGGATATTAGTAAAAAAGAATCTGTAAATTTTTATGGAAAACATGTTTTATTATATTTTGTTCGGGTATTTGGTTGGGTCTATTTCCCCCGGATATTTTTTTGGCAGAGTTATAAAACGTGTTGATATTAGAAAACTTGGCAGTCATAATACCGGCGCAAGCAATACTTACCGTATTGTGGGACCGGCTTTTGGAATAATTACCGCGATGCTGGATTTGGCAAAGGCACCACTGGTTTATTACCTAAGTTTATCTAAAATAAATCCGGATTTAGCTATTATTGTTGGACTTGCTGCGGTGCTGGGGCATATTTTTCCGTTTTATCTTGGGTTTCGCGGCGGCAGGGGCGCTGCGTCACTCAACGGACTTTTTTTAATTTCTCTTTTTTACTCAAGCCCAATTTATTCTTTGGCGCTATTTTTGGGTATACTGATTTATTATTTGGGTTTTATCCATCCGGTTAAAATTTCTATAAGGCACTATCTTAAATTATTTTCATTAATTTTTCCGCTCGGGTTAATTTGGTTATCAAACACATTAATATTAGTAATTTTAGCGGTTTTACTTTTGATTAGTTTTGTTTTTGATTTAGCAAGGTTTTTTATACCGACCTTAAATGAAAAATATCTCAGCAAAAAAATCTTTTCTAAAAGCAAAGAAAAATTTCGTTTTTCGGGATACTCACTTTTTTTGTTCAGTTCTTTTTTTGTGGTGGCTTTGTTTCCAAAGGAAATAGCGGCTTTGAGTTTGGTTTTTTTTATCCTTGGCGATACTCTTGCGCCATTTAGTGCAAACATTGCTTATTTACCGCAAAAGCGCATGATGGGCGAAAAAACTATAGCTGGGTTTGTGGTTGTATCTTTGTTTTCCTTTTTTGCAGGTTGGTTTTTATATCTTTTAACTCCTCTTAACTTGTCTTTAAAAATAATAATATTAGGCGCATTACTTACAGCAATTTTTGACCAGTTATCTTTTTGGGTGGACGATAATTTGCTGGTTCCAATTGGCACGGCAACAGTGCTTCTGTTTTTAACATAAAAAACGACTCACAATGTGAGTCGTTTTAAAAAATTATTTATACCCGTGTTTTTGTTTGAGTTTTTTGTATACTGCTTCGATTGCAAGAAAGTGTGCCGTATCGCTTAGCGACCAGTTTTCTTTTTGGCTTTTTTCAAATACCTTTATTATAACTCTCCGCATTATTTCTGCAAATTTTTGTTCAATTGAGTCATATATTTTTGGCAAATCAACTTCATGCCACCTGGGACCCCTATTAATTGCCCATTCTTCAAACGACATTACAACTCCGCCTGAATTGGCTGCGACCCCCGGTATTACTGGTATTCCACGTCGGTGCAATATATTGTGTGCTTCTTGTGTCACTCCTTCGTTTGCAAGTTCTTCAACAACTATTGCTCGTATCTTTTCAGCGTTCTTGGATGTGATTTGATTTTCTATTGCAGCGGGTATTAGTACATCTACTGGCAAAAGTAAGAGATCCTCATTTGAAATTTCTTCCGCATTTTTGTATCCCCTGAAAGTTTTGTGTTTTTCATGCCATGTGCTGATTGAGGTAAAATCCAATCCGTTTTTGTTGAAAATGCCGCTAGTCACGTCACTTACTGCTACAACCTTAAAATTAAATTGAGTTAAGTCTGAAGCAAGGAAAGCTGTGTGTGCACCCACGTTGCCAAATCCTTGTATTGCAAGCGTTGCTCCTTTTTCTGGTAAGCAATGAGAAATCTTTATAAGTTCTTTTAGGACAATGAGTCCGCCTCTTGCGGTGGCGTTTTCTCTTCCGGGGCAGCCGTGATGTTCTACTGGTTTTCCCGTAACCACCGCAGTTACGTTTGGCAGTTGATACTTATCGTTTTCATCCGCGACTTTGTTGTACATCCAATACATGGTTTCTGAATTTGTACCAACATCTGGTCCAAAAGAATCTCTATCGGGATGTAAAATACCTCTTTTTAAAAACACCTTTGCTGTTTCTTCTGTTATGCTACGTAGTTCGGTTTTTGTGTAATCGGCCGGATTGATTGCTATGCCTCCTTTTGCTCCGCCGAATTCCACATCGGCAATAGCGCATTTTTCTGTCATACCCATGGCCAGAACAATCATTAATTCTTCTGTCACATTTGGGTGATATCTAAATCCACCTTTGTGAGGATCGGCTCCAGTCGAATATGGATTGCAGTGCCACACTCTCCAAACTGGATATATGAGAGACTTTTTACCTTTTATTATTGGCCTTATCTTTTCTTTAAAAACCCGAGGAGTGGTAAGTTCTAAAAAAATTTCCTCCGAAGTTCCTAAACTATTGCAAATTTTCCCAATCTGCGCGATTTTTTCTTTAAGCACAAAATCTCCATTACTCAAAAAGCTCTAGCTACATTATATAGATTAATTTTTGAGTTTCAAGTGCTTCCCAGCCTTAAGACAGCCAGTGCAGATTTTAACTCTTTTTCCGGAAAGCAAAGTTGCCCATTGAAGATTTGGGTATTTCCTTGATCTTGTTGTGGGGTTATAATTACCCCTAAGGAGGACTCGGGTGCCGCTTATTTGAGAACCCTTGCCGCAGATAAAGCACTCTTTCATATTAAAAGCAGTTTATCACATGGATTTTATATTTCAAATAGTAATACTTATCTTTTCTATAGTGATACATGAAGTGTCTCACGGCGCTGTGGCTTTTGCGCTGGGAGATCCTACCGCAAAAAACGAAGGGCGACTTACACTAAACCCAATTTCGCATTTGGATTTTTTTGGTTCAATTCTTTTGCCCGTGATTACGTTTATATCTTCAGGATTTATTTTTGGCTGGGCTCGCCCCGTTCCTTACAATCCTTATAATTTAAAAAATCAAAAGTATGGTCCGGCTATGGTTGGCGCCGCCGGACCTTTGAGTAATTTTTTGATAGCACTGGTTTTCGGATTTTTAATGAGGTTTTCCGACGTTTTAAATTTACCCGCTACATTTTTAGAAATCGCTTTTTTTATCGCATTTTTAAATTTAATTCTAGCGGTGTTTAACCTAGTACCGATTCCGCCGCTTGATGGCTCAAAAGTTTTATTTGCTTTATTGCCCGCGCGTTCAATTGAACTTCAAGCAACTCTTGAAAGGTACGGGATTTTTATTTTACTTGTCTTCATTTTCTTTTTTTCTGGAGCAATTTTACCGATCGTTCAATTTTTTCTTCGTCTCATAACTGGCGGATAGCGTGCATCGGGTGAAAAATTAAAATAATTGTAGTTGACGGCTACTTTTTATTGTGATAACATTTTCACTATTCATGCCGACCATTAACCAGTTAGTAAAAAAGGGCAGAAAAAAAATTACTTATAAGTTCAAAGCGGCGGCTTTGAGGCGCGGCTTTTCTGTTTTAAAAAATAAGCCAACATTTTATCCATCTCCATTTAAAAGAGGCGTTTGTATTTCTGTAAAAACAATGACTCCTAAAAAACCTAATTCTGCTTTAAGAAAAGTAGCCCGCGTGCGTCTTACCAATGGCATGGAAGTTACTGCCTACATTCCAGGCGAGGGGCATGCTCTGCAAGAACACTCTGTGGTAGTACTTCGCGGAGGAAGAGTAAAAGATTTACCCGGAGTAAGATATCATATTGTACGCGGAGTTTTGGATACGACTGGGGTTGAAAACAGAAAACAGCAAAGATCTAAATACGGAACAAAAAAACCAAAATTATGAGAAGAGCCAAAAAAATAAAAAGAGAAATAAAGCCAGATCCAGTTCATGGGTCAGTTTTGATATCTAAATTTACAAACACGCTTATGATAGGCGGAAAAAAATCTACTGCGTATAAAGTGTTGCTAGATGCTTTGGAAGAGATTAAAAAATCTAAAAAAGGAGAAAACCCGGTAAGTATTCTTGAAACAGCTGTCAGCAATGTTTCCCCGGCTTTAGAAATTCGTCCAAGAAGAGTGGGAGGAGCAACCTATCAGGTGCCTCGTGAAATAAGCCAAAAGCGTCGGCTTTCACTTGCTTTGCGCTGGCTTACTTACGCCTCGCGCGCCAAAAAAGGAAAACCAATGGCTAACCGTTTGGCGGAAGAAATTCTTCTTGCCAATAAAAACGAAGGGGCTGCCATAAAAAAGAAACTCGATACCCACAGAATGGCAGAAGCCAACAAGGCATTCGCTCACTTTGCATGGTAAATTCAATGAATAATAAATCTATTATTATTAAGTCTATATTAAGTCTACCGCAAATAGAAAAGTGTAAAAATTACCATTTTCGCACGATCGTGTTAAAATGGTAATGGTAACCCCGGGTACTTGACAAAACTACATTAGAAACGCTACTCTACTTTTAGACTAAAATTTGAGTTTGTTGGAGAGATACGGATGAAAAAATTCTTGGTCTTTGGAGTAATACTCTTTTTGTTTGCGGGGATCGCGTCTTTTGCTCAAGACAAGCAAAATAGTGAGCATATGTTTAGAATTGGGTTCGGCCCCGATGTTTATCGAAACAAACATCTTGGTACAAAAGAAGGTGGTTTGATTCTAAACTTTGCGGTTGGAGACGGAAACGGATATTTTAGAAAAATAGTTACCATAAACTCTAGTGTTAGAGCCAACTTACTTAGTGCTGGATATGAAACCGATTTTTATTTCAAACATTTTTTTGTTGGACCGGGTGTCATGCTTAACCGATGGCAAGATAATGTTCCAAACCCTGTTCCGGAAAACAGTAATTTAAAAAATATAAAGCCCGGAAAATGGATTGATTATACTTTGGTGCCATATTTAGGATTTGGTTTTGAAAGTCCATCACTTAACGATCCTTTAGAAGAAGGTCTCGGAATATTTTTTACTTATAGAATTGGCAACGTGGCTTGGGGCCACAACAACCAAACTGAAAACCACAAGTCAGAGTTTAATCGTTATGGATCGTGGATCATGGGCCTTTACTACAAGTTTTGATTTTTGATCCGTCTCAAGGGGCGGATTTTTGTTTGCAATTTCTATTTTTTAACTATAAACTATTTACTATTGTCTATAGACTAAAGTCTATGGATTATGGACTAACATGCGGGATTATCCTATAGAAAAAGTACGAAATATCGGCATTATTGCCCACATAGACGCTGGGAAGACAACGGTCTCGGAGCGAGTTTTATTTTATACCGGAGTATCTCACAAAATTGGCGAGGTGCATGAAGGGGCAGCCATTATGGATTGGATGGAACAAGAACGTGAGCGCGGAATTACTATTACATCCGCCGCGACTACTTGTTTTTGGACGCCGACATACGGCGGCAATGAGTATCGAATAAATATTATTGATACTCCTGGTCATGTGGATTTTACTGCCGAAGTTGAAAGATCACTGCGTGTTTTAGACGGAGGTGTGGTTGTTTTTGACGGGGTTTCTGGAGTGGAGCCGCAGTCAGAAACAGTCTGGCGCCAAGCAGACAAATATAATGTCCCTAGAATTTGTTTTATCAATAAGTTAGATCGTATGGGCGCAAGCTTTGAAAATAGCCTCAAGTCAATTTTAGAAAGACTTACTCCAAATGCAGTGGCGGTAACAATTCCAGTGGGGCTTGAGGGGGATCATCGCGGAATTATTGATTTGATAAGAATGAAGTTTATAAAATTCGAAGGCGAGCATGGAGAAAAAGTTGTTGAGGAAGAAGTTCCGGAAGAAAAAAAGAAAGAAGCGGAAGAATGGAGAGAGAAACTCGTAGAAAAAGTTGCTCAAGAAGACGATTTGCTTACCGAAAAATATTTGGAAGTAAAAGAAATCAAAGAAGATGAAATAAAATCAGTTTTACGCAGAGCAACTATCGGATATAAATTAGTTCCAGTGTTTTGCGGATCAGCGCTCAAAAACAAGGGGGTGCAAATAGTATTAAACGGCGTTGTAGAGTTTTTACCGAGTCCCGTTGACTTGCCTCCGGTAAAAGGCATAGATCCAAATACAGAAAAAGAAATCATAAGGGAGGCAAAAGATGAATTGCCATTTACTGCTCTCGCATTTAAACTTCAATCCGATCCTTATGTGGGACAGCTTACTTATTTTAGAGTGTATTCGGGTGTTCTTTCTTCCGGTTCTTATATATTAAATTCAAGCACTGGAGACACAGAAAGAGTGGGAAGAATTTTGCAAATGCACGCAAATCACAGAGAAGAAGTAAAAGAAGTTTTTACGGGAGGAATCGGCGCAATAGTGGGGCTTAAAAACACAAAAACCGGAGACACTCTTTGTGATCCAGAGAATCCCATAGTCTTAGAAAAAATTATTTTTCCGGACCCGGTGGTGTCGCTCAAAATCGAACCCAAAACTAAAGCCGATCAGGAAAAGATGGGCATTGCTTTGCGCAAACTCGGAGAAGAAGACCCCACTTTTAAAATTAAAAGCGACGAAGAAACCATGG
>ERZ1292623.4534-Hain-H51-01um-R1-4534-length-11343-cov-15_pt1 | contig 11343 bp, 13 predicted proteins | sample MGYA00564398_ERZ1292623 | MGnify/ENA primary metagenome ERZ1292623 (study PRJEB36523, sample SAMEA6512633) | groundwater metagenome | collected 2019-01-07 | study: AquaDiva: Metagenomics assemblies of 32 groundwater samples | reverse complement strand
CGATGCACCGGGATTTCCTTCGGGGCGCTGACCCCGATACGCACCTGGTTGCCCCTGATGGCCAGTACCGTCACTTGAACTTCGTCCCCGATGTTTATAGTCTCGCCCACACGTCTCGTTAATATCAGCATCTTGCTATGCTCCTTTTTGGCCTCACAGGAATCATTCCGTGAGCCGCCAATCTCCTTATTACCATTTTTGCAAGTATATGTCAATCTCACTCACGTGCGCTTTTTCTGCTATCATGCATGTGTTATTCCGCGTTTTTGCATTAGTATATTCGTAACAGATTCGTACATTCGTATCATGATCATCACGTATTACGGCAAACAATTTTTCAAAGTGCAATTTGGCGACACGGTGATTGCATTAAATCCGATTGGCAAAGACTCAAAGCTGAAAGGCGCGCGATTCGGCGCGGATATTGCGGTTGTTTCTCTTCATCATCCCGATTTTTCCGGCATTGATGCGGTAACGTATGGTGACAAAAAACCATTCGCGGTTACCGGACCGGGAGAATACGAAATCGGCGGCGTTTTGATACGAGGATTTTTGACCCCATCACAGTATGACAAAGAACAAAGACTAAACACGGTGTATGTGGTAGAATTGGAAGGAATCAAATTGTGTTTTCTTGGGCAATTGCACACACCCGAACTTTCAGAAAAGACACGCGAGGCGCTAGACGGCATTGATATTTTGTTCGTACCCGTTGGTGGCGGAGAAACACTGAATCCGGCGGAAGCGCACAAACTTGCAACAAAGATGGAGCCGCACAGTATCATTCCGATGGATTATGACGATACGTCGCTCAAAGAATTTTTGAAAGAGGCGGGAAAGAGCCCGAAGCCGGAAGAAAAGCTCACGATTAAGAAAAAGGATTTGGAAGGAAAGGGGGGCGAAGTCACGGTTCTTGCGGCGCAATCATAATTCTTGGTTTTTGTGTTTTTTGTTCGTATGTGTGTAAGGATTTGTAATTTGTAATCATGATTTTTAAACTGTTGGACAATGTACGGGAAAAACCGGAATCAGTGCGACGGCATGTCGCAGTTTTTTCCACAGCCCTTATTATGGGTATTATCGTGTTGGTATGGGTTTCTACACTGCCAGACCGTCTTTTGCGCGCAACAGAAGATGGAGATGAAAACACCTCGCCGTTTTCCGTGCTTGCCGAGCAGGGCAAAGTATTTTATGACAGCGCAACGGACGGCGTCTCCGCCGCACGACAGATATTAGACGGTACAGATCTGCCTGCCGCCGCCATTTTATTTCAAGAGAACCTATCGCCTGTTACAAATAACGAAGATGTGATTATTCCCGACCTTCTTGGCGACTCGCCTTTTTCTGACACATACGGAGGCGCAACATCCAGTGTGCCAACTGCAACAACCACCACAAATACAAATGCCGGCCGCTAAAGATTTAGGCCGCCCCTACGGCAGGGTCAATATAACAACTCTTCAGTTAGCCGGAGATTCGACATCCGATGTTTAGCATCACTACAATACTCTGGAATATAGTAGTGATGCGCGGAGTAATCCATTTCAACTGTAGCGATATATCGCTACAGTTGTACGATATATCGTACAAAATATTTCACACCAAAATCGAATACGCTAAAATGTTACCGATATTCATTTGTGGAAGGAATATTGTGCCGGACATTCAATCTGGCTATGCAACAAAAACACAATGCTATAATTAGTGTGAGGAGGGTGAACCCCAAAGATGATTTTCAAGATTGTAGCGCCCCATTACTTCGCGAAACAAGACTACTACAGTTTGAAGGGTGTCGGGATTTATGATACAATGAGACCACAAAATGCTATCCGAATCATCCTCTATCATGGGGTGATGGGCGGACATTGTCTCAAATATAGGTCCCCGCAGCATTGACCTATATATCGTCTTCGCTCGGACGGAATGAAAACCAAGATAAGCGAAGCGAATGCAGATTTTCATTTCGCTCTCAGCTCAGCCGAAATAAAAAAGCAATTCTATGGCAGAAAAAAATGAACCTATACGATTAGCAGTTATCAACCGCGACATCTCTATTGAGATGAAGGAGTCATTTCTTGATTACGCGATGTCCGTGATTACGGAGCGCGCTCTTCCTGATGTGCGTGATGGATTGAAACCCGTGCATCGCCGGATTCTTTACGCAATGCATGAAATGGGCTTAACACACGCCGCAAAATTCAGAAAATCAGCGACCGTCGTCGGTGCGGTTCTCGGTAATTATCATCCGCACGGCGATATATCCGTGTATGACGCGATGGTGAAAATGGCGCAGGAGTTTTCTTTGCGCTATCCGCTTATCTTAGGGCAAGGGAATTTTGGATCGATTGACGGCGATTCTGCTGCGGCGATGCGCTATTGCGTAACAGGTGATACCCTTGTTCCGAGCGACAAGGGTCTTGTACCGATTGAGAGTCTTTCAAAAAAGAACAACGAACATATTTCGGCACGTATCCTTTCCATGCAAGGACATGTCAATCGTGTGAGTAAATGGTTTGATAGCGGCGAGCATGAGACGATTTCTGTGAAAACAAATCGCGGGTTTGCGCTTCGCGGTTCCTACAATCACCCGGTGCTCACATGGAGCGAGGACGTGGCAACGGGCGAGCCGAGGTTTGAATGGAAACTACTCTCAAATGTGGAAGAAGGAGATGTGCTCGCACTCGATCGCACACCCGATACCCTGTGGCCGCAACGACTTTTTTCTTTGCGCCAGTTTGTTCCGATGTTTAAGAGCCGTCGGGTTAACGTTAAACGATTACCGGAGTTTCTCTCCGAGGATCTTGCATGTATCATGGGGCTTCTCGTGTCAGAGGGTACCATTAAGGAAAAGGAAATTGAATTCTGTAATACGGACCCCACGCTCATAGAAGAATTCCAGGCGCGATGGCGTGCCGTGTTTCCCGATTGCCGCCTGCACATATTCAATCGTGCCCCATCGTCCTATGGAAAGAAGCCGTTTCAGACGATAGAAATCCACTCCCAATATGTAATTTCATTTTTACACGCAATCGGGCTTCCCCCCGCGCGCTCAAAAGATAAAATAATCCCTTTTTCTGTTTTGCAATCTCCGAAATCAGTGGTCGCCGCTTTTTTGAGCGCTTATTTTGAGGGCGATGGAGGTATCAGTTTTTCGAGCAAGATGACTGAACTTTCGGCGGTATCCATGAGTCCGCGTCTCCTTGATCAGACGCAGGTTGTGTTGCTTCGCTTCGGCATTGCAAGCGCGCGGCGCTACGACAGATATCGCAAGACAGAGAAATTATATATACGAGGACTTCGCGAGTATCGTATGTTTGAGCGGGAGATCGGCTTTATGTCCGTGCGAAAAAAAGAAAAGCTCCGGAGTGCCATCGCCCGTTTGCATAAAGAATACTCGTCTACCGATTATATTCCGTATATAAGTGCGTATGTCCGCTCGCTATCGTCAGACGCACCCTGGGGTGCAAAAGAGTTTGTGTATAAGCACAATTTTGATCGCTACGAAAACCTTGACAGGCGCGCAACTGCGGTCGCTACCGCAGTATTTTCCGCGCGAAGACCGGAGATTCTCTCCTTGTTTTCCGCACTTTCTCGCAATCGGTATTTGTTTGATACGGTAACGGAGATAAAACAGGCAGGCGTTGCGCGCGTGTATTCTCTGAAAGTTGAGAGTGCGTGTCATTCGTTTGTCGGTAATGGTTTTATCAACCACAATACCGAAGCGAAAATGAGCAAACTTTCCGGAGAAATGCTCCGCGATATTGAAAAAGACACGGTACTGTGGCGCCCGAATTACGATGGCACGCGCAAAGAACCCGTCTACTTGCCGGCCGCCGCGCCCAATCTTTTATTGGGAGGTACGCTTGGCATCGCGGTCGGCATGGCGTCTAATATTCCGCCGCACCATTTAGGCGAGCTTGTCGATGCTTCTCTCTATCTCATTGATCATCCCGATGCCGCGACGGAAGACCTTCTCCAATTCGTGCAGGGCCCTGATTTTCCGACAGGAGGCATCGTGTTTTGCAAGGAAGACATTCACCAGGCATATAGAACGGGACGCGGCGGCGTTGTGTGCCGCGGGGAGGCGGAAATCACGGAGAGCAAACAGGGGATGACGCACATCATCATCACGTCCATTCCGTACCGCGTTAATAAGTCCGAGCTCATTATGAAAATCGCGGATCTCGTGCATGAAAAAAAGTTGGAGGGCGTGAAAGGGCTTCGCGACGAATCCACGCGCGATATCCGCATCGTCGTTGATATTAAATCCGGCGCACAGCCGCAGAAGGTGCTTAATTTTCTCTATAAACACACTGATCTGGAGAGCACGTTTAATTACAACATGGTGGGGCTTTTAGACGGCGTTCCGCAAACATTGTCGCTGAAGGACATCCTCTCCGCGTTTGCAGAACACCGCCGTGATGTGGTCACGCGCCGCACGCGCTTTGAACTTGCGCGCGCAGAAGATCGCGCGCATATTTTAGAAGGCCTGAAGACGGCACTGGATCATATTGACCGCGTCATCAAAGTGATCAAGGCGTCAAAAGACACCATATCTGCGCATGCGGACTTGATGAAAGAATTCAAGTTCTCCGATCGGCAGGCCACCGCTATTTTGGAAATGCGCCTGCAGAAACTCGCCGGCCTTGAACGAAAGCAGATTGAAAACGAACTTGAGGAAAAAAAGAAACTCGTTGCCTATCTCAAAGACCTTTTGGCGCACCAAAAGAAGATATTGAATATTGTGAAAGAGGAATTGCTTGACCTCAAAAAAAATTACAGCGATGAGCGCAGAACGCGCGTTGTAAAAGGCGGCGCCAAAATTATGTCGCCGGAAGATTTGATTGCGGAGAAGGAAACGGTTGTCGTGCTCACCAAAGGCGGCTATATCAAGCGCACCGATCCGGATGAATATCGCAAGCAAAAGCGAGGAGGAGTCGGCGTGATGGACATGAACACGAAAGACGAGGATTTTGTGACGACATTTTTGCGCGCGCGCACGCACGATTCGGCGCTTTTCTTCACAGACCGGGGCAAGGCATATCAGATAAAAATACACGAGATTCCCGAAGGCAAGCGCGCGACGAAAGGAAAGTCAGTGATGAATTATCTTGCGCTTAGTGACAGCGAGCGGGTAACGAGCGTTCTTTCAATTCCGAAAAACACGGACACGTTGACCGGCAAATCGCTTTTCATGGTAACGCGCGGCGGAACTGCGAAAAAGGTTGCGGCGGAAAGTTTTGAAGATGTGCGCAGAAGCGGCATTATTGCGATTAAACTTGGCGCGGGCCTGCCTGCCGCGCGCGGCACGGTAGAGGCAGGAGACGAACTTCTCGCGGCGCTTCTGGTGGAGAAGAAAGACACGATCGTACTTACCACAGAAAAGGGGCAATCAATCCGTTTTGCGGAGGGGGATATTCGTGAGATGGGACGGGGTGCGGCGGGGGTGCGCGGGATGAAGTTGAGAAAAGGCGACGTTATTGTCGGGTCTGGTGTTGTAAAGGCGGGCTCGGAGTCGGCCGTGCTTATCGTATCGGAGAATGGCTATGGCAAGAAAACAAACAGTAAGGAATACAAAGTGCAAAAACGCGGCGGCTCCGGCATAAAAACAGCGAAAGTAACCGGGAAGACGGGCAGGGTTGTGTCGGGGTCCGTGGTAACCACGGAAGAAGAAATCGTAACGATCTCAAAAAAAGGACAAGTCATTCGTGCAGATCTCTCCACGATTCCAACACTCGGACGGCAAACGCAGGGTGTCCGCATTATGAAAATGCGGGCAGGCGACGCGATTGCAAGCGCAGTGTGTCTGTAATCTCAAATCTAAAATCTCAAGTCTGAAATACGGAGGGGACATTTTGAGATTTGAGGTTTGACGTTTGAGATTGTATACTTACTCCATGGCCTTCACCGATCCTGAAAAAAATGTCGCAGAACTCCATCTTCGTGATGGGATGATAATCGCCGACTTTGGCGCGGGCATGGGCGCACACGCAACCGCCGCGGGAAAAAGGGTGGGTGATCACGGGCGCGTGTATGCGATTGAAGTGCAGAGGGATTTTCTCCAAAATATCAAGACCGCGGCGCGCGAGGCGAAACTCGCAAACATTGATGTCATCTGGGGCGATATTGAAGTGTTACACGGCACGAAAATCGCAGACAATTCTGTTGACGCCGTGATGATGACGAACATTTTCTTTCAAGTGGAAGATAACAAGATCATGCTTACCGAAGCGTTTCGCATTTTGAAAAAAGGAGGAAAGGCGCTTGTTGTTGATTGGACGGATTCGTTTGGCGGCTTGGGGCCGCATCCGCGCGATGTCATTGTTGAGCAAGCGGCAAAACGCATGTTGGGGGAAACCGGATTTGCCGTGGAGCGAACATTCCCTGCGGGCGATCATCATTACGGGATTATCGCAATAAAACCATAATATATGCCGGGCGGTTCAAACATTTTTCAAACAGTCGTCTTGGGGATTTTTTTGGTATTTCTTGTCCTCGGCGTTTTGCTTTTTGCGGGCGTCTTGCCCGGTTTCCGCGACACCGATACCTACGGCGGCGAAGTGACTCTGTGGGGAACGATTCCGTTTGATACGATCACGCCGGTTTTGAATCAGGTTGGCATAGACTATCGCGATAATTTCACTCTCACCTATGTTGCAAAAAGCCCGAGCACGTATGAATCGGATCTGATCCAAGCGCTTGCCGCGGGGAAGGGGCCTGATCTGTTCATGCTTCCGCAAGATCTCATCGTAAAACACGAAGACAAAGTATTCCTTATTCCGCCGGCATCTCTTTCAGAGCGTATGTTTATGGACACATTTATTGAGGGAAGCGAGCTGTATGTGACGAAGAATGGCGCCATCGGTCTTCCGTTCACCATTGACCCGATGGTGCTCTATTGGAATCGCGATCTTTTTTCTGCCGCCGGCATTGCGAATCCTCCGCGGTATTGGGATGAGTTTCTCACGATGTCGCCGAAGATTTCGCGGATAGACGAGAGTAAGAATGTGTTGACCGGCTTTACCGCGCTCGGGGAGTTTGGAAATGTGCTCCACGCGAAAGATATTTTGTCTCTGCTTTTCCTGCAGTCCGATGACGCTATTATCTCGCGGGGAGCCCTCGGGGGGCTTGATACGGTTTTTGGCAAAAGAAATACCGCAAACGAACGGCCGGCGGAATCCGCCCTTCGTTTTTATACCGAGTTCTCCAATCCGTCAAAGACCGTCTATTCATGGAATCGTTCATTGCCGTCGTCGCGCGATATGTTCGCGCGCGGCGGCTTAGCGGTTTATTTCGGCTACGGGGGCGAGATTACGGGCCTTCGCGAAAAGAATCCGCATCTCAATTTTGATATTGCGCCGGTTCCGCAGATACGCGATCGGCGGACGCAAAAGACGTTTGGGCGCATGACGGCGCTTGCGGTCGCAAAAAATTCCTCAAATGTGGAAACGGCATTCGCCGTTGCCTACGCGCTCACGGGAGCGACCGTCTCTCGGCAGATTGGCGATATTCTCTTTTTGCCGCCGGCGCGGCGCGACCTCCTTTCGGAAACACAAACAAATGCCTTTGGGCCCGTATTATATGGCGGAGCGCTCATGGCCCATGCATGGCTAGACCCCGACCCGAATGAATCGTATACTATATTTAAGGATATGGTTGAAAGTGTTTCATCCGGGCGCGTAGAGCCGGAGGGAGCGGTAGAGAGCGCCGCGCGGCAATTGGGGACATTTGCACGATAATGATGAATCCCGTTAGAGACCAAAGCGTTATGCATGTGCAATGCAAGAATCATATGACCACATACAATATCAATGTATCAGGTAATCAGATACGGAAACCTTCGGTTTCCTCCCTGCCCGCCAAAGCCAGAGCCGACCATGGCAAGTATATGAACGGAACAAAAGGAATCTTATCAGACATAACTATACCTAACCTCCGTTGCTTTCAGGCGATGGCAGGCGGGTCTCTAACGGGATGAAGAAATTATTTTTTTTAACTTTTGTAATTGTTGCGTTCAGCATTGCGCAGTTTGCTTTTGCGCAAGTGCCGCTGATTGATGATGATAAGATTTGCACCGGGGCAGACGGCGTTTGCAATTTTAATGATCTCATTACTCTTATCAAAAAAGCGATTGATTTTCTTATCAAACTCGCTATCCCTGTTGCGGCAATCGGATTCGGCATCGCCGGATTTTATTACATAACCGATCGAGGTTCCGGCACACAGCGCAAGAAAGCGAACGAGATTTTCTATTGGACATTCATCGGTTTTCTCTGGATTTTGGGCGCATGGCTTATCGTGAAGGCGATATTGTCCGGGCTTGGAGTAAAAGATGCGGGGTTTAATCTTTTGAGATGATAATGTATCATACACCTATGAAGATGAAGAACATATGCTATCTCTACTATTTCATGCTTGCGGTCGCGTTGCCAATCGCGCGCGTGTATGGAAATACCCACGAGAGATCACCGGGCACCACGGTTCCCGGTGTTTCGTCGGGAGGTACTGTCGGCATCAAAGCGACACTTCCAAATCCGGTAGGCGCCAACACCACCCTTTTCGCTCTCTTGGGCAAAGTGCTGGATGTGATGGTAAGCATTGGTTTCCCGATATTGGTACTTGCTCTTGTGTATTCCGGCTTCCTTTTTGTGAAAGCGCAAGGTAATCCGACAGAAATTGAAACAGCGAAGAAAGCATTTTTTTGGACCGTTGTCGGAGGCGTTGTCCTTTTGGGGTCGTCTATTCTTGCCGGCGCTATCGGAGGAACGGTTGACGCGGTGAAGGGCGGTTAAGCGGCGCCGGATAGTGGATATAAACAGTGAGTGGCTGTTTTAGAAAAATGATATAGACAATGAAAAAAATCTTTTCTCTTTTGGCGTTCGGCGCATCTCTTCCGTTTATTGCTATCGCATACGCGGCGCCGAAAAGTTTGTCGGAGTTTTCTGGCACAGTCGTTTCTCTTGCCAACACGGTTGCAGGAGTTATTTTTGCGCTTGCTTTTATCGGTTTTCTCTGGGGCCTTATACTGCTTATCAAAGGGAAAATGACCGGTGAGAAAGACAGTCAAAAAATGGTGGGGAAAGCGATTATGAATACGGGCATGATTGTCCTATTCTTGGTGGTAAGCTTATGGGGAATCTTGCGTATCGTATCAAAAACATTTTTTGATTGATTCGCGGCAATCCCCCACACCTATGAAGGCGTAGCGAAGCGAGTTTTGTATTGATATCAAATAATGCTCTGATTGAAATATCCCAATCTGAATTATGACAAATTAATTTTCGGCTTCGCAAAAACTCAACGCCTTCATAGGTGTGGGGGTAATCCACAGGGCTCCTTCCATCCTCTCTGGCGCGGTGTATAATAGAGTTGTGTTTTATTAGCGAATTTTTATTAAGTATCATATATATATGGTAAAGAAATATGTTCCGATAGGGTTAGGATTTGCGGCGCCATTCGTCGCATTCGGGCAGAATATCCAAGGCGTTCTTGGCGTTGTGCAGAATCTCTTAAACCTTGTTATCCCAATCTTAATCACGCTTGCGGTCGTAACCTTCTTCTGGGGTCTTGCGAAGTTCATCTGGAGTATCGGCGATGAGAACGCAAAGGCGGATGGCAAGAAAATCATGCTGTGGGGTCTCGTCGCGCTTTTTGTGATGGTATCCATTTGGGGCATCATCGGTCTTATCGGCAATACCTTCAGCATAAGGCAGGGTGGTTCCGGAAGCAATCTTATTCCGCGGGTACAATAAGTATTCCCTATGCATTTCTTATGGCTCTTTATGCCAAAAATTGTCTCCGCGGCAGTTGATTCTTCCATCCCCGGGCTCGTAACTCGTTTCAAAGAAAATATCATCAATCCGCTCTTGGCGATACTTTTTTCGCTCGCGCTCCTTTATTTTCTCTGGGGCGCGGCGAAGTTTATCTGGAGTGCGGGGGACAGTAAGACGCAGAATGAGGGGAAAGACCATATGATATGGGGATTTGTCGGTATGCTTGTCATGATCTCCGCCTATGGCATCATCAATATTGCGGGAAATCTGATTGGTATTCCTCCGCGACAATAAAATTTGCCCCGTCCTATCCCCGCCGCAAGCGGTTCCCTCGGATTACTAGGGCGGGGTATGAGGCGGGGCACCGGGAAAACTTTGTTGGCAAGGCGCGCCCCACCGGGCGCACAATTCATTATGCGGCCATTCATCCCCGCCGCCAAGCGGACGGGGTATTCTGGCCGCTTCCAATAAAAACAAGAATCCCTGCTGTGTGTGCTTTGCACACACAGCAGGGATTCCTTTTGCAATAAAAAACCCGGCGCCACCAACTGGCAAACCGGGCTTACATCTCGCCGTGTGCAAGACACTCTGCCCTGCACACGGTCGTTACCTTTTTTTCCTCCACACCACACATTCCTTGTCTGGATACGTGTGGAATGTGAGTTTAATAGCCTCATCCCCGATTGGGATGTCGTTGTCCTTCGCCCTTGGGGACGGGAGATACAAAACGTACTCCCGCCCGTTGTCCATGGCAACTATTTTCGAGCACCCGGACCCGTAGTCCCGGTCCTCTCCGACGGAACGTGCGTATATAAAACCCGTTTCGCCTGCTTTGACGGAAAGTTCCACCCACTCTTTTTCCTTGGCAGGCGCCGCCGCCGTGGTTGGCGGCGCATCCGACATCCTCATCCCGTGTTGGGAGAGGAGGATGAGGACCCACAACACCGCGATCCCGCCTGCGACCCCGCCGACGATATGTCCGGCATAATTCCCGGACCACGCGCCGATGAGCGCGACCGCGAGCAGTGCTTCCAGCACCATCACGAGCACCCACCCGGGGTATGTAATCGCCTCCCCGACGAAGGGGAGAAGGAGCAGTGCATTGAGGGCCGCAAACGTCGCGACCCCCGCGAAGAACCGGGGGTGCCTCCAGCACCACCGAATTCCATGGCCGATGCCACGAAACGCGGCACCGATCCCACGACCTGCTCCGCTGGTCGCACCTCCGAACCCTACGGCTCGGCGGATGAGACCAATTCCCCAAATCCCCAAAACTATGAGGAACAGGAAAATTCCAATGATTTCCAAGGTTCCCATTTTTCCTCCTCGCCAGCCATACGGCCAGCAGTTGATGGTTTAAAATCAAAGATCAAATTTCGTTACAATTATACCACCAAATATACTCAATTGTCAAGTACAAAAAAAGCGTGCCGCAGAACGGCACGCCACAATATGTGATGGGAAAATGGAATTAATCCTCCTTTTTTCCACCTCCTTTTTCTTCGGCATCTGCATTAACAAGAACAGGAGTACCTGCCCCTCCCAGCGAGAGCACCTTACCAGTGAACCC
>ERZ1292623.4531-Hain-H51-01um-R1-4531-length-11346-cov-13_pt1 | contig 11346 bp, 10 predicted proteins | sample MGYA00564398_ERZ1292623 | MGnify/ENA primary metagenome ERZ1292623 (study PRJEB36523, sample SAMEA6512633) | groundwater metagenome | collected 2019-01-07 | study: AquaDiva: Metagenomics assemblies of 32 groundwater samples | reverse complement strand
GCGCGTGAATCGGGCGTGGCCGATCACATCCTGGACCCCTCCGAGGTGGACGTGGTGGCCGAGGTGATGAAGCTCACCGGCGGCAAGGGCGTGGATGTGTCGTTCGAATGCTCCAGCGTGAACAAGGTGCTGGACACGCTGGTGGCCGCGACGAAGGCCACGGGCGTGGTGGTGATCGTGTCCATCTGGAGCCATCCGGCCACCATCAACGTGCACAGCGTGGTCATGAAGGAGCTGGACGTGCGCGGCACCATCGCCTACTGCAACGACCACCAGGAAACCATCAAGCTGGTCGAGGAGGGCAAGATCAACCTCGAGCCCTTCATCACCCAGCGCATCCAGCTCGATGACCTGGTGGCCCAGGGATTTGACACGCTGATCCACAACAACGAGTCGGCGGTGAAGATCATCGTGCAGCCACGGTTCAAATAGCCGCTGGGCACCGCGACTGCACGAACCTGCATCTTTCGTGCCGGTCGCCCGGTCGCCGGCGGAGCCGGGCGCAAAGGGGTCAATGTCGAGTCTCTTCGAGGCTTGAACCTTGAATCAAGGTAGATCAACCACTTGGCTTACCTCGAGCAGCATAGTTTTGAACTCCCGGATCGCTCAGTTTTGAACTTCACCAGAAGTTTTTCACTAAGTTTTGAATTCTTCCTTCACCGAATACTGACGTCAGTCTTTTCGTTCTCGTCGATAGCGCTTGGCTTTACCTGGTAGTGGTGCGGCAGCTCTACGCTCGCAAGTCATGGCGCAGAGCGCAGCCGGCGGCATGTATGTATGCGAGCCCGAAGACATAGAAACGTTGCCATTGACATTGCAGCAATGTTGCAGGATGATTTCCAAACAATTTCGGAGGGCATCCATGACACGCGACATCGCCGTTGGAAAATACATCGCCACCCTGCGCGAGCAGGCGAGACTGAAGCAAGCCGAACTCGCACGCAAGCTCACCTGGAGCCCCGCCGTACTGTCCCGCGTCGAGAGCGGTGAGCGCACGCTCGGCGGCGACGAGCTGGCTACGATCCTCAACGGCATCGGCACTCCCGAAGCTCTCAAACTACAGGAAATGCTCGCCCGTGAATGGAAGATCCTTTCTGAACCTCCGCTCGGCGACCCGGATGCCGACCTCCTATGGAGCGCTGAGCAGACGGCCCAACAGGTTCATGACCTGGCCGAGCGGCCGGACGTCAAGCAGTTCTTCGAGCGCCGCCTGGTACGTTATCAGGACGAGCTGAAAACAGCCGCCGCGCGCGTGGCCGACAAACGCTTCCGCGCCGCCTTCATCGGCACCATCGCCGTCGGCAAGTCGACAGCAATCTGCAGTGCGCAGGGCCTCGAGATTTCGACGGGAAAGGGCTTGCCAAAAGCGGTGCTTGAGACCGGCACCGGGCGCATCACGCTTTGCGAGGTTCACGTCCGGCAGGGTCCAGGCTACGGCCTGATGGTCGAGCCCTGCAGCGATGACGAAATCCGCCGCCACGTTTCTGACTTTGCGAGTTTCCTGCTCCGACCGACGCAACCGGTGCCGCAGGATGACGACGAAAGTGAATCCGCTTCACCTGGCGTGTCCGGCGAGATTGAGCGCGCCATCCGCAATATGGCAGGCCTGCGCCGCCGCCGAGCGGAGCGGAAGCAGGACGGCACGGTCGTGCCCGCCAGCGACGAAGCCCGGGCGCTGGCAGCAACGCTGACAGACTCGAAGGCGCTCGCGGTCGAAATCCTCTCGCGCATGGAGCTGCACCGGCGCGCAGAGCGCGATATGTGGCACAGCGCCGACAGCGGCACAAACCCGCTGGAGTGGCTACAGGACGCGTTCGAGCGCATCAACAACGGCCGCCACTCGGATTTCACGCTGCCCCGGCGCATTGAACTATTCGTACCGCAGACCATCCTGCAGGAGAGTGAGGTCGATCTCACTCTGATCGACACGCGCGGCATCGATGAGTTGGCGGAGCGTCGCGACCTTGAGCAGCACTTTGACGACCCGCATACAGTCGTCGTGCTGTGCAGCCGGTTCGATGAAACCCCAGCTCTGCCGGTCCGGCAGCTGCTGACGCGCGCTAGGGAGGCCGGGGTACGCACCCTGGAGAGCCACGCAGCGATCCTGGCGCTGCCGCGGCCGGGCGAGGCGACGATGGTCAAGGAAAACGGCGTCTTGGTCCAGGACGCGGCGGAAGGTCGCGAGGTCAAGGGCTTCGAGGCTGCAGATCGTCTCCAGCAACTCGGCGTTGGCACAATACCGATCGAGTTCTTCAACGCATCGGAGGATGACCCGGAGGATCTACGCAGCTTCGTCTGCAGGCGTATCCGCGTAGTCCGGCAGTGGCAGCGCGACGCCTTGGAGGAGATCATTTCGGGAGCGCAGGCGCTGCTAGAAAACCATGAACGGGCCCAGGCCCGCGAGGCGATGCAGGCCGCAGCGCGCAGACTGCAAACTTGGCTCGAAAACAATGCCGCGCTGCCCAAGAGCACAACGCGGCACGTGCATGACAGCCTCGTCACGGCGGTCGAGGCCGCCCATCCGCGGACGGTCTACGCTGCCATCGTGCGCGACGGGGATTGGTTGAACCTGCACTACGGGCATCAATTGAGTCACGGCGCACGCCGGCTCGCCGCAATTCTCACAGAGCCGAAGCTAAACGAGTTTCGGGCGATTGCGAACAACCTGCTCCAGGACGATCAGTTCGCCGACGCACACGGCCTCGTGCATCAGACCATCAGGTCCGTGGAGGCCGGCTTTGACGCAGTGATCCGCAAGGCCCAACTGGTCGGCGAAAGTGTGCACGCCGACGAGATGCGAGGGGACTCCGACTTCTGGCGCGATTGCAGCAGCCAGTGGGGTCTGGGGAAAGGCTATCGGGAGCGAATCAATGTGCGCAATCATGACTGGTTTTGCGTCAAGCACGATGGCGAGGCGGATGCGCGAGTGCTGGCCGCGGTTACAGAGGCCTGGGACGACGCGATGGCATCGGTGCGCCATCTGCTGATCCAAGGCTGAACCCGGGCGGCCGTTGCCGTTCGCCTAGTTGGCAGCAGTCCCTCGCGCCAAACAAATCTTCAGTCCGCACTGTAATCCGCAGCAGTCGTTGAAGCCTTAGGCTGAGTGTCCGAAATCAGTTCTGGGGCCGCCGGTAGCGGCTTTGGGGCGAAAGACTGCTGACGGCGGTGGATTCAACCGGTCAACGCAACACACTCATCAAACATTTCAGCAGGTGTGCTGAACCCCAGTGTCTTCCTGGGACGTTGGTTCAATTGCCTTGCAATCGCATCCAGTCCTTCCTGCGAGTAGCCTGACAGATCAAGCCCTTTGGGGAGGTACTGCCTGAGCAACCCGTTCGTGTTCTCGTTGGTACCCCGCTGCCATGGATGGTGCGGGTCACAGAAGTAGACCTGGATGTCGGTCGCCAACGTGAAGCGCTTGTGCCCTGCCATTTCCGAGCCGCGATCCCAAGTCAAGGAGCGGTAGAGCTCATGCGGCAGGCTCCTGGCATGCCTGGCCAGGGCCGCAGCCACGGTGTACGAGTCTTTGTCCACCAGCTTGATCAGCATCACATAACGCGTGTGTCGCTCCACCAAGGTCGCGATCTGGCTATGGGCATCGCCGAACAGCAAGTCTCCCTCCCAATGCCCCGGCACGGCTCGGTCCTCAATGCAGGCTGGGCGTTCAGCGATGGGAACGGCATCGACGATTCGGCCATGAATGCTGGTCTTCTGCGTGTAGTGCCGTGAACGACGCATGCCTCTGGTGCGCCGCAGATGCTCGAGAAGTTCCTTCTTCAAGGCACCCCGCGTCTGGACAAAGAGCGTGCGATAGATGGCTTCATGCGACAGCTGCAAGTCCCTTTCCCCCGGGTAAGTCTGTTTAAGCCATCCTGCGATCTGTTCCGGCGACCATTGATGCTGCAGTTTGCCCGCTACGATCTGTGCCAGGGCTGGATTGCTCGCCAGCTTGCAAGGCTTGTGGCGGTGTGCACGCTCCCAGGCAGCTTCGTCGGCCCGAGCAGCCCTGTAGCAAGTCTTGCCACCGTTGCGGTGAAGCTCACGGCTGACGGTGGATGCGGCTCGACCCAAGCGTGCAGCCACGCAGTGAATGGATTCGCCCACTGCCAGAGCTCGCGAGATCTCCTCGCGCTGAGTGAGGGTCAGTGCCAATCGGGACCGATGGCGCGCTGGCGAGCGGATTCCGCCGGTTGCGGCCAGGATGTTCTGAATGGAGGTATGTGGTCGATCGAACAGCTTGCCGATCTGGTGCAGGGTATCGCCCTTGCTCCAGCGATCCCACATCATCGCTTTCTGTGCTTCGGTGTAGTAGATCCGAGGTCGTTGCTGCATGGCCAGCACTCCTTGCGCCAGGTGCAGTCATTGTGTTGCATCGACCGGTTGAATTCGCAGCCAGGAGCGGCCGATTGATTCCACCGCTAACTGGTCATCCAGGCGGCGGCTTCACGACGGGAAGCGGACACTGAGGGGCTAATGCACGCCTGGACGGTACCTGTGGTCATCATGCATAGCCACGCGTCGATCCGGACGTTATGATCGATCATGCGATATTGCGCCTGCGTTCGCAGCATGGGCATCATTCATTAAAATTGCTGTACAACGATATAACAAATATGGGCCATCTAGACGCAGTTTCGGCAGACAAAACCTCACTCGGCTTTGAATTCCAGGATCTAGTGTTTATCGAAAAACTCCTGGAACTCAAGCCTGGCGAATCACTGGGGCTCGAAGTCTTAGATGACATCCACCTCGAGACGATATCCAGCAAGTTCCTCCTGTATCAGGTCAAGCATAGCCTGTCCGGAGGCAACATCACTGATCGTGACTGCGACCTGTGGAAAACGCTCGCCAACTGGCTTAAAGCGTTACCCGAACTGCCGCAGCACGGCGAGGTCGGTTTTCGAATATATACGAATAAGGCGTTGAACAGCCAGACACTTATCAGTCTGCTCAAGGCACCCAAAAAAGACATCGAAGCGATCATCACGCATATTCGTGAGACACACCATGACATCGCTGCTACAGACGCGCAGAAAGCCCCCGAGGCATCTCCCAATCCAATCGCGGGCTACGCCAGGGCACTGGCGCAAGCATCCGATGTCGACCTGTGCTTTCTTTTCGAACGCTTCGAGTTCCATGCGGACAACAGCGGGATCCTCGCACGAATCGACTCGCTCCTGACCTACCTCTCAGTGCCGGATAGCCGGCTCCTAGCGACCCGCCAAGCCTTGATCGGGGCTTTCAAGGAGTACAAGTTCAAGACCATCTGTGCCAACGAGAAGGTTAGCATTTCCTTCGATGATTTCCGAAAACGGATGGGATTCAGGCTGATTCTGACGGCCGCGAGGACTGACGAAGCAAATTTTGAGGAGTTTGTGGATCGCCATTATTCTTATCGCCGTCCGCAAGAACTGTCCTTCTTGAACAGTAAGTTCCAGGCGCAGCTTGCCGCGCTCAATATCGCATCCGAAGAAATCATCGATCGCGGCATTGAGATGAAGGTCGCCGAAGACTTCATCGAGGAACTGTGCGACCGCGGACTTTTTGGGCAAGTTGAAAATCTTCGGCTGGAAAACAGCGCGCACGGTATCTGGACAGAGATCCATCGGGATACTCACCGCGATGCGCATGCCGACGAGGCAGCACACCGCCAAGCGGCTTATGCCTGCTACAAGCAAACCATCAAGGAGTCGCTGACTGCCAATAAAAATTCGCTGCCGATCGCCATGAGCCGTGGCAAGTTCATTAGCCTGTCGGATCAGCCGAGAATCGGCTGGACGAAGGACTGGGAGGCGAAATTCAAATCATGAGTACCCTGTCCACCAACGAATTGCTCGGTGCAGTTGCACTGCAGACAGCTCTGCAGTACGCACCAGACAGGCGACTCCCGCTCTCCAAAGCGTTCCTCGTCTTGCCTCTCCTGTTCGACCGCAGCATTCGCAAAATACTCAAGGATCAGCGCAGCGCCATCGTGAGTTGCAAGGATCTAATCCTGTCGCACCCCGAAGCTTTCACCACCGTCAGCGCACGCTTCAGCGATCTGTCTCTGACCTCACTCAACACTATATTGCTTGCCTGCGAGATGGGCATGACCCAGCTGGTTAACAGTGAAATTGTGCTTGAGAAAGTCTTTTTCGACGATAACAAGCCGGCACGCGTCGGCAAGACTGCCAGTGACATCATGGGCGCCGGTCCGCACCTGGCCACACTATTGCGGGAGCCAGCCGTTGATCTGTATCAAACCTTTCGGATAGCGCTGTGAGCAACATTCAGATATCGAACATTCTCCTTTGGCAGAAAGACCAGCAGTTCAGAAATCTGGAATTTCGACACAACCACGTCAACGTAATTACCGGTGATGCGGGCAAGGGAAAATCGTCCATCCTGTTCATCATCGATTATTGCCTGCTGGCCAGTGAAACCAAGGGTATATCCAAGACCAATATCGATTCCAAGGTCGACTGGTATGGCATCAGGCTTACCATCGACGGCAAGGAACTGGTCATCGCCCGCCCTTCGGAGGCGCAACAGGACAGAGATCGCGCCTACTTCAGTGAGGATGGAATCATCCCAGAGCGGCCGACACCGAATATCCGTATCGATAACCTCAAGCGGGTCCTCAACAAGGCTTTCGGGATCGATCCCGAGTTGAAGGTTCCTTACGGCGGCAAGTTCATACAGGCTGGTCAGAAGGTCTCGTTTCGCAACTTCCTGGCGCATTGTTATCAGGATCAGACGACCATCATCGCCCCAGATTATCTGTACATTCGTCCAAGTGATGGCCGATACCAGGAAGGGATCGAACGGACTTTTCGCATGGCCATCGGTGCAGAGAACGTCAAGACAGCGCTCGCGCGCAGTCAACTGGCTGACCTCGAACGCAAGAAGGCCGCGCAAGCGAGAAAGCAGGGGATTTATGACAAGGCGGTCCACGCGTTCTCCGACGAGCTTGAGCAGCTCGGCCGGGAAGCCATGTCTTTTGGCCTAGTCGACAACTTCCCGGATACGCCTACGGAACAGATCAATGCACTCCGGCTAGCGCTCGACATGGCCGATATCTTGCCAGCACAACTCTATGAAGAAGATCGAATTGAGGCCGAGATTTTTGAGCTACGCACGAAGAACCGCCGGTTGGTGGCTTTCGTCGAAAACGGAGACCACCATAAAGGTGCGCTCCGGAACATGGCCGATGCGCTTAAACCGGCCAGCATATTCGACGCCGATTTAGAGCAGGTGTTTCCGTCGTTCCTGGCCCATCAGGTGGTTTCGCGCCTTCAGAGGGAACTGAACGATATTCAGCGAACTATCCGCAGCCGCGACACCTTCCCCTTTCTCAAGGAGGTGCAAACGCTGATCGATGATAACGAAAGGCGCATCGTCGATCTACGTGCTAGACAGGCGGAATTACAGCAAAGTCAGGCGATGCGCCGGAGTCCGCAGACCTACCATCGGTATCTTGGCCGGCTCGAGTCGAAGCTTGAGCTCTACGCCAGACGCGACGACTTGCGCCAACCAGTTATCAACGACGACCTCGATGCGCCGATCCGAGAACTGCAGGAAGCAGTCGACGCTAACCTGCAGAAGACTGCCCACACCAAGGAAGAACTCAACCGACGCATCAACGCACGTTTGACGCGGCTGAAACTCAAGGGTTACGAGGGCTTTTTCGCGCATCTTGCCGAGCGGGAACGCCTGATCACCCTGTACTCCCCGGATCTCTCGCAGACAGAGAAAATGCCGGACATTGGCAGTGCGTCGAACTACCTCTACCTACATGTCGCCTATTTTCTTGCACTGCACGAGATCGCCAAGCTTCAGCGCGTACCCTGGATGCCATCGTTCTTGGTGCTGGACCAACCCAGTACGCCGTATTGGACCGACGGAAAGCCGACCGACGATATCGTCAGCCTTGACGTCGTGCTAAGCGAACTCAACGGCTTCGTCAAGGAAATGGACGCGCATGGAGGCTTTCAAATCATCGTGCTGGAACATATCGAAGAGACTCATTGGACAGGCCTGGGGTTGGAACGATTCCACCTAGTTGATCGTGAACTGCGCGAGGATTATGGATTGATCCTACGCAGACCCGCCTCTCCAGCGAAGGAATAGTTGTCTTGGTCAAGCCGGTGAGCGGCACCAAACCGCTCACTACGAATACGACCGACCTCTTCGTGGCGCAACATCCCGAAGCGAGCTGAACATGGTTAGTCGCGCGCTCAACTAAGAGTGGCTAACACCACTGCCCCAGAGGGTCCGTCAGAGTGGTTATGCTCAATGCCCTCATAGCACGACGACCGGTAAGCAAAGAACTGAACCGCCCCGGTTTTCGCAGATGCTCAACACTCTGAGAGGATTGAGCCACGAGCAAATCGAACAAGTTCTCGCCCGAGGTCCGTGAGCGTCCGGGGAGGATGGTTCGGGAGCACCGTGGGGAATACCCGTCGCTGTGAGCGACCATCGAGTCCATCGCTCTCAAGATTGGCTGCGTGCCGCAGACCCTGAACGAATGGGTCAAGCGCGCCGAGGTCGATGCCGGCGCGCGTGAAGGCATCACGACCGGCGAGACGCAGCGGATGAGGGAACTGGAGCGTGAGAACAAGGAACTACGCGGGGCCAACGAGATATTGAACGTTTTTCGCCCAGGCGGAGCTCGACTGGCAAGCCCCCTACGCCGACTGAAGTCGTAAAGGCTTTCATCGACCAGCACCGCCACGCCTTCGGGGTCAAGCCGCTCTGCAAGGTTCTGCAGGTTGCTCCGTCGGCATATCGGCGGCATGCCGCGCTGCTGCGCGAGCCCCACAGGCGCTGTGCCCGAGCCAAACGCGAAGAACTACTGCTGATGCCGCAAATTCAGCGCGTCTGGCGGGCCAACATGCAGGTCTAAGGTGCCGATAAGGTGTGGCGACAGATGGCACGCGAAGGCGTCGTCGTGGCCCGCTGCACAGTCGAGCGGTTGATGCGCAGCATGGGACTGCGCGGCGTGACGCGCGGCAAGGTCGTGCGTACCACCATCGGCGATGCCAAGGCCCCATGCCCACTGGGCCGGATGAACCGGCAGTTTCTTGTCGAGCGGCCCAACCAGCTATGGGTCAGCGACTTCACGTACGTCTCTACTTGGCAGGGCTGGTTGTCCACGAAGCACTGCTGAAATTGGCGGCAGCGATCATCTGCACACGCTTCGTGGATCGGTGGTGTTAGCCAGTCTTAATGGAAGGACAAGGTGCCCGTGCCACGCCGCTCAATGTGCCCCGCCTACTTCTTTTGAATTGCACGTTGTGTCAGTGCCGAACCCGCAGCAGTCTTTGTCGACTTGCTTGATCCCGCGCTACGCAACGCGGCAGATGCGGCAGTCGCTGCCTTTGTGGATGTGACCTTTGGTGGTGCTTTGTGCTGAGACAAGGCAGATCCGGCAGCGGATTTCGCAGATTTACTTGAATCGCTGCTTCGTAGCACTTTGGAAGCGGCCGTAGCGGCACGCTTGCCGGTGACTTCGGGCCTAATTGCCATGTTCCACTCCTACGGAAGATTGATTTGACTTCTTCACCATTTCGACTGGAGATGTGTCATTGAACACCAGGAATGCGACCACGGTGAGGATGGCTGCAAACAATAGTGCGCTAGTAAGACCGCCCGCCACGTTTACTCCGAACTGCGGCCAGAACTGCTTCAGCTCTTTGATCTCGCCGACCACGATTCCGTTTTCGATTTCTTTCCGATACTCCGCATCTAACTCGGCGGAAACCTGTTCTGAGTATGCAAGCAAGGCATTCTCTGCAGTACCCTTTGCACGCAACAGGGCGCCCGGTGGTTGCTGCTCGTACCAGCCATGAACCTGATCCGCAGTCGGCAGAGCGCCGTGGCTCTTCTCGTAGTGTCGCATCCATTCAACGCGCTGCTCTTCAACGACAGCAAAAGCTACGAGACCCAAAAGCCAACTCTCATTTGATTCTTCGACGAGTTCGCGATAAGTGTCTTGCGCGCCTGCATATTTGGTCATCTTGCATCCACCTCCTGTTTGCGGTGTCGCCGATCTGATCTCGAGTACCTAACGCTTGAGTGAAGCCGCTTCAACGACGAGCCTCAAGATTTGCCCTCAAGGCATCAAGCGCAGCCACCTGGTGGGCTGGCATTGCTGCGCTGTTATACAACAAATTCGTATCTAGGTAACCCACTACATTCTCGACCTGGTCATCCGGAATGCCTGATGAGCAAACTTCCGAGAGGGCTGAATCGATGATCCTTGCATCGTCTGCCGTGATTGAGCCGCCATCTTTTGAGGCGAAGAGAATGCTTAGGCCAGTCATGAATTTATCCTGCGGCATAACGGATTATGGATCGCAAAAAACGCAGATCATATCTGATGCTTGCGATCTAAATCGGCACTTAAAAGAAGCAGCAAGGGGCTTGTAGCCTGGCCTTGTTGCAGGTGTGCTGAATGAAAATACAGTACCAAACGCAGCCATAAAACCCACCGCATCTCCTATGTTACGCACCACGTAGTTGTTGAATAAGATCTGCGAGCGAATTCGTAACAAGCACTATAGCCTACGCACGGAGCAGGTCTATGGTAACAGCGCGGCAATCCCATGTTGACCGTCGCAGGCAACACAGGCATTGATCAGGCGGCGCCCTCAGCCTGCCAGCGATACAGCAGCAATTCTTCGGTCCGGCTGGCACGTGTGTGGGCAGGCGCGTGAGCACGTCCTTCAGGTAGAGGCATAGGGGCCATGCCCGTTCAACCCCGCTCCCGCTCCGCAGAAGAACGCCTTCGTAGCGGCAGAGTCTAGGGGCTGGGTTTGGTGTGCATCGCTCCATCGGCAACCAAGCTCGAGAGCTCGCCGTCCTGATGAAGCTCCCGCAACACAGCAATGAGGTCTTCGGCTTGGCGATGGGGCGCCCCTGTCCCGGTCGCGCCGCCTTTAAGCGGGAGCTCTGCACCAGCTTGATGCTCTTCGGACTTGACCAATGTACTGTATTTATATACAGTTACCTCTATGGAAGCATCACCCATACCAAAACCCTCTCCGGGATCTGTATGCGTGACAGGCCGCCAGCGCGGTCTCAATCAGGCGTTGGAGGTACCCACATGCAAGCATAAGGTGAGAGCTTCTAAAGGCAAGCGCATCTATCGCCTCCCGACTTTGATTCATTGCAGCTTAGCGCCCCTTGCTCTACTGGCGGCTTTCATACGTAACAGCTTTGATACAGTCCTGCCCATCGACTTAAAAAGGTGGAGCGTTGACTGCATGGAAACCCAAAAGCTCACGATCGACTTACTTTCGAAACGCCAAGATGTGGGCTGCTGCCGGTTTCGATGACACCTTGTTAAGGTGGCAGATGAAACCG
>ERZ1292623.4530-Hain-H51-01um-R1-4530-length-11348-cov-6_pt1 | contig 11348 bp, 15 predicted proteins | sample MGYA00564398_ERZ1292623 | MGnify/ENA primary metagenome ERZ1292623 (study PRJEB36523, sample SAMEA6512633) | groundwater metagenome | collected 2019-01-07 | study: AquaDiva: Metagenomics assemblies of 32 groundwater samples | reverse complement strand
TGCTAGTTCCAGCCGCCGTAGTTGTAATGTCTTTAGTTTGGCCGCCGGCTAGGGTCACTGCTCCATTTTCATCTACTTTAAATAAAGTAGCCGATCCGGATGTCTGGATTAAGAACGGTATTCCAGTTGAGGAAACTGCGGTCTGATCAACGTTAATCTCCAAACCTTTACCGGTATAGGCATTGGCATCAGTTCCACCCATGGTAATCTTAAGGGCATCGCCCGAGAAGATTCCACCAGTTGCTTGGTTGACTGTTAGATCCAAAAGGTCGCCCGAGTAGGTTCCGGTTGTAGTCTCGGTAATGACGGCGGCTGTGTTGGCGGCTGTTTCAATAGAATTTCCGGAGCTATAGGCAGATTGGAGGGTGGCTCCGCCGCCGCCGCAACCGGTACAAGAAGCAACAGTTAATACTCCTGCTTTGGTAACATGCCAGGAGTCGGCAGTGCCTTGGATGTCATACAGTAAGGCGCCGCTAGCATTGGAGAGATTTAACTGCAAGCCAGTCTGGTTCTGGACGCCAGTGCCGGACAAACTAATAGATTGGCCAATTAGTGTGCCGGTCAGACCGGTCGAGTTAGATAGAGCCAAAACTGTGCCGGTTGACTGGGTGGATGAAGCAGTCACTCCGCCAGTTGCACCTGTAAGTGCTAGGGCATTAGCCCCAGTCGAGGCAATGGTGCCGGCCCCGGCAAAGGTCAGAGCTGTAGCCGAAGTGGCGATGGTATCCAGGGAAACGACGCCGGTTAGGGCGCCACCAGTAGTGACGTTTAGGCCCCCAGATGAAGTTAAGGCAAAAGTGCCAGTAGCGTTACCAATAGCTACGGTACCAGTGCCGGTTGTGGCAATGGTGACGGCCGAAGCTCCAGCATTGGCTAGATCAGTCACGCCAGTAGAAGTTAGGCTGCTGAACTTACCGGTGGAAGCCGTGGTGGCGCCTATGGAAGTTGAGTTAATGCCGGTAGCCGTGGTGTTGAAGTTAGACGAAGTTATCGTTAGGGCATTAGCACCGCTATTAATAGAAGAGGCCGACAGGCCGGATAGGGCCAGAGCCCCGGAAGTGGCCGTTAGGTTAAGGGCTCCGGTAGTTAGGGTCAGGCCGTTGGAAGCGGTTAGCAGACCGATTGAGGTGATGGTACCAGTACCGGTAGTTGCTATGTTGCCGGAAGTTGAGACTGTACCTAGTTCGGTAATGGTTAGTTGAGACACGGCGCCGGACTTAATGTCTATGGCGGTGTTGGTGGCGCCGTTGCTGTCGTCCAAGATTAAGGCAGCGGCTGCTCCTTGCTGGGTCAAGGTTAGGGACTGGTCGGTGGCTAGGTCGGCAAAGGTTAGTGCAATGTCCCGGGCATTGGTAGTAGTAATAGTGTTGCCGGCAACGGTGTCGTAAGCAGATTGCAAAGTTGCACCGCCGGCACCAGTATTGTCAGCCGCGCAGCCCCATAAACCGGAGCCTTCGGTCCATTTCAGGATTTGGGTGTCAGAACAGCCCTGCAGAAGAGATAGGCCGCTGGCTAAGATTTCTAATCCAGAACCCGATGTGGTAGTGATGCTAGCGCCGGTAAGCGTAGTAGCCTGCAAGGTCAAAGCGATGTTATCGGCATTAGCGACAATGCCGCCGTTGGCACTAGCGACCGCTATTGTCGGCGTACTGCCCACTCCTGTTGCGTTGCCCGTCAAGCCGTTGCCTGCCGTAAAGCTAGCCACGTAGTCGCCGCTAGTTTCGCCGCCCAAAGTTATACAGCTACTGCAGTTAACATCAGTGGCTGTAATAGTGCCCGTGCCAGAAGCGCTCAGCGAGCCGCCGCTGCCGATAACTAAGGCGCTAGTATTTGTGCCGGCCGCTACATTCGAAAAGTTTAGATTGGTTAAATTGGCGCCAGAAAGTACCGGTAGAATTCCCCCGGCTGTTAGCTGAACAAGCTGGGAACTTCCGTTAAAAGTATTGCCTTGCAAAGTAACATTAGTGCTTAGCCTCGCATCTTCTACGGGCCCAGTAGAGATGTTTGTTGTGGTTGTAACACCAGAACCAATTGTTAATCCAGGTGCTAATTTATCAGAGGTAACAGCTCCCTTAGCTATGTCGAATGTTGTAATTGTTCCATCAGCTATCTCACCGCCAAAGCCACCGCTGACTGGCAGGATTGCTAGATTCCCGGGGACTTGTCCCGGCTTTTTTCCCTGCACGAACTCACTATTCAAATTGACTATCAGACCCTGATCACTAATGCTTAGTTTGGTGCTATCTAGCGACAGGGTGTAGACGGATTGCACCTTGCCTTCTTTATCGGGTTGAAATGCAGAGTTTATATCGGCAAATTTGAGATCTTGGGTGGCAACGGCGTATTTTTCATGATTGATAGCATTAACCAGGAAAAGGGCCGTGTTAACCAGTGGCCGAAGGTTATCCTTCCAACTCGACTTACCGGTGTACTTTACTGCACCTCCTGTTTCATCAGTCTGATTGGAGCCATCGATAGATGCGGCTTTGACCCTACTTTCTCCTTGCTCGTTAAAAGGCGTTAAGAGATTGAAGGTTTTTGCAGTACCTTCGGGATTGACCAAAAATGCGCCAGTCAAAACAAGAATAGCTGCTACAAAGGGAACCAGGATGATTCCTAGTGTTCCGACCCCAACGGTTAATCTCCTTCTTAATTGATGAATCCTACCCTGATGTTCAGTTACCAGCTGCCTAAGGGCCAGTCCCATGCCCGGTTGTTTTTCGGAGGGCTCTTTTTCTTCAACGGGAGTTTGTATGGCTTCTTCTAGCGTTGTTACTCTTAGGGGTTCTAATACCTCTTCTTCCATCTCTTTTTGGCGGATGAAGTACTCAGAGTTTAAAAAACTCCCTAAAGTCTGCCGGTCATACAGACGCTCATTATGCCCGTTTCGTAGCGGTGCAACCAAACCCTTCTTTTCAAGTCGTCGCAACGTGGAAGCCGAGATTTTAAGCATTCGAGCCGCTTCCGAGATGGTTAACGGTTTATCTAGTTTAACTCTTTCAAGCTCATCAACCGAGAAATAGCGATTTTTACCATCCGGCCGGGTCGAACTGATGATACCGGCTTTGTCCCAGCGCCGGACAGTGTCAATTGAAATACCCAAAATTGTAGCGGCCTGGCTGATGGATACCAGGCTTTTGGATTTGGCGTCACCGTTTATGTTGTTGGCCACTGTTTTGGTGGGTTCTCCGCGGACTTTTTGTTATTGTTTTTGAGCCGAACACGTGTTTGTTATATATAATGTGTTCAAGCCCATTGTACCAACCTGCTTATGCCTATGCAAGCCCTATTCAGTACCTATGCATCGTCCCTGTTAACACTTGTCACTTGAGTATCTTGAGTATTTAGAGAAAGGTTATCCACATACGCAAATCTTGTTCAAGACTAGGCAGGCCAACTAACCTATGCAGGGCTTGACCAGCCAACACAAAACTAGGTCCGTTTTTGTGCGGCCTGGTTGGACGGCTCCCAGAATTCCTTTATCATTACAGCGTCTTGCTGGTTTGCCTTTGGCGAGATAGCCCACATATCAACCGGCTCGTTACCCTCGTTGCGGTGCGAGCGTGGCATTTTAGGTGCCACCCTCACTACCGATCCGGCGTGGACTTTTACAATATCAGCTCCAAAGCGCATTGTTAGTGTACCGCGAGTGATAATGTAGACTTCTTCTATTTCTTTGTGATAGTGACCAGTCCCTTGCTCAAAATCGGAGTGGGGCGGTATGTGTATTAAAGTAACTGCCAGTTGTTTGGCGCCAAGTGCCTTTGTAAGACTGCGGAACTCGCCAGGCACATCGGTCCCGACGTAATAATCCTTAACCTCATCGGCCTTAACAATTGTGTATTTGTTCATATTATTAGTATATACCGCAGTTCTATCCCCCACAGCGCTCTCTAGTTTTTTGTGGCATGATTTTTGAGCCAGGCTGTAATTTCGGCGATTTTCGGTTTTTTGATAGCTATATGTACGGCAAAGTTTTCAATCTCGCCTTCTTTGGCCTTAAGGCTATAGCCGTTCTTTTTCAAAAACATAGCTGCCGCAGCCACTCCGGTACGTTTGTTGCCATCATGAAATGGATGATCAGAGATTAAATTGCGCATATAGACTGCCGCTTTTTCAAAAACACCTTTGTATTGTTCCTCGCCAAAAACAATCTGTTGGGGCGCCAATGCAGCGGATTTCACGCGCGATAAATCACGTGTGCCATGTGAACCGCCGTAACGTTCAATCAGTTGGTGATGTATCAGCAGAATTTCTTCCGCCTCAACGTATTTCATTATCTTTTAGCAAGGTTCTTGAGGTCTTGGTCGTAGATGTCCATGAAATCGCCAAGGTCTTTAAGCAACTGTTCATGCCTGCCAAATCTTGTAGACTTCTTGCGAATTGATATCTCAACTTCGTCACCAGCCATAATATTAAGCTCGCTTAGCTCTTTCTTGGGTATAGTAACCCCTAAGGAACTACCGATTTTGATAACTTTTTGTACCATGATTGTTTACCTCTGTATCTATTATAATTTTATTATAAAAACTGTCAACCGCCGGCAGGCTCTGTTCCCCCGCCCCCTCCCCGCTTATGCTTGCATACCATCACTATTGAGGTAAAGTCTTAAGTAGTTATGGGTTATTCCGAGAAACAAGATCCCAAAGAAGGTGAGCAGGCCGCTACCGTGGAAGCTTGGGAGCGTTTCGGCGATCGGATTACCGGATTATTCAACGAACATCCGGACATTGATTGGCTGGTAATCGGTGACACCAGCGGCACGATAATCTCCACAGGGACTGACGACGAACTGCCAAGTGAAAAGACTTTTCAGCACTGGCAAGCCGTACAGGGTGAAAGACTACATCTCTTCGGGCCACCTGTCGAAATCTCAGGCTAGCTCGAGTATAATTTTAGTCGTGAAGCATATTTTCCGATATGTTGCCGTTGCCGGAAACATATTATTTATACTTTGGATCACATTTAATGCGATTGATTCTGGATTCAGCGGCACTATATACGAAAAAATCTCTGGCGTTGGGCTAATACTTCTCTTAGCCCTTAACTCAGTTTTAATTACCAAAAAATAGCGGGTTCTATTCGCTCTGCTCCCCGCGCGGTTTTTTAACTAAAACAGATATGCTCATGCTTGCATTTCCGTAATTTAAGATGAATACTAAGGTTAATTAAAGAGGTATGTTATGGCAATTACAGGTGAACTTTCAGGACAGTTAGCGGTAGTAACTGGAGCCAGCGGTACAATTGGTGGTGCTATCGCTGTGGAGCTGGGCCAACAAGGCGCGTTTGTGGTTGGGACATCTCAAACAATGGAAGGTGCTGGATGAATTGATGAAGCGCTTGCGGAGGCAGAAGTTGAGGGCCTGGGAGTAAAACTCGACCTTACAAATCCTGATAAACTTGATTTTGGTGTAAAACAACTTATCGAATATGCTGAAGCACGGATGACTAGAATAGAAGAAAATGCCGGAAATTTAGCAGTGTCAATACTTGTTAACAACGCCGGTATAACCAGAGATGGGTTATCAGCGCGGATGGACAGAAAGGATTGGCAAGATGTTCTGGATATTGATTTGAGTGGGGCATTTTACCTTACGCAAGCAGTTATGCGAGGAATGATGAAGGCTAAATATGGGCGTGTAGTAAATGTGGGTTCGGTAGTGGGTTTAAGTGGTAATCCAGGCCAGGCTAACTATGCAGCGGCTAAGGCTGGCCTTATAGGCATGAGTAAATCACTCGCAAAAGAGCTGGCTAGCAGAAATATAACAGTCAATGTTGTAGCCCCAGGCGGCTATGGCCCTGGCTACTTTGTGCCGGACAGCCCGCTGGTTACGACAGACCGGCAGTATGGTGGAGTCACAGAAACGCAACGGCGTGGCGCTGCTCAGAGTTAGTGAAACTAAGCTAACCAGTTTAGGCAACAGCCTATGACACTGGGCTACAAAACCACCATAAGTAGGCAGATCTTTAACGTCTTTGGCGTGATATATGCACGTCCAGTCATAGAGCTGCCGCAGCGTTTGTGAACAGGTGTTAGTCAGGCTGTTCCAGATGAGCAGTGTCAAAAGTTCGCTGTCCAGGATTTTCACTGGACGGCCACCTTTGGGTTTGGGCTCGTCGGGTAGAGTTTCGGCTACCCAGACAAAGACATCTACGATATGATGAGGTTGTAAAGCACGCATATTTATTTCTCCTGTTTATTTGAACGTTTACAGAAGAAATTGTAGCGTGCTTTATCTTAGGAGTAGGTTTTTAGATTCACGGAAGCTTATGCTTGCATTTAATAGAAACTGTGGTTTATGTAGTGTTTATCTATTTGCTGAAGATAAAAACATAGCCTCGAATAATGGTGTAGGTGAAGTGAAGGACTGTGGCAACTTTAGTTTTTCTCTATCTGGAAGATCCACACCAATAATATTGGCGATATCTTCTAGATGTGCGGTAAACTCTTCCACTTTTGGAGTTTCCCGTAAACAATATTTATATGAGGTCCCAATAAACATACCTGCTGGAAAGATTAGGTATTCATCAGGAGCGATAGGAAAATCTTTTAATTCACTCTTTGCACCAGGTATAAATTCGTAGGAATCCTCAGGATCTGAATTATCTTTTGCTTCAAATCTGACAGTAAGGCAACGTCCGTGTCGAGCAGACTCCATGCCCGAATAAAACGAATCTGTAAGAATTGCGCGAGTGGCAATAGGTCCATGATCGTCTAAGGTAGCTGCACCTAAATCAATTATGATTATTTTGTGTCTCTCATTCGAGTCCAACCCATAGGCTTTTCTTTCGCTTACAGTTCTAGGACCTTGATGCTTAAAGGCTGAGAATAGCTTGCCTGTGTAGTTTAACTGTTCATGGTAATCCGTGATTGCTTTTATCACTTCTTCTCGACTTGCTTGGTTAACTAACCTTTCTTCCCTCTCCTTCTCGGTTTTCTTATCAGCTAACTCCCTTTTATAATCTAACCACCTTTGGGCAATTACTTTCTTTTCCACACACTCTCCTTCTATTTAGTCTAATTCTTGTATAAATTGGAGTGATATGCAAGCACAAGCATGATAGTCCGGACTCGAGCCGACTGATGAATATGCTTTTTTGGAGATTGAATTCGGGCGTGCGGAGTGAACCTGAAGCAGATGTAGTAAAACAGTCTGGGCTTGACTTCCTCTAATTGTTTGACGAGTAAATTAGCCGGTGGCTGATTTATGAGGAGTTTTGGAGGCAAAGACTGCTTTTACCTACAGATGCATCAAGTGAGCGGAGCCGCCCGAGAGGTTTTTGCCTACTTTTTGACGGACCAAAAAGTAGGATTGTTTTGGTTCTTTTCTGAAAGTGAATTTCTTCTTACCTTTTAAGGTCCAGAAAAGACAAAGGCCATCCATTTGGGCGACTCTCTTATGACCAGGCCCTGTTTAAACCCCTGTCCCCATTCGCCCCAAACGGACAGCCAGATCATGTATTCGTGGATCGGATTCTTCATTTGGGTCAGTATAACTTACCCGCGCTAATTCATATTCTTCTTCGGTTGTAAAACCTGCAGCAACAATAGCCTCAGCATAGCCCTCAGTAAGACGGCCCGTAGCTACTAAATTAGCCGGAAAAGGCAATTGGTCTGCTGTTTCAGTTTCACCGGTTGGGCTTGGCGTCTCCGTCGTTTCTGTTGCTGGCTCCAATTCTTCACCAACAGCTCCTGCCCCAGTGCGGGGATAATCATCTGAGAAACCTAAGCCATTCAAGAATGGTTCATCCATAAAAACTCCTTATCTCGCAGATTATACTCCTATGGTGGAAAAGATAAAGCCCCTCCTTTCGGAGGGCAATCTCATAATTCGGCATCATGCTATTTTCGGCTTCTCCTGGTCATATAGATTAAGCCCGCGCACGTGGCTCCTAGAAATACTAGGCTTAGCACCCATAACCGAGTTCTATTCTGACCGTTTGAAGCATAAGCCATACCCATAAATGGCACTCCAAACAGCACCACCGTGATACCCGATTTTTGGATGAGACTTAATTTTTTCCCCGATATAGCTGCCCTTAAAGCTTCGGCAAAAGCCAATACTATGATTGCTACTGTCGCAATAGTTACACCTATGAGCGGATAGCCCACAGCATAACCCCAAGTATCGTCCCTATTAGCTGTAATTGCATAAAGAATAAGCCCAGCTATAGCCATAAATATATCGCCTATTACTAAAAATTTAATCAGCTTATACATTCAACCAATAATATTACAGATACTAAAAAGAAAAAACCTCCTTTCGGAGGTTTTCCCTATAATTCGGCCTAGGTCTTAAGGCTGTAAAGCCGTGGCCATTTGTTCGGTCGGTGCAATAGAGTCCAGTTCATTTAACACCCCGTCTTCACAGCCAGAATAATTCTGGTGGCGTTGACCGTTTAAACTTGTGATCGAACCGGAAGTACCCCCACCGGCTTTGAGCGTCTGTGAAGTCTGATTGGTTGTCTGTATGGTTTCGAGCATATCAGGTCCAACGCAAACATCACGAAATATGACGCTGCCTATCTTAATTTCTCGGTGGCCATCGCTATAAATCACTTGTGTTTCAAAATCAACTTTTGGAGCCGGAGTAGCCTCGGGGGGAAGCTCTGGAATAGCAAAAATGCCATACCCAACGCCGCCAAGTACAGCTACCGCTGCGCCTATACCGATCTTCTCACCGTGAGGAATTCTCATAAGTAGCATATTAACAGGTAATGCCGCATTAGTCAATAGTGCGTAATGGTTCAATAGCTTTGCATCACTTCTAGTGCATGCTATGGGCATGGCGTATTCTAATAATCCCAATATCCCTCAGGTTCGCAGGCAAGCAGTACTTTTAGTCAGGCGAGGTTGGAGTCGGCGTAAAGTTGCCCGCTACTTTGGCTACAGTCACTCCAGCGTCGTACGCTGGACACAGCGGGCGCAGGCCGAGTATCTGGATGGAAGGCAGCTCATCCCAACCAGAAGCAGCCGGCCGCATTCGCATCCGAAACAGTTAAGTGAAGAGGTGGTGGCTGCCATTGTGGCCGAGCGGTTGAAACACGGCCGTTGCAGTGAAGTAATTTACGAAGATCTTCAGGAACGCGGCATTGCAGTCAGCCTGTCCAGTGTCAAACGAACGTTGGCTCGGCATGAACTGCTAAAAACCAAGAAGTACCATCGGCAAAGAGTAGTTGTGCCACGGCCTTTGCCGAGCTCACCAGGGGTGCTGGTGCAAGCCGACACCATCCACTACATAGATTGGCAGACCGGCCAGCGCTTTTACGTCTACAGTCTCATAGACGTTTGTTCACGTTGGGCCTACGTGGAACTGCACCAGAAGCTGCGTAGCAGCATTGCCCTGGCTTTCGTACTCAGAGCTCAGGCCAAGGCTGGCTTTGCTTTTAAGGTCTTACAGACAGACAACGGCGGTGAGTTTGCTGTCTGGTTTAGAACCATGCTGGCAGCCAAGGGCATGGCCCTACGGCACAGCCGGGTACGTAAACCCAACGACAATGCCCACATTGAGCGGTTCAACCGCACCCTCCAAGATGAATGCTTGGGCAAGTACTCTACTTGGAAGATTGCTAAAGGCAAGGACCTAGATGGTTACCTGCATTACTACAATACGGAGCGCCGTCACATGGGATTAAACATGAAAAAACCTATTCAGGTGGTGCAAAGCTATTGACCGTTAAACGTAGTGGTAAACCTGGTAAGGTTTGGGTCGAATTATATAAAAAGCCCTCCGAAAGGAGGGTTTTTTATATAATTCGGCACCGTGCTATCCCAATAGTATATCCGGTTAACACCGGCTAGCTGGGGGACAGGTTTTCCCGCGGCTATAACCCAGGTATTTAAGGAGTTACGGTTAGTGGTATATTCGTACTCTTAGAGATTTCAGGGAAAAACTTCTCGGGATGAAGGAACTCAATACCTAAAACGTCGTTGTTAGCGTCAACATCAACTAAAAGATCATCACGGAGTTTAACCGTGCTTTTAACTGTGCCTTTTTTGAGGCTGATATACAAAGCATTGGCTTGTTTGTCGTATTTAGCTTGCATAGTAGGCTGTGATAATTACTATTTTGTTGCCTTCACGGGCAGTGACGACTTCGAGCCGCCTACCCTGCAAGTATTTTACCACGATAACGCGGCTGGCTAGAGCCGTTTGGATATCCGGGCTGCCAATGGCCTGCTCTACTTCACTGGTGGTGAGCCCTCGTTCGGCCATCCGTTCTTTAGCGTGTGATGTGTAAACCAACTCCATCCCTGAAATTCTACCAGACTTTAGCCGTTTTCGGGCGTCTGATGAGTCCAAGATACTTAACAAGTCAAGTATTTTAGTTCGGGCATTGGCTCAAAACAGATGAAGATGGACGAACTAAGGGCTGAGTAAAGCGAAACTGTGCCCTGCCACTCAATAAAAAAACTGGCAGGGTCGCTTGTCGTTGTTTCGCGCAGTTCTTAGGAGTTTATGTTCAATCTGCTTTTGAACGCAGCCCGAGAGGTTTTTGCCTACTTTTTGACGGCCCAAAAAGTAGGATAGTTTGCTACTTTGCAAAGTAGGCCTTTTGGTTCTTTTCCAAAAGAACATCTTTCTTCATCTTTCTGAAGGTGCAGAATAGACAAAAGCTCCCTGTTAAGGGAGCTTTTGTATAATTCGGCACCGTGCTATTAAATTAATTCTTCGTCACGGACTATAAAAAAGAGGCTAGGATCTCTCTGGGCAATTCGAGATATCCGAGCTTATCGCTGAACCTGGGGATCATTCTCAGGACGTTCCTCAGGATGCTCTTCGAGATGCGCTTCGTGCATGCGAATCAGTGAATCCGGGTTAATATAGGGACCTGATCCGAGATGCCACTCCTCGAGTTTGCGTTGATTCCAGTCAGAGGCTGCTTTAAGTCGCTGATCGTATTCGGGATCGCCAGAAGTTATTTTTCCTTCTACGGACCACCTCAAGTCTCTCTTATCAGTCATAGGAATATTCTAACACTAATTGATTATTTGTAAAGGCTAAAATGTGTCGATAAAGACAGAAGCTCTCGTTTCTTTTTTCAATGCGAGAAAGCCTCGCATAGGTAATTCGGCAACGCCCGGCCAAGGTATTCGGCATCCCAGCACTAAAAACTTGAAGCTCCGTAATCTGATTACAGACTACTCCGCTCAGGTTTTAGTGCGGGACAGGCCGTGTCACGAATGGGCCGGATTTACAAAAAGACCCCCGAAAAACGGAGGTCTTCTTGAAAATTCGGCACCGTGCTATTTTCCCAGGGCTAAAACCCAAGTATTGTAACCGCTGCTAGGCTTAACTGCTGTGTTCGGGATGGGAACAGGTGTTTCCCTAGCGCCATGGGCACCGA
>ERZ1292623.4529-Hain-H51-01um-R1-4529-length-11350-cov-3_pt1 | contig 11350 bp, 9 predicted proteins | sample MGYA00564398_ERZ1292623 | MGnify/ENA primary metagenome ERZ1292623 (study PRJEB36523, sample SAMEA6512633) | groundwater metagenome | collected 2019-01-07 | study: AquaDiva: Metagenomics assemblies of 32 groundwater samples | reverse complement strand
CGAGCACATACCGGAAGATAAATAGCAATTCGTGTTCGTAAGCGCACAAGCACTCCCTTCTGCACAGCTCACGAGGCATGAATCAACAAGAGTGATTCTCCTGCTCCCTGTCCCATTCTTGTTGTTTGCAGAGTCAGTTGCGTTAACTTCGTAAGTGTAAACTCCTGCAGGGATTCTTGTCCAGCTAAAAGAAGTTGTTTGTGTTGCAAAAGCAGTCCTGTTGAAAACCCCTAAGCTGTTGTACAAACTAAACGTAATATTTGCAAAATTTGATTCAGTTAAGCTGATATTAACAAACAGGCTTGCATTCGCAAGCACCTCGCCAGAGTTTTCAGTTGCAGCCCCAAAACTAATAAGCGGGCGCGTTGTATCAATAATTATCTCTCTTGTTGCTGTTGCGTTGCTGTTGCCAGAACTATCATTCGCGCTTGCGTTGAAGTAATAAACACCCTCCGCAAGTCCGCTAAAATTAATGAAGTTCGGGCTTGACAAAGTAGTAGAGCTATTTATCTGCGAGTGGCTGCTGTTATAAAGCCTGACAGCAATTGCCTGCAGGTTTGCATCTGCAGCAGTAACATTCACAAGAATATAATTTCTTGCAACATAAGACTTATCTGTCTCTGTCGGAGAAACAAAAGAAATATTCGGCACCAAACTATCGCTCTGCGCATAAGTTACATTAAAGTAAAAAGCATCAAGATTCAAAGTATGAAACTCTTCAGCAAGAGTAGAAACTTCGCTTCTCGCCACAGCACGCGTCCCTAAGCTAGGACCAAAGAAGTTCCCGCATGCCCAATTCTCAAGTGCACTAACATCCACGCACGTTACTCCAGGGTTTGCCACTGCACTCGGACATGTGGACGTTACAGTCGAGTAACTTGCTCCGGCGTTTGCATCAACTGCAATAACGCAATTTGTTATTTGGTTTATACTATCAACCCACCATTCATAGCAGAGTTTTACGTTGCTGACAGAAGAGCAGTCAGTAACAGTGCTGTTAAAGCTCGTTATGTTAACTCCACCATAAAGCATGCCTGAATAAGTTGTGCTTTCAACATTTCCATCATTGCAGCTCAAGCGGTCCGCACTTCCTGCTCCGCATGTAGCAGGATAGCTTCCTGCGCATGCCAGGTTATAACTATTAGAACCTGACTGCTCTTCAAGATTGCAGGCTCGGGCGCGCAGTTCTACTGTTTCCCCAGGTCCTGCCTGCGGGTCAACAATATAGTCAAACTGCACATCCCCGTTTATTACGCGCAAGTCAAAAACATCCTGCGAGTGCGTCAAGTTAGTCAAATAAATTTTGTTGTAAGAGTTATCAATCAAATTATCAAACCGCGCAATTATTTCAGTTCCATTATTTTCGTAAACTTCAACGCGCGGCGTTCCTGCAATCGTGCGCGGATAAATCGTTATGTCTCTGTCAGAAGTCAGGTTAATTTCAAACGTAACACGCGCGTAATGCCCTAAAGGAATCGTCTCGCTCCAATCTCCATCAAGCGCCTTAACTTCAGGATAAATATCTGAAATAAAAGTGCGGTTCTCGTCAAGATGGTCTGCCCTAACAATAAGAATAATTTCGTAAGTTTGATTTGACAAGTGCGGAACAACCCATTCAATATAATCAAGATATCCATTGCCGTCCAAATCATATGCATCAAATGGCACTGCAACGCTCTTGAACTGCTGCAGTTCGCCTGCAGTAGAAACAACAGATTCAGATGAAGAGACTGGACTTAAAACATTTTCATCAACAGATAATTCTTCAACAACTTCATGTTCAAGCACTTCTTCCACATCTTTAAGCTCCGCAGAAACAACAGGCTCTGTTGTGCGCCAATAAAGTTTAATGCCTGAAGCGTCACGAATCTCGCGCGACTCATCAAGAGTTGCAGAAGCAACCACATCTTCATATAAAATATTGTCAGGTCCGCTGATTGTCACGCGCTTCCCATTTTCTGTTTCTTCTTCAAAAGCTTCAGGACCAAGCGTGTAATATTCAATAGTATAACCAGAAGCATCAGGCGGCAGAGTTACATCATTAAATGCGCTGTCAATATTCGTATCTTCAAGAGCATTCCCAGTAACCTTACCGGCAAAACGGCGGGCAACGCGTTTAACCCATTGTGTAAAACTCCCTCGCTTGTTAATATCAAGTTCAATGCTAACCTGTCCTGTAAGCGCACCCGAACCAATTGACTCAAAAACAGATTCAGAAGATGCTTCAGTCATTTTAGTAACTGAAATATCAGTCGCCCCGTCAGGGATATCAATTACCAATCTATCAGGCGAATCAAATTTGACATTTTTCACCCAGCGCACAGGCTTACCAACTTCAATTCTGTCTTTTGAAGTTTTGATAGCAATCGCTCCTGAAGAAACAAGAATTGCAAATTCGTTGCTTTCAAGTTTGTTTTCGCCCGCATAAGCAACCACTTTCGCGCGCCGCACCCCTTTAAAGCCGGCTTCAGGCCTAAAAACAATCTCGTTATTGCGGATTATAACGTCTATATTCGAAAGCTCAATAGCATAAGATTCCGCCCCATCAAAATATTGTGAAAGATTAAACGTATATTCGCCATTCGGATAAATACGGATAGTAGGTATCTCACGGAGCAGACTAATGCTCTTCTCTGCAGAAGAAGCAGTTATACTAACAAGTCGCGAGTGGCTCGCAATCGTTATGCCATCATGCACTAATTTAATATTCAAAACGCCCTCTTCAGCATACAAATCAAGCGAATCTACGTCAATAGAAAGTGTAAGAGAATAATCTCCAAGAAAATCCTTTCCGAATTTCTCCTCGCTGGCAAAATAATTTGTTGAAACAATAACACTTGCGCCTTTAAGTTCGACTGAAATGCTGTTGTCAGGCAATGGTTTGCCATTAAAAGTAACGCTCCCCTTGACAAGCTGTGCTGTTTGCCCTGATTCAAGCGCATACTCAAACACTTCCCCATAAGCAGTCGTGCCTTTAATTTTATAAGAATTTTCATTTATAGATGCGGCGGTCAATCCAGGACCAGAAGCATCATCAGAAGAAGCAGGCGAACTTTCAAGTCCAGCACTTGGCGCAGGTTCGGATGGGCTCGGCGCAGGAGAATACGATGGTCCTCCTCCTGAACCTGAAGAACGAACAGGAGCGCCGCTTTTTGGTTGGCTGTTTTTAGAAGAACTTGACATACCAGAATCAGATATTTTAAGGGTAAATCCAATTGAAGGATAAACGATTTTGCTGCCCTTGACGCCGTAACCAAGCCCCTCACCTGTTAATTTCGTTCCTTCTGCATAAAATTTTCCCTTAATCGGTCTGTCAAACACCAGCTCAGAAAGAAGGAATGATTTTGACCGCCCGACGTAATCAATCAGCACCAAAGAATCTTTTGGCACCAATTCCCCTTCTTTAATATGAAATTTTAAGTCGCCCAAGATTTTTTCGCCAAGATTATGCTTGAGGGAAACGTCAAAGTTTACTCTTCCAGTAACAGATGGGTCAGGCGCAATGAAAAGCAATAAGACAAATACAAGAATAGCGGCAAGACCAAAGTACTGAAAAAATTTGCGCCCCATGGAGCTAAATATCAGACATTTCAGACTTGATTTTAGCGACCTTGTTCAGCTTGTCAGAAACCTGGTCAATCTGCGTTGTTAATTTTTTCTTCTTCTCGTTGAGCTTTGCCTCTTTCTCAAGAAGTCGCGCAATTTTTTCCTGAAGTCCCTTTTCAAGTTCCCTATCGACATCGATCGCAGAAGATGTCTTCTTAAGATCGCCCTGCATCTGCGTCTTGTCACGCTTAAGCGCGCCTATTTGAACCTCTAAATCTTTAATAGCTGTTGAAAGAAGTGAAGATGACGATGGAATGCGCCCACCCTTTTTTGGCTTCATTGCTAAACTGACGACGAGAGTATTTATAAACGTTTCTTTAGTGTGCGCTCAAGGGTATTTATGCGTAACAGCGTCTTAGAATACGTTGCCTTTGTGATATAACCCTTTGAACGTGCTTCGTCAAGCAGTCGGCGTTGATGAGCAAGCTTCCTGTAAGCTTTCTGCGCGTCTCCGTCTGAACGTGCTCGTGAAATCTGCTCGTCCCAATAACGCGCGCTCGCAAGCATACGACGGCGCCATAAATAATTAATAAGAATAAATGCGCCGAGAAGAAGCCCGATAAGCCAAAGCGCATAATAAAATAAGCGGTTCGGAGCATATTTTGCAGGCGAAAGCGAGATAGAAGAAATACTAATGGAAGTAGTCGCTGTTGCGTGAGAATCTTCCGCAATAATATCCAGCGCGAAAACATACTGTCCGTCAGGAATATCGTCTGGAATAGGCAATGAAAGCGCAAGTTCAAGCGTGTTTTGCACTTCTATATTCTGCGATATGCTGGCGACGCGTGTGCCGTCAAGAGTATAAACCGAAGCGTGAAGCAAAGCGCTCGGCTCAAGCGAACGAAGGTTGTAAATCACAACCTGCGGGCTGAATATAGAACCTGGGCGCAATTCAGAGTACGAAGGAATTTCGCGGATAGAAGCATCAAATAAAAGAGCAGAGTTTTGCACTTCTAAAATAACTGGAATATTGATTTCTCCAGATTTTCCTTCTGCGCGAACAGTGCCAACGTAAACCCCTGGAGAAAGCGCGGCAGAGCCAATCGCAACTGAAATAGAGCGGCTCCCGCCTTCAGAAAGAGAGAAAGATAAACTGTCCAGGGCAAAAAAAGAAGACTGAGAAATAGCCTTGAGTAAAAATGACTGCTCTGGTCCACGATTTAAAATAGTAAATGATGAGGATGTAGCTTGACCAGATTCAACAGTCGCATAAATAATTGGTTTGTCTGCTTCAAAATCAAGACTGGATTGCTCCGCAAAAGCAACCCCTGCAAAAGCAACCATTGGGAGCAAAAAAATCAAAAATATCTGAAAGCGAACAAATAGGCTCATGCTCTTCTCCGCGAACTAATAGCAGGACGCGCTCTTAATTGTTTCGCTTTCCTGTAAGTTCTGAAAGAATAAAACAAAATAATTAGAGAGATAAGCAAAACAAGAATCAGCAGATATATTGAATAATTAAAAACATCTTTGGAAACACTAAAATGGCTGCTTGATGTGGCAAATCCCTGCGGATACGTAACTTCAATTCCCGCAAGATAATCTCCTTCAGGCAGCGAACGTGTGTCAAACTCCTTGACATAAGTCTTGCTTCTGAAAACGCGGAACGTTTCGGTTTCAGCAAGGAGGGTTGCACCGTCAAAATCCTTGATTATGTAATTAACTGTAACATCGGTATCTTCAGCAGGTCCGACCTGTAACAAAGAAATAAAGGACTTCAGCATACGACCAACGCGCAATTTCTTGAAAGATTCCGGTATTGTAAGTGAAACGTCAAACAGTGCGTTGGCACTTCGCACGTTAACAAGAAGAATGACGTCCTTGCGCGTTCCGCCAGATGTAAAGCTTACGCGCCCGCCATAAATTCCACTGTCTGGTGCCTTGACGCGGAGAGTAACTTGTTTTGACTCGCCAGGACCAAGAACAAGTCTGGCAGTATCAATGGCGACAAAAGAAGAAATGCCGCTCACATTAAGAACAACAGTAATAGCAGAACGCCCTGTATTCGCAACAGTAATTTTCTTTTCTTCAAAAGCGCCAGCAACAAGAAAAAGATTTAGCTCTTCAGGGTCTACGACAAACGAAACAGAAGGCGCTGCAACCCCTGCTCCGCCGCCACCTCCGCCTCCGCCGCCGCTCGTGCCTCCCGTAGTTATAGTAGTTGTAGTAGTGCTTGAACTTGAAGAAGAAACAATAACAAGAGAAAGCGAAGCTGCTTCGGACGTTGCCTGCGCAGAAACAGGGCGCTCCCAGAAGTCAGAAACAAAAAAAAGAAAAATCGTGGATATGTTGCCTAAAAAAGCAAGAATAACCAATGTGACAACAAGCCCGTAGTAGCGCATATGATTCCTATGAATTGGCAATATAAAAATATGGCGATTGGCGAGATTTATAGCAAACAGCTTAAATAATTCCTCGCGTTATGGATAACTGCGTTGTTTAGATAGAGTAGTTTTAGCAGTTATCCATTAAAGAACTGCGGGCAAAATGAAACTCCCAACCAACGCAGTTCCCTATATCTGTTGCTAAATTGCCAATTGCCTCAGACCGCATCACAAAACTCAAATATTCTATCTGAAATTCTCTATACTATTGCAAAGAACGCTTATATTTCCCCGCTCCGTGCGCCTTTGCTATTCGTGAAAGACGTACTAATTTCTGAGTAATTATGGATAATTCTATTGATTAGTCTATTGTTTTCAGAATTATCCATTAGAGAATTATGAACCAAGTCTATACCAATTATCAGAATTCTCTGTAATTCAGTCAAAGATAGCGGAAAGTTCTTAATGAAGTGCTATTTCGTACGCCCATATTATTAACTGCAGATGCCCTTAAAGTATGGACTGCACCATCAACTTGCGAGAAAGTATTAGCATAATTATTAGAATTAGCATTGTAAAGTGCGAGCACTTCTTGTCTGGATAGTACCCGCCTGAATATAAGCAAATCATCAATAGAACCGTTATATTGAAAAGATTGATATCCTGTTCCAATTTGGAGAGACTGATTATTTGTATAAACTTTATTAACAGTTGAGGTAGTACCAATTACAGAGCCTCTGGAAACGCCATCCACATAAAGGTTGATGGAACTGCCTGCTTTGAATACACCTGTAAACAAATGCCACTGATTATCTTGGTATGTCTTACCGCATTCTCGTACATAGACACGGTCTGACGACCCGCCATCTTCAGAGACATAGAAGTTTATGGCAGAACTAGAAGGACAGCTTCCGCCTGGAGCCGCGATATCAGCAAACCAAGCAATCTGGTTAGAAGTTCCATTCCACTTTCCTACTAACGGCTGTCCCCTAGTTATAGAAGCGTTGCCTTTAAACCAGAACGACACGCTAAAAGAACTATTAATATCGAGTGAAGGTCTGTCAGGCACGAACACTGAATCTCCAAGACCGTCAAAGCTAAAAGATTTCCCAAACTTGCCTAAAGAAAATTGTGTTACGTTTCCCTGTTGAATTCCATGATTGCTATGCGTGCTTGCATCAAGCGGACTGCCTATTTCCGCTAAAACCAAGAGAACCATAAGCATTCTCGTCTTCACCGTTACAGCTTATGTCATAGTCTCCATAATCATCATCAGTAGTAAGGTCGTAACATTCAGAGTCGTCACCATCAGTATCAAAACTTCCGATATATTCAAATTTGTAGCACTTATTTGGCGCGGGAGTGAAAGAAGGTCCTGCGTCGCTTTCATCATGGTCGTCATCGTTCCATTGCGGGTCCTGCGCAACGCCTGACCGCACGAGATTTCCAGAGCCGGAACAGGTAACCTGCGCGCAAGCGCGTGTGCACCCATTAGAATCACAATTGAAGCCTGTTTCATCATATCCGCTCGGACAATATTCTGGAACGCACGACGAACGCAATTCGTTGAATGAAATCTCGCTTGGTATATTCAATGAATCTGCTTCCCACGAATTGCCCCTGTTAAGAAGCGCGCGACGCAAAATATTAGTGCCAGACACAATCTGCAGAACGTCCACGCGTGTATCTCCATTTATGTCAACGAAACGAATTCCCTGATCACCGCCGTATTGGTCAACAAACCCCCCAGAGACGAGTCCATTCAAACTGTTTCTTCCAGGTGAAGCCCATCCATTTCCAACACCATCCCACTGCTCGACAGCATTACTATTAGCGGCGCGTATTATGTCTGTAAACCCGTCTCCTGTAACATCCACAAGGCGAACTCCCTGATCACGCGTCGTGCCAAATGAAACACCAGAAGGCAGAGCGAGGTTTCCTTGTTCAACCCATCCTCCTCCAACAGCAGCATAACTGAATCGGGTCGCAGGAAGCGATAGTATTCCATCGCTTCCAATCAATCGTATACTCTCCAGAAAAGAGCGCGTTTCAAGAGGCACGTAGGAAAGTTCGTAGCTCCGCACGAGATTTCCTCTATGTGTGATTTCAATTTGCCCAAGTAGTGGAGGTTCGCGCATCTCACTTCCCTGACTATAAAAAGAACGCTGATTCTGGCTCGAATTTGAATAAATAAACCTCACAAGATTAAGACCGTCAGCATAGCGAATTTCAAGCGGATAAGAAACTGCTCCAGAATCATAATACACATAATCCATCACATTCCCATGGCTGTCCTCAACGCGGTCAAGATTCCATCGCACAGCGTAAGGTTCAAGCGTGGAAACAATTTCACTCGTATTCGTAAAGCCAAAGCGATAGCTTGTTCCATCCTTGGTTTTAACAAGCCAGTACTCACCGCGCTCATTCGCGCCTCCGCTTACTTTCTTAATCCATAAAAAACTTTCATGTTTAGTGTGATATCTATCTTCAGAAGTCACATACAAAAGCTCGTCCTGCGTGCCTTCAAAGCTTATACGATAACTGTCATCGGCTGTGTTTGAACGAGTATAGTTCACATCACGCGTAATTGATGGAATTGGCAGATTCCAACCGCTTCCTACTATATCCTGCGCTCCGAGCGTCGCATGATGATTGTAATAAAGAACAAGCGCGGGCGCAATATTGTTTACACCCTTAGGCACTTCGATAGGATAACTATAAGATGCAGCGCCTGTAAATAAATCAGTCTTGTATTCCTCTCCCTTGAGCTTCAAGATTGGCGTGTCTTTGGGTACAATTGGCGAAGTGAGTAATGGAGGTCCTGAATCCCGAGGGTCATAACCGGATTTTTGCCCGCTTTTATCGTCGCCTCTATAAAAAGATTCGAAACTGAAAGACGAAAGCTCATCTTCTCTGTTTAACAACCAAGGAGCATTTATTTCTTCTTCGCTCGGGTCGTCAACTTCGCCATCAAAAAGAATATCTGTATTTTTATCGTCACTTTTAAGAATAGGACTCAAAAGTTCAGGCTCTTGCGCATAAACGCCAAAACTGCTCCCCAGATTTATCACAATGAGGAATAACGCGAGCATTCTGATTAAGATATTTTGTTTTGTCATTTATCAAAATAACCTCTTTTTCTGTAAACAACATAAGCAAGAAATGCATAAAATAAGGCAATTAGGATAGAAGCCAAAATAAGGAAAACAGACATGAATCCCTGCGATTCTGGCGGAAATAAGGCTAAAGAGGCAGGCAGATAGAATAAGCCAAGGAAATTTCCGATAATAAGAATTGCCATAAGTCCAATAAAGTATTTCCCTGCGTTCCTGTGCTTAAACAAGAACAGGCAAATCAGCACAACAAACATCAGCAATATGAATGCATCAATGAAATAATTCACATACGCGAGCATATCTCCCAAAACAGAGGCGTTTCTCTCCAGTCTGTTTATATCGAACAGTTTTAGAAAAATCCGAAATATCATAAAACCCATCCACACAGTAATCAGCGTCAAAGACAGGGGCTTCTTTCTATGTGCCTTGAGATGTTCATGCCGAGATTGTTTTATGTTGTTTTCTTTATTTTTCATTTTTTCTTACTTTGTATTTATATACCTGTTTTAATTTATCGCAAATAGATGTAATTACAGTAAGCAGTGCTTGTTCTTTACGACTTTGGTCACAAAAGATAGCAAATTCTATATTTTTTAGATCATTCTTTTTTTGATAAAAAGAAGAATGTAAAGCAAAGGAGAAAAAATCCTCTATAATTTTATATTTACTTTTAGGAAAGGAATATAAAATAAAAACAATATTATTTGTATCTATCCATTCGAGATCTTCTAAACATTCCTGTACTGCATGCCAATTATACCCAAAATAAGAGGGAAATTTCAGCTTTCTTGCGAGGTAAATAAATAAGTCTTGCTCGGAATTTAATTTTTTAAAATCTAACTCGATAATCTTATAGTCTTCTTCAAGATAGCGCTTCTTTACTTCTGGATATTCTTCTTTAAAATAGACATTTAGAACCCCCATTTTATTTTCCTCCACTTTATTTCCTTCCATTTTATCCTCCAAAAAATTCTTTAATTTAGACAATTTCTCTTTAGACAATTTTCTTAGTGTATCCTCATTGATATCTGTTTTAGAATCAAACAGTTTAGGATTGCTGCAATAAACATCACAATCAGAAAAAAGCTCGTCCAATAAGTTTTCAACTTCATGCTCGTACATTATATTGCTGTCTCTCGACTCATTCCATCTACGAATGTACTCTTTTTCGTAATAAGCTCCAGTAATTTTATGGTTACAAAAATCTTCGATAAGAGTTATAGTCGTCGCTAACCAACTTTTTTTTGTTGTCATCTTACATTGCGCCTCCTCAAGAGGTTTTTAACTTGCTCTCGCTTTAATTTCCAAGCGCTAACGAATTTATTGCGGGCATCGACAAAAACCCACTGTTTCGTCAGTGAATTAAAGAAATGTGTTCCCCCTGCTCCTCCACTAGTACCCTCTCCTCCTCTGAATGTTCCTGTAATCTGTGATGTATCCTTAGAATTTATGTGGCCTATAAGGGCGTTTTTAAATTTAATGGCATTTTCATTGTTGTAGTTACCTTCAACACCAAAATTCTTGGCGTGCTTAAATTTCTTTTGAACTTGCTGTTCCGAAAAAATAATTTTGTCTGCGCTTGTGGCGCCTTCACTCACATCTCTTGCTGTACGTATCCCGCTACTTGCACCTTTAATCTCGCTCGCAACCTTCCCCCCCTTCCCCATCTTGCCCGCAACTCTAACTGCATCACCAGCCTTATCCGCAGCGCGAACAGCCATTCCAAGCCCAGTTGCCCCAGGAAGTGCGAGCCCGGCAAAATCAGCTAAATTAGCAATATCTTCAGATGGATCTGCAGCAACAATGTCTTTATTCTTTTCTCCTTTTTTAGCCGCGTATCCCATAATCGCGAAGAAACTTGCAAGCATGAGACTCATTAATAACAAAGAGATTACTTTTTTAGTCATCTTTTGTCCGCTCACTCCGTTTAAGATAGCCATTTTTATCAAGATATTCAATAATTTCTTCTATCGTGTTAAATTCGTGACGCTCATTTACAACAAGGTGGTCTTCCTCGAAATAATATTTTATATTGCCTTTTTCTATCAATAAACAGTATCTTTCTTTAGGATACTCGTTGAAATCGTCCTTTCCAAGATTCAATCTCCACATTCTAATAAATGTTCTAAAAGTATCGTTTTTCAGCTTTGATTCATAGGAAAATTCAATTATTTCTTTCTGAGACAATCTTTTTCTCAAATCTCTTAAAGTATATTTTGTTTTTTTCATTTTTCAATCTTTTCAAATATCGATTTTATCACCTTCTTTTCATTAGGACTAATAAAAAAGACGTTTGAGTCTTGA
>ERZ1292623.4528-Hain-H51-01um-R1-4528-length-11350-cov-4_pt1 | contig 11350 bp, 16 predicted proteins | sample MGYA00564398_ERZ1292623 | MGnify/ENA primary metagenome ERZ1292623 (study PRJEB36523, sample SAMEA6512633) | groundwater metagenome | collected 2019-01-07 | study: AquaDiva: Metagenomics assemblies of 32 groundwater samples | reverse complement strand
AGAATTTTAAGATAAAAAATATGCGGGTGGGGAGATTTGAACGCCCGACTTCAAGATTATGAGTCTTGCACTCTGAACCAGGCTGAGTTACACCCGCGTAAAAGCCTGCTTTTTAAAGAAAGCCGGTTATTTTTAAAGGTTTGTCTAAATCCATACATAAGCCTTATATACCCTTGTGGGCGCAAATAGTGTAGAAATATCTTAAGAGGTGGCTAAAAAATGGTACAAGGAAGATGCATGAAGTGTAAGACGCAAAGAGATATGAACAACATGAAAGAAGTGACCATGAAAAATGGCATGAGAGCGGCAAAAGGCGTTTGCGCAAAGTGCGGCACAAATATGTATAAGATTTTAGGGAAAAAGAAATAAATTTTATTTTTTAATTTTCTTAAATTTCTTTATTTATTATAATTTTTATTTTCTAATTTCTTCAGCTAATTTTTTGAGCTCAGCCAAGTCTGTCTTTGGTCCTAACTGAGTTGAAATATAACCTTCATATTTATCAAAGAAAACCTTCTTTTCTGCCAAGATATCTTTAAATTTTTCATCCAAACCATAGATTGGATAAAGTTTAACATGAGCATGATTTACTCCCAACCCTTCCATCACAATTGCCGTTCTTTTTACTTTAAGTTTTTTATCAAGCAATAGTGCTACTTCTTTAACTGCGTTCATCATATCTGAATAAACATTCTTCGGCATTTCAAAAATATAAGAATGATAATGTTTCTTAGGGATTACCAAAGTCATTCCTTTTGTATTTGGATTAACATCCAAAATTGCCATAAAATCATCATTTTCCCATATTTTTGCAGAGTCAAATTTGCCTTCTACGATTTTACAGAATATGCAATCTTCCATAGTCAAACCTATTCTTAAATTCCTTATAAATATTTCCATTACTTTTATATACCTAAAGACGTGCTTTCACCATATGGATAAAAACATAAAAGACAGCTTAATGAAGTTTGCTTTGCAGAACGGAGTAAAGTTTGATAATGTCAATCAAGGGGCCGTAATTTCTAAAGTTATTGGAGAACATCCAAAAGCAAAAGAACACATGAAAGAAATAAGCATTGAACTTCAAAAAATAATCAAAGAAGTTAATTCAATGAGCAAAGAAGAGAGAATAGACGAATTGAAAGAATTAGCTCCAGAATTATTGAAAGAAAAGAAACACGAAATAAGAGAAGGATTAAAAGATTTGCCAAATGTTGGAAAAACTGTTGTTTTAAGATTTGCGCCTTCGCCTTCCGGACCTTTGCATATTGGACACTCTTATATCGCCGGATTAAACCACCAGTACAAAACTCAATACAAAGGTAAATTTATTTTAAGGATAGAAGACACTAATCCAGACAACATTGAGAAAGATGCCTACAAAATGATTCCTGAAGATTTGAATTGGCTTACTGACAATGGAGTTGATGAAGTAATAATTCAATCAGATAGAATTGAAACATATTATGGATATGCCTTAAAATTAATTGAAGAAAATCATGCATATGGTTGTACTTGCGAATCAGAAATTTTCAAAGAAAGACTAAGCAAAATGAGTCCTTGTGATTGCAGAAATTTAAGCACAAAAGAGCATCTGCAAAGATGGAAAAAGATGTTTAAAGAATACGATGATGGAGATGCTGTTGTAAGATTCAAATCAGATATAAATCACCCAAATCCTGCAATGAGAGACTTCCCATTGTTAAGAATAAACACATCAGAACATCCGAGAGTTGGATTAAAATATAGAGTATGGCCATTAATGAATTTTGCGGTTGCAATAGATGATATGGAATTAGGAATTACGCATGCGATAAGAGGAAAGGACCATGCAGATAATGCAAAAAGACAGGAAATGATTCACAATGCATTGAAAACTTCAACACCCGTTCCAATATCTGTGGGAAGAATTAATTTTGAAGGATTCGATTTAAGCACAACCGAAACCAAATTCCAGATTAAAGAAATGAAATATTCTGGCTGGGATGATATAAGAATTCCATTTTTGAGAGCAATGAAAAGAAAAGGATATCAACCAGGCGCAATAAGAAAATTTGCAGTTTCAATGGGAGTTACTGCAACAGATAAAACTGTCGGAAAAGAAGAATTTTTGAAAAGTTTAAATTTTTTCAACAGGGAAATAATCGATCCAATATCAAACAGATATTTTGCAATTAAAGACCCGGTTGTTATAACAGTTAAAAATGCACCAAAATTAGAATTAGAACAAGATTTGCATCCGGAGAAAATAATCGGCGGAAGAAAATTTACTACGCATGAAAACTTTTATATTGAAAGAGAAGATTTAAAAAATATAAAGCCAAATGAATTGATTAGATTAATGGGCTGTTTAAACTTTGTCAAAAAAGGAAAAATCTTCGAATATGTTTCAAAAGAATATGGGGCATTTAAAGAAGTTGGTAAAAAACAAATTCATTGGCTTCCCCAAGACCAAAGTCAATTGGTTAAAATTAAAATAAAATTAGATGATAATTCAGATGTTGAAGCTTATGCGGAAAAATTAGTTGAGAAAGTAAAAGAGAATCAAATGATTCAGTTTGAAAGATTTGGATTTTGCAGATGTGATTCGAAGAATAGCTTTTGGTTCACACACAGATAAATGTTTAGCGTATAACATTGGGAACATTTTGCTGTGGATTAATTGATTTTGACTTAAACATAATTTTTGCAAGCCAAGGTCCCAATGAAGTTTCATATGGGTCAGGACGCCACTTCACTCCCGGAATCTTTCCTTCCATCAGGGCTTTTGATTCTCTTGGATATTTTAGATTAATCAATGCAGACTGATAATCATCGTAAACCTTACCTAAATAAACGAGACAAATTCCCGCAGTCATTCCAGCAATAGGTAAAAGCCACTCTTCCCCACGAGGAAGTAAAATCAAATCATCTATTGCCATAAAAGGATTGAGTCATAGTAACTATAAAAACTTATTGTGCAAATTCTTGATTTATTCCCATGGTTCATTTATTCAGTTCGAGGTTCAATAGTCTAAACACCGCTTACAGCCATTCTTAGCGAAATATTTATAAACACAAATAGCCTAAAATAGCTTTAGAGGGCTTAAAACCCCCGAAAACGAGGTGCTGAATATGGCAGAGAGTTTAGTTGTTAAAGCAAAGATAAAAGACGCGGCAAAAGGATTTAATGTAGCTGGCGACTTCGCAGAGGCTTTAAGCGGTGTTGTAGAAAGAAAAGTTAAACAGGCTTGTGAAAGAGCAGAAGCTAACGGCAGAAAAACTGTTATGGCTAAAGACCTTTAAATTTTATTTAATTGTTCATTTAACGGCTAATTAGAATTATCTGTTTTTCAATGCCCACAATTTGTCTTTCAATTCTCTTATTTTACTTTTCAAATTAGATAATTCATCTTCTGAATATTTTTGAGTATTTTCTAAATCAAAATATTTGGATTCCAATACATAAAGTTTTTCTTCAAGTGCTTCAAGAAGAGTTGGTTTATCATGAATTTCATCATCCAATTGTTTCTTAACTTCTTCTTCATTAACTTTTTTTCCTAACTTAAATAAAAGCTCGTTCATTTTTTCTATTTTCTGATTTAATTCAGATTCCTTTTCTTTCAATCTAACTAAAGTCCTTTTCTCATCTAGTGAAGTCTTTTTTGGGAACTGCATTTTCTTCTCTATTATTTCTGAAAGATTTTGCTCTAATTTGGCTAACTCAGAAGAAATAACTGATTTCTTTGGAGACTGAGAGGAAACAATCTTTATTTTCCTTAAATGCCCCCTCAATTGTTCACGAGCTAATTTTTTATCCTGAACTCTTTTTGAAGCTGAAGAAAGACTGTAGAAATATTTTCTTAAACCTGGGTGCAATTGCATTTTATTTGAAACTAAATAATCCTTTCTTCTCCTCTTTTCTTGGAGGCGTTAAAGGAGGTAAAGACATTGACTGTCCTGGTGGCGGAGGAAGTCCTCCCATTGGAGGAAGTCTTGGTGCATTTTGAGGTCTCATCATTGGGGGAGGCATCATTTGCATTGGCTTTTGAATTGGTTGCTGAGGTCTTGATCTTTCTCTATCAGACACCATATCTGCAACTGCCAATATTCCTTTTGCTATTTTTTGATTTTGATCAGAAAGTTCTTCCAGCCTTTTTTCAATTGGAGAGATTTTGCTGATTATAATATCAGATTCTCTTTCTTCTGCTTTCATCATATCAGAAGCTTCCTTGAATATTTCAATTAATTCAGAAATGCTTTCGTTTAATTTGTCAATAGATTCTTGAAGTGTTTTTCCAGAATGAGAGCCACCCAATGGATTTTTCTTAAGATATTCCATGTCTTGTTTTAATTCGGAAACTTCTTTTGAACTCAATAATGTGTAATCGTCATCGGCCATCTATAAACACCTCTCTATAGCTAATTTGGGCGGGTTTATTTATAAAGGTTACGCAGAATTTACTCCATATCCGGCATATTTTGAGGTTGAACTGATTTTCCCGCCGCGATTACATCATCAATTCTTAGAATCATTTCGGCAACCTCTGATGCTGATGAAACGGCTTGTGTTTTAATCTTCAAAGGTTCAATTATTCCTTCATCCCATGCATCAATTATTCTTCCTGTGAAAACATCAATTCCCGCCCACTTAACTCCTTTGTCATGCGCAACTTTCAAATCAGTTAAAACATCGATGGGGTCTAAACCCGCATTTTCGGCAAGAGTTACTGGAATAATTTCCATCGCATCAGCAAAAGCTAAAACTGCTAATTGTTCTCTTCCGCTTAATGATGTTGCAAATAATCTCAAGTTTCTTGCAACTTCAATTTCAGTAGCACCGGCACCAGCAACAACCCGTCCAGATTTAAGTGCTGAGACTAAATCTCCAACTGCATCCTCTAAAGCTCGTTTAACTTCAGAAACAATATGCTCCGTTCCTCCTTTAACTAAAAGTGTGACAGACTTTGCTGAAGTTGAACCCGAAATATATGTCATGAATTCTTCGCCAACTTTTCTTTCTTCAATCGATTCAGCAAATCCCAAATCAGTTAGTTTCATATCAGAAAGTTTTGTAATTAATTTTGCTCCTGTTACTTTGCTCAATCTTTCTACATCTGATTTTTTTATTCTCCTGCAAGCATAAATCCCGTACTTTGCTAAATAATGCTGAGCCAAATCATCGATTCCTTTCTGACAAAAAACCGCATTAACACCGAGCATGGCAAGCTTATCAACCATTTCTTTTAACATCCTTTCTTCTGATTCAATAAAAGACTGCAATTGAGATGGATCAGTAATTTGTATTTTTGTTTCTATTTCTGGATTTTTTATTTCCAAAGCAGAATCGATCAAAGCAATTTTTGCGTTTTTTAATAATTTAGGCATTCCTTGATGAACTTTTTCTTTGTCTAAAATTAATCCCTCGATTATTTCTGAATCTTCAATAGCTCCCCCTATTTTCTTTTCAATGGCAATATCGCTTCGTTCAAGAGAAATATTTCCTTCCGCATCTCTGCTGAATACTTTCAGTAATGCTTTCAAACACAGCAAAGATAACTTTTCTTTTGCAACTTCAGCACCTTTGCCGGTCATTGCAGTCAAAGCAATATTTTTTAATAATTCTAAATTTCTTTCTGTAATTGGTTCTGAAATATTTTTAAGAATAGTTTGAGTTTTTTCCTGGGCAATTCTATACCCCTTGGCGATAATTGTTGGATGAATATTTTTTTCTAATAAATATTCTGCCTGTTTTAATAATTCTCCTGCTAAAACGGCAGCGGTAGTTGTTCCGTCTCCCACAACTTCTTCCTGGGTTTTTGCAACTTCAACAAGCATTTTTGCAGCAGGATGCTCAATCTGCATTTCTCTAAGAATTGTTGCGCCGTCATTTGTGATAATTACGTCACCCATTGAATCTACTAACATTTTGTCCATCCCTTTTGGACCCAAAGTTGTTCTTACTGTTTCTGCAACTAATTTTGCGGCTGCAATATTATTTCTTTGAGCAGACCTGCCAGTATTGCGTGTTGTATTTTCCGGAAGAATGAATATCGGCTGTATGTCTTTTTGCATTTTCCAACCACCGAGCTATTCAAACTTAGCTAATTTATAAAGGTTGCTAGATATGTTTTACAGTCGTAATTAGTGCCGATCCCATGCAAAATTTTCGTTTTAATTACTAACTAAAGATTTTTACCGCCGGTTCGACCATTTCTGTTTTAGCAATCTGTCATTTCCCCGTACGCTTGGCGATTCCCAATCTCGACGAAGTCGAGCTGAGCCCATTTTGACTTTGTCAAAATTGGGAGTCAAATCCGCAAGACTGAATGTCGGGCGATAGGACAGAGCCATTATGTTGATAAGCTTTAAATATTACATACGAAAACTAAATAGTGTGGATACTGAAATAATCGATATTGATGGCGGATTGGATTTAGATAGCAGAGTAATCAAAACACTAGCGGTAAGAGCAGGCAGACAATGGAGTAGAATTATTGCAGATAAAATGCTTCTTTCTCAAAAACAAAGAATTAAAGTGACTAAGATGGCTAATCCGCTTAGAAAATATAAAGCAAAAGAAGTTACAATAGCTCTTAGCTACGACGAACAATGTAAAAGTTACATGTCTCTTTTAAACATGGAAGAGGCACTTGCAACTATAGACGCTGCCACCGAGAAAATAGCAATGAATTCAAATAGAACGTATGCTGATGAAATTCCAAAAGTTATCATAAGTGGAGAATTTAGAAACTATATGAAGGCTCCAGAAAGTCCAAGAAGAGAGTTAAGAGACAAATTACTGACAGCTTACGTTGATGCGTTAGAACTTATGGGGCTGGCACCTAAACTAATCCAAAAGTATGCTAAATAGTTTCAGTATGGAAAATAAATACCCAAACCTTTATAAATATACCCTCTAAAACAAATATTAATTTCTACCAAAGTTTAAACTGAGGTAGAGGGTGTTAGAATGACAATAAAAAAACACGATTTTATCGAAGTTGAATACACTGGAACCGTAAAAGAAGATGGTTTTGTATTTGACACAACGAACGAAAAAACAGCGAAAGAAAAAGGAATTCATAATCCTCATGCACAATATGGACCAACAATAGTTTGTGTTGGAGAACATCAGCTTCTAAAAGGATTAGATGAAGGAATTGTTGGAAAAGAAATTGGAAAAGAATACAAAATTGATTTAGCTCCAGAACAGGCATTTGGAAAAAAATCTGCACAATTATTGAAATTGGTCCCAATGACTGCATTCAAAAAAGGAAATACCCGTCCAGAAATAGGATTGCAAATTGAAGTTGATGGAAATATTGGAACAATAAAAACTGTTTCGGGCGGAAGAGTAATGGTCGATTTTAACCATCCGTTATCAAGCAAAGAATTGACATATACAATAAAAATAAACAAAATAATCACAGACGATGCTGAAAAAATAAAAGCATTAATCTCTTTGACGTTGAATTTGAAGAAAGACAAAATTAATATTACAATATCCAACGGAAAAGCAACGGTAAAGACATTAAAACTGCCGGAAGTTTTCCAAAAAGAATTTGAAAAGAAAATAAAAGAACTTGTTCCTACCGTTAAGGAATTAGTTTTTGCTGAAAACAAGGAGGAAGTGTCCACTAAAAGTGAAAAACAACCTTTAAATACAAGTAAGAAGTAAGTTGAACATCAAAGGTTGAGGTGGTTATTTTAAAATGGAAATTTCAAGTGAAAGACAGCATTTTGATACAGACAAGGAGTTAGAAGAATTTCTTAACAAGCAAAAAGCTTCTATTAAAGTTATTGGAGTCGGCGGCGGCGGAAATAACACAATAAATAGAATGAGCGAAGTAGGAATTAAGGGCGCAGAAACTATTGCAATGAATACTGACGCACAGGATTTACTTTACACTACTGCTGATAAAAAATTACTAATAGGAAAAGACATTACAAAAGGATTGGGAGCGGGTTCTATTCCAAAAATAGGAGAAGAAGCTGCAAGGGAATCAGAAGGAGATATTAAAAAATTACTTTCTGATGCAGACATGGTTTTCATAACGTGCGGATTAGGAGGAGGAACAGGAACAGGAGCAGCACCGGTTGTTGCAGAAACTGCAAAGAAAATGGGATGCTTAACTGTCGGCGTTGTAACACTTCCTTTCTCGATGGAAGGTTCAAGAAGATTTGAAAATGCAATAATAGGACTTGAAAAAATGGAAAACATTGTTGATACTTTAATTGTTATTCCAAACGATAAATTGCTTGAATTAGCACCAGATTTACCGCTACACACTGCATTTAAAGTTGCAGATGAAATTTTAACTAACGCAGTAAAAGGAATTGCTGAACTTGTAACAAAAGCAGGATTGGTAAATCTTGATTTCGCAGATATTAGAACAATAATGGGCAACGGAGGAGTTGCACTTATCGGAGTAGGAGAAGCTGACGGAGACAATAGAGCTCAAGAAGCGGTTGAAAAGGCAATACACAATCCATTATTGGATGTTGAAATATCGGGGGCTACTGGAGCTTTAATTAATGTTTCAGGCGGTTCAGATATGACTCTTGACGAAGCCAGAAAGATAGTTGAAACGGTCTCAGAAGCCTTGGATGAGGATGCACGAATTATTTGGGGAGCTCAAATATCGGAAGATTTATCAGGGGTAGTTAGGGCATTATTAATTATTACCGGGGTTAAATCCTCTCAAATATTCGGCCCCAGGAAAAGGGGGACAAGAGAAAAGCAAAAGGAGATTGAAAACGAACTTGGAATTGAGTTTGTTGATTGAAAATGGATGAACAATTAAAACCGACATTAACTCAAAAACTAAAAAAGTTTTATGCAGAATGTGTAAGGGTTTTAACTGTGACTAAAAAACCTGATTCAGTTGAATACAAAACAGTTGTTAAAGTTTCAGGACTGGGAATTGTTGTAATTGGTTTGATTGGATTCATTGTAACAATGATAAGACAATTGGTACTAAAATAAAATGGATGAAGCGGCGCAAAAAACAACACAGATATTTGCTTTGAGAACTACAGCAAATAGAGAAGAGCAAGTAATGGATTTTGTTACTTCCAATGTTAAAAAGAAAAAGCTTGCAGTCTACTCTGTAATTTTCCCTCACGGAATGAGAGGTTATATTTTTCTAGAAGCTGCTAACAGAGGAGATGCTGAAATGGCTGCGCAGGGAGTTCCTTACGCAAAGGGAGTTCTTCCAAAAGAAGTTCAGATGAGAGAATTAGAACATATGTTTGAACAAGCTCCTGCTGAAATGAACATACAAAAAAATGATATTGCTGAAATCATATCTGGAACTTTGAAAAGAGAACAATGTAAAGTTCAAAGAGTGGATGCAGTTAAAGGAGAGGTTGTTGTTGTTCTTTTAGATGCAGCAGTTCCAATCCCAATTACATTGAAGATGGATGCAATCAGAGTCATTAGAAGAGAAGGCGAAGAAGATAAATAATTAAGTCTTGGGCTGTTCTACAAATTAATTTTTGCCATCAATACGTGAGGCTTCTTATTTATTTGATTAAAGCGAATTTCGCGGTTCCAGATAGAAATTCGCCATTACGAGATTCATAAAAAGCCGAACCGATGGCAAAAATAACCAGATTGAAATAAATCATAAATTCTTATTATTTTATATATAAGCTATGAATTTGTCCCCTAATGGCAGTAATAAAGGAAAGACTCGAATATCTACTCACAAGAGAACATGATAAAGTTACGACTAGTCCTGAATGCAAATCCCAGCTTGTTGAATTTCTCACGAAAGAAGGAAGGTCATCAAGATTTGAACTTGAATTTTTAATAAGATTATCATCCGCCGGAGACCGTGTAATAACTAAAGAAGCCGAATCATGCGATAAATTAGAAAGTGCAGATGAAGATCTCCTTATGAAACTTTGTCAACTCAATAACGAAGGACATCAAAAAGCAGTTATGCTTTGGAAACTTTCTAAAGAAGGGGATTACAAGGGAGGAATACTCGGTGCACAGGCACAATTTCTGGTAAATAATGCAAACATATCGCGAGTTATGTTCAAGCATTACAATGATGTGGTATTTGCGGAAGGATGGTATGAAGACAGGAAACAAGCAGCGGCCTTGATATCTGAAGTCAATCCGAGACATGCATCAAGATGTTATGAGTTTGCCGCAGAAGCTGCGTACCGAATCTTCGAGAAAACTGGCGATGAAAATTGGTTTAATGCTTGGAAAGAATCGTGTGATCTTGCGATAAAGTTAAGAGAAAAAATAAACATAAGATCTGCATGTTTCCTTGCAAGAGATATGGCCACCATATTCTTCAACAGGTATCAGAAATATGCAAACGTGGAACATCTGAACAGCGCCGTAAAATATTATATGCAAGCCTTAAAGATGTCAAAAGAATGTTATGATCTTCCGAACGCAACGATCGATAGTATGAAAAGCACACTTTACATTGCCGGAGAAATTCTTGGAACAAAATTCCTTAAAAAAATTTAAGAGTTGAATTTTTTCTCTAAAGATATTGTCTTACTTCATTTAATTCTTGTTCTATTCCTGTGATTTTCTCGCGATATTTTGAAAGTTCTTGGTTACTTACCTTCAGTCCTCGATATGCTCCTTTTGCTGCTCCGAAAATCGTATCTTTTATTGCAAGAAAAGCTGTTGTATCTACAATTAAAATAGCAGTTACTGCGTGAGATAAATCCTTTCTTGGAATGTGTTCGGACAAATAAGTGAGAACGAATGCCGACCCGCCAAGAATTGCCGAAGGCACTACGACGGATAATCCGATTAAAGCGCAATATAAGCTTTTTCTTGCTAATTCTAAATTATGATTCATTCTTGCTTCATGAAGAATTGATTCAAGATTATTTGCTAATTTTTCTACTTCCTGTTTTTTAAGAACACTAAGACTTCTTTCCATATTTCTTCTCTAAATATTCCATTATTTTTTAAGTCTTAACTCAGATTTTCTTAATTCTTTTTCATTAAACGTTTTTAACTTGTATGAATCGTAAAATATGTAACCTGAGACCGTCATAAGTATTGCACCATAAGCCGATACTGGGTAAGCTAAGATTGGATAATCTTTGTATAAATTAACGCTAGAAATTAAAGAAGCCGCGACGGGAAGAAATGCCACAGAAGAATCAAAAGATAAACAAAAAACTCCGTCTTTTTTACGCTTAGCAGCATATCGCAATCTATGCCTGGCCAATTTAGCATTTTCTTTGAAATAAACCGTTCTATCTTGGACAACTACATCTTCTAATGAGTTATTTGCCGCGGAATTTAAGCCTTAGAACTGGTTTATAATATTAGCAGTAACCTTTATAAATGACCCATAATGTTCAAGAAGTATATGGCTAA
>ERZ1292623.4527-Hain-H51-01um-R1-4527-length-11350-cov-7_pt1 | contig 11350 bp, 11 predicted proteins | sample MGYA00564398_ERZ1292623 | MGnify/ENA primary metagenome ERZ1292623 (study PRJEB36523, sample SAMEA6512633) | groundwater metagenome | collected 2019-01-07 | study: AquaDiva: Metagenomics assemblies of 32 groundwater samples | reverse complement strand
TCGGTCATGCAAAAAATCTTACCATGCTAAAATTCCTGCATGAAGAAATTGGATTTCCTTGCGATAGGTGACATCGTCTCCGAACCGTTCATCAGGCTCAAGGACGCGTACATCGCGACGAACGAAAAGGATGAGGACAACCTCTGCATGCGTTTCGGGGATAAGATCCCGTACGAGTCGGCCACGTTCGTCCCTGCAGTGGGCAATGCGAGCAATGCAGCGGTAGCGGCTGCGCGTCTCGGACTCAATAGCGCGCTCCGCGGATACGTTGGAGACGACCGATACGGCAAGGAGTGCCTCGAGGTACTCACGAACGAGGGCGTGGATACGTCATATATGGTCACCCAAGCGGGCAAGAATACGAACTATCACTTCGTACTCTGGTACGAAACCGACCGCACCATCCTCGTGAAGCATGAGGAGTTCGACTATGAAGTACCGACCATCGAAGAAGACCCTTCCTGGGTCTATCTCTCCTCGCTTGCCGCGAATTCCCTGCCGTACCACCAAGCGCTCGCTCAATGGCTCGATGCGCATCCGGGCAGCAAGTTCGCGTTCCAGCCCGGAACGTTCCAGATGTCGCTCGGCGTGGACGCGCTCAAGCCGCTCTACGAACGAAGCGACCTCTTCTTCTGCAACCGTGAGGAGGCGGCACGTATCCTGAAGCTCGAAGGGCATCAGGATATCAAGGAACTGCTCACCGCTGTACGCGCGCTCGGACCTAAGACCGCTATCATCACTGACGGGACCGAAGGCGCGTATGCGTACGACGGAGAGCAGATGCTCTTCATCCCTATGTACCCAGATTCGCGCGGTCCCTTCGAGCGCACGGGCGCCGGCGATGCGTTCGCGTCGAGCGTCTGCTCAGCACTCGCGCTCGGGAAGCCGCTCGATGAAGCGCTCCTCTGGGGACCTATCAACTCCATGTCGGTCGTGCAGGATGTGGGCGCGCAGAAGGGCCTCCTCACGCGCGCTGCGCTCGAGCAGTACCTCGCGCAGGCTCCTGCGACTTACAAGACCCGTCCGCTCTAGAGCGGCGTAGACGCGAGCGACGTGAAGTCGACCTGCATGATGGCCCGCACGATAGCGAGCACCATGCCGCCGCCAAAAAGGGATATGACGAGCCCTGCTATATAAATACTCACCTGCGCGTCCCTTCCTCCTCGGTATCTCATATTATTTTCCGTTCACCTACCAGCGAGCGTGCCTTCGCCGCGATAGCCGTGCTGTCTAGCTTGTAATGCTCCATGAGTTCTTTGGGGTCGCCCGACTGCCCGAAGCTGTCGATCATGCCCATGCGCTCCACAAGCACCGGGTACGTTCCGGAAAGGAATTCGGCTATGGCGCTTCCGAAGCCCCCCATCACCTGGTGCTCCTCTATCGTTATCACTCTTCCGGCGAGTTTGGCAGCCTCGAGCACCGCTTCCTCATCGAGGGGCTTCACGGATGGGACCGAGAGCACGATAGTGCCGATACCGTCCGACTCAAGGGCGCGCGCCGCAAGGAGCGCGTCGTACGCGGACGGCCCGGTCGCCATGAGCGCGAGCACCGGCTTCTCGCTCTTCCAGAGCATGAGCGCTTTCCCAATCCGGAACGGGGTCTCGGGCGTAGTGAAGGTAGGGACCGCGGTGCGCCCGAACCTAATATAGGAGGGGCCAGGAGCCACGGCTGCCGCCATGACCGCCTTCCTTGCCTCCTCGGCGTCAGCGGGCACGATGACATTCATGCCCGGCAGCGATCGCATGAGCCCGATATCCTCGAGCATTTGGTGCGTCGCGCCGTCAGGCCCCACCGATATGCCGGCATGCATGCCGCACACGATCGCCTTCCTATTATTCAGCGCGATGCTCGTGCGTATCTGCTCGTAGTTACGGCCCGGCGAGAACGCAGCATAGGAGGCGAAGAACGGGACCTTCCCAACCGCCGCGAGCCCCGCCGCAACGGTCGCGAGATTCTGCTCGGCAACGCCGACCTCGATGTAGCGGTCGGGAAATTCCTTCTCGAACCATTCCGCGCGGGTCGATTCCTTGAGGTCGGCGCAAAGCACGACCACGTTCGGATCGAGCTTCCCAGCTTCAACGGTTCCAGTACCGAACCCATCGCGAGTGGGCTTCTTCTCGATATCCTTGCCGAACGTATCGGCGACGAGTTTTGCTGCGGCGACTATCATTTCTAGAGTATAGCGTACGTGCTATAGCGTACCGGTGAGACTCCGTATGAATAGCGTGAGTACGATGACAGGCGGAATGAGCGGTATCAAGAGAAGCCATTTCATCGTCGCGAGACGCTTCGGCGCAGAAAGACGGAGTGCACGGAATACCAGGCGCGCAAGGATAACGACAATGAGAAAAGCGATGAGCCCACCCCCATACAAGAGGAGTGTGAAATAGAGGCCCGCCCGGCAAAGCTCGCCACCGCTACAGAACCCATCGAGCACAAGCATCGCGAGAAGCGGAAGCAGGAAGAGCACGAGCCACCCTATAGAGAGGAGTCGCTTCATGACTGGTTACGCGTATTCCCCCGTCACCCGTCCGTCACCGCTCCGGAGCGCTTTCATGAACCGCTCTGCCTCTTCCTTGGATGGCGGCTTCCCGTGCCAGCGGTAATCGAACTCTATCTCCGGTATCCCCTTGCCGGGAATAGTGTGAGCGATGATGACCGTCGGCTTCTCGAATATCGCTTTCGCTGTATCGACCGCGTCACAGAACTCCTCTATGTTGTGGCCGTTCACCTCGAGCACATGCCAGTTGAATGCTTCGTACTTCGCGCGCAGCGACTCGAGCGGCATTACATCCTCCGTCATTCCGTCTATCTGTATGTTATTGCGGTCTATCACCGCCGTGAGATTCGATAGCTTGTACTTGCCGGCGAACATAACCGCTTCCCAGGTATTTCCCTCTTGCTGCTCTCCGTCTGACATGAGGCAGTACACTCGGGTTCTCTTCCCGTCCATGCGCAGCCCGTACGCCATACCGCACGCTTGCGAGAGACCTTCGCCGAGCGGGCCGGCCGTAGTCTCGAGCCCCGGCAATCGTTCGCGCTCCGGGTGCCCTTGGAGCCTCGAGCCGAACTTCCGCAGCGTGAGGCATTCCTCTATAGGGAAATACCCCGCATGCGCCATCGTCGCGTACTGCACCGGCACGATGTGCCCGTTCGAAAGCATCAGCCTATCCCGCTCTTCCCAGAGAGGATCCTTCGCGTCGTGCTTGAGGATATGGAAATAGAACGCGGCAAATATATCCGCCATGCCAAGTGGACCTGCGGTGTGCCCCGAGCCTGCGGCCACGAGCATCGAAAGGATGGTCTCGCGTATCGCTTCCGCCTTCCCTTCTATCATCTTCACCTCGTCATCGGTCACGCTCATTACTTAAAAAGATAGCACGGTGCCCTCGGGCTATCGTTCGTATATGCCGTACTCTTCTGCGAGCGCTTTGTATTTGTTCAGCTCCTCTTCGAGGTTCGGTGCCTTCCAGAGACCCGAACCAATGACAAGACGCGATACGCCCGCATCGAGGAGCACGGGAGCGGTCGTGAGATTAACACCACCATCCACCTGAATCGGTGTATCCGCATGCTGCTTACGGAACGCGGCTATTTTACGAACGATGCGATTATCGAACGGTTCCCCCTGCCGCCCTATCGTCCGAATGCCCATGAACTGCACGTAGTCGGCTTGAGAGATGTGGGGCTCGATGAGCGCGAGATCGGTCTCAAGCCCCACGGCGAGCCCAATAGAGAGCAGTCCCGGTGCGAATCCCTTATCATGCCCGTACGTCACCTGGAGTTTGGTGAGGAGCGCCGGCAGGTTATGCGCGCTTTCCGCATGGATGGTTATCCGGGTGACTCCGTGGTCTATCCACGCGCCCGCGACCGTTGAGGGATCCGCGACCATGAGGTCGAACTCGAAATTGAAGCTCCCGAGGTACGGAAGCTCGTCCTCGTTCGCATCCTCTTCAGTATATGCGTACGGCCATGAGGCGGGTGAGGCGTAGCGGCCATCGATGACGTCTATCTGCACGTCATGTGTGAGGCCACGCAGGCGCGCGAGCTTGTCCGTAAGCTCCTCGCGTGTCTTTGGAAGTATGGCTGGAACGATTGCGCCCATATGGAAAGTATACTCCTTGCCGACGCACTGCGTCGGCATCGATTGCACGGACTAGAGCGTTGTGTCGTTCGGGCAGCCGGCTCCTGAAAGTGTTGCGGGAGATATGGAGCTCTTCCCGTTGCTGCCCATGCAGAGGTAGCGGGCGCCTGCAGGAACCGCAGTGCGAGTAGCGTCCGGCAGGTATGCATACATCGAGAACATTATGCCTGGCTGCTTGCCGGAGACTACGCCGGTAGGTTGATTGAACTGCAGGCAAATGCCACCCGCACCACAGCCCGCGCCACCGTATGTTTTTATGAGCGCATCGCATGCGCGCTTGAAATTAGCCGCGTAGGTTCCTTTCAGGTGTGCAGCACCTGTCCCGACAGTGCAGGTTGCGCCCGGTGCCTTCGCTGCGCCACCAGCCTTCAGATTGGTATAGCTGCCGGTGTCCGACATCTCGCGTGCCATAAGGGTACGGAGCTCGGTAAGCTGCCGCTTAATGGATGCGTCCTGAGCCTTTCCGCGCGACTGCGAGAGACCCGTCATAACGATGCCGGTCATCATCCCTATAATGCCCACCACGAGCAGTATCTCTATAAGGGTGAATCCGCGGGGTGCCCTGTTCATACTTATACGACGCCCGCGAGATTGAGGAATAGGAAGACAGTGATGCCGAGAGTCAGGAGGGCCATGATGAGTATCACGCGCTGCGCGTCCGCATCGGTCTTCGCGAGCTTCAGCTTATACACGATGCTAGTGAAGAACGATGCCTTGCGGGGCCGGTTGCTGCGCACTACCGACTCCTCCTCGTTGAATTCTACGCTCATATATCCAGTATACGGTGCTCCTCAGACCCATCAATGGAGCCTGTTGATAGGGCTAGAACTTGGAAAGTCTCCTGATATGACGCTCGTCGCCCGAGAAAGGCGTCGAAAGGAACACACGCACCGCCTCATCAGCGTCCGTAGGTGATACGAAGCGCGCGCCGATTGAGAGGATATTCGCATTGTTATGCCTTCGAGGGAGACGGACGCTGTCGTATCCATCTTCGGAGTGGCCCCCTTCTGCGTCGAGCGCTCCGGTCACGCTCATCTTCCCGTAGAAAACGGTAGCACGTGCGTCCTTAACGCGATTAGCTGCCATGGCTTCCCCTTGCCCGCTCCCGCCGAGGATGATGCCGAAGGATTCGGGTTCGCTCGCTACACGTTCGGCAAGCGGCGTGATGAAATCGGGATAGTCGTCGTCGGGGTCCTGCGTATGCGTGCCCATGTCTTCTGCTTCATGCCCGAGCAGCAAGAGATGCTCGGCGAGCATCTCCTTCAGCCTGAACCCTGCGTGATCCGATGCGAGATATATCTTCATAACCGGATATTATGCCCTTCCTGCTTTTATCGCGTGCTCGACGAGCGTATGCGTGTACCCTGCTTCGTTGTCGTACCACGCGAGCACTTTGACGAGATTCCCGTCGACAACGCGCGTCATGCCGAGGTCCGCGATAGATGCGAAGTGTTCCCCGATGATATCGCTCGAGACAAGCTCTTCGTCGCTGGTCGAGAATATCCCCTGCCATCGCTCGGATACCGATGCCTTGCGCAGGATATCGTTCACCTCTTCCGCGGATGTGGCTCGCTTGGCGATGAAGGTAATGTCGGCGATGGAACCGGCTGGAACCGGCACGCGCAGCGATATCCCATCGAACTTTCCCGCGAGCGATGGGTATGCCTTCGTTACCGCTATCGCAGCCCCCGTCGACGTCGGTACTATGTTCTGCGCCGCTGCCCTTCCCTCTTTCATGTCCTTCTTGGCGGGTCCGTCCACGATGGATTGGGATGCCGTATATGCGTGCGTCGTGGAGAGCACCGCCTTCTCTATGCCGATAGCTTCATCGAGTATGGCGATAACCGGCGAGGCCGAGTTCGTGGTGCAGGACGCGTTGCTGGTGATGGCGCATTTCGAAAGGCCCTCTTCCGCAAGACCCATGAGTACCGTTGCGCCCAGTGGAGAGTCTTCTTTAACTGGCGCAGAGATGACGACATGCCTCGCTCCTGCCGTGATGTGCGCACTCGCCTTCTCGTAATCGGTGAAGAAGCCGGTAGACTCGATGACTACGTCTACCTGGTCTTCCTTCCACGGAAGGAGTGCGGGATCCTTTTCCGAGTGGAAGCGGATGGACTTGCCATCAACGAGGAGCATTCCATTCGCTACATCGACCGAGAATGGCGCCTTCCTATATACGGTGTCGTATTTCAGCAGGTATGCGAGATTCTCGAGCGACCCGAGGTCGTTCACCGCGACTACTTCTATCTCAGGACGGTTCCAAGCCTGCCTGACGAACGCCCGCCCTATCCTCCCGAACCCGTTTATACCGACTCGTATCTTGTTCATGATGCCTGGGGTTAAGGAATGATGAGCTTGCCAAAGTTAAGGAGCATCGTGCCGAGGTTGAGGAAGCGCGGCTGCCCTACCGGAGGCGATGCGGCTGGCGGAGCGATATACATGACTGCACTCACTCGTGTCGCGACTTGCAAATCAGGGGTGCCAGTCGGAACGGTCATCCAGTCCATAAGGTCGCCTGCGGCAACCGAGACATCGTTTGCGGTGTCGTTCGCGGTAGTGGCGGTGTCTGATACGACCGCCGTGAGCGTTTGGGACGCACCTCCGATACGGGAAACCATGCTGCGGGATTTCCCCGCGCCTGGCGCAACATTGAAGTCTATATAGAGGTCTTTCCAAGTGAACGCTATCGGAGCTATGGAATAGGTCGTGCTCTCGGTAGCTTGGTTGGTGATGAGACTGCCAGTGAACTGGTAGCGGGTCGCCGAGGCGGAGTGGCTTCCGGCGTTCGCTAGCATGACGCTCTCGCCTGAAATGGTCGGAACAAAGCGGTGTCCCATACGGATGTTGGTTCCAGCGGGAGTTCCACTCGGGGTCTGCTGGAGAGAGACGGTGTCACCAGGGGCAACCGTGACCGAGTTCGTGAGGTCAGTACACGTCGTCGCAGTATCGGAGACGGTGCAGGTCTGGCTGGTCGGCGTACCGTTCTTAACCAATGTTATCGTGTTGGTTTTCCCGACGCCCGGCGCGGTGGACAAGTCAACATACATATTGCTTATCACCCCATTCGTGGGGAATACGGTCGAACGCAGGCTTTCGGTCGCGTCCCAGACGCTGTACGACCCGAGCGACGCATAGACGGTGCCGGTCGTGCTGGCAGTAGAGCCGAGCGAGAGTATAGGGGATTCACCGCTCGTGGTGGCGTCAAAGACCACGCCTACCTGGAATATCGGATTGCTTGCAGGCGTCCCTGACGGAGTGATACGGAAACTTACCATATCGCCTGCGGCTACCGTGACCGTATTTGAAGTGTCCTGTGCAGTCAGTCCCGCATCCGTTATCTGGGCAGATAGAGACGTGGCCGCATTGTTCACCATCAACGCGACAGTGTAGCTGGTTCCTGCCCCAATCGCTGTAGGGAAACGGAGGTAGAGTTTCGAGAATGTCCCCGCTATCGGCATCGGAGCCTCGGTCGCATTGGTACCAGCGGCGGTACCGGGGCCGTATGGCATGACGCCCATGTACCGGACTGCACTATTGCTTGTACCGGAGGACGGACGGTTCGCAGTTAGGAATGGCGTCGTCATTGCGGCTACCTGAGCGGGAACCAGGAGAACGGCGAGAAGGATGATAGTGATTCTTTTCATGTAGATGTGAGTAGTATAACGGTTGCTAATTACGGAGTCTCGCCTCCTCCCCCGTCTCCGGGCCCTGGGTCTGACGCGGGTGGTTCGGGGGTCGGAGTCGGTTCTGGTGTCGGCTCCGGCGTTGGTTCGGGGGTCGGAGCGGGTTCGTCTCCGGGGAGTTGCGAATCCTGCTCGGTCTCGTCATCCCCTTCCGTCTGCACGATGAAGTAATCGAAAGTGAAGTCGTCCGCTTGGCTTTCCGAGAGCTTCACGCGGAAACCGCCCTCATCCTTGTCCGCGAGGAACCAGGACCCTACGAGCCCCGAGGTCGGGGTTATGAATATCTTGCTCGTGGTCGCTACTTTCGGATTGAGTATCTCGACCACCGTATTCCCCGCGAGAATAGTGCCGCTTCCGATAGCGGAACCGCCGTCCTCGCCCTTCGCGATGAGCAGCTCCCCTATCTTTATGCGCTTGAAGTACGCGAGACCATTCTCGACCGTGGCATCGAATCCGCTCATCGCGCTCGCGAGCATACTGCTGAAGGCTATGTCGGTGCGAGATGTCGTGGTGGACGTCGCGTTCTCGAGCTCGGCGAGCCTGGTCTCTATCGTATCGAGGCGCTCTATGACGAGATCGACGCGCCCAGCGAACTCCTGGAGGCTCGCGAGCGTATACGAACCGAGCTTGTAGAGGTCAACGTCCCCTTGCTCGAGCACCGCGGAAGGGAGCGTTGCGACGATGGTGGACGAGCCCAAGAGGAATTCCGGGGCGGTCGCAGGCACCCGGAAGGCCGCGGCGGATATGGTGCCGGTTGCGGAGACTGTGCCTGCGTTGATATCGCTCGCGAAGAATTGCTTACGGAGCTCCGTATCCGGCTCGAACGAAGCTTCGAGGTTATCGATGCGTGTTGCGAGGCTGGTGGTTGCGAGCGAGAGGTCTTCGGTGCGAATACCGAGCTCCTGGATGGATTTCGTGAACACCGCGAGGAAGCCGAACGTATTGAGCGTCTGAACCGAGCCGTCAGGATTGAAGAACGCAAGCTGCGGAGAGGTCGAGGCAGCGTTATCGGCGGTGAGACCCCAGTGAAGTGTTTGCGACTCGTCGGTCTTGTAGTGGTACGAGACCGCGCTGAGGCTCATCACGAGATCGAGTGCATTCACCTCGAGCGGCTGGATGTTGTCCTTGTACCGCGCTGCCGAAACGGAACAGGTATCGCCCGCCTGCGTCGTGAGCTCCTTTGTCCCCGCGTCGATACAGACGGACTGGTCGACGCCTGCCACTGCCGAGAGTCCGTCGACCGCGACGGAACCCACCACCGAGAGCGATCTCCAGGGGCTGGTGGTGCCGAGACCGAAAACAGCCGCGCCGCGCGGATCGAGGGAGAATGCGGTTGAGGTCGAAGTGAGCGAGTCGCTCGAGGTGCCGATGCGGAATATGCCGCCGTTGTTCGAGAAGAGGAGATGCTTGCTGTCGGTCGCCGCATCGGTATCGGTGAGCACGAAGTACGGTGTCGTCGATGCTATCTGGAGCGTCCAATTCGGTGATGAGGTACCGATACCGAGCTGGAGCAACGAGTCGTTCCAGTGGAAGAGCGTGTTGTTGGAGAGTGTATCACTGCCCGTCCAGAATGCGAGCTTGTTTGCAGCACCGCCTGAGAGCGAACTCCCGCCGACGCAGGTGCCGTTCACCGCGAAGCAGCCGGCGGTGAGGTTGATGCCGCCCGTGCCATAGAAGGTGGAGGTCGCGGTCGTGAGGTTAGCGATTCCCGCTACCGAGAAGCGCGAGCCTGGGGTGGTGGTACCGATACCGACATTGCCGCTGTTGGTGACTATGAGATGGGTGCTCGTTGAAGAACCGACGACGAATGAGGGGCCGCTGATACCGTTAGGATTCACCGAGAGCAGGCCCCAAGGAGTCGTCGAGCCGATACCGACGTTGCCCGCATCAGTGATGCGCATGCGTTCAGAGAGCGTCCTTGTTCCGATAAGGGTGGTATGGAATGCGAGATGCGCTCCGCTCGCAGAGCCAGTGAAAGATTCTGCTGCGGTCGCGGATACCCGTGCTGCAGCGATCGTCGTCTCATCAGTCCCGCCGAAATCAAGCGTGCCGATTACTTCGTTAGTAACGACCGAACTGTCGTTCCGGATAATGGCGACATTCGGAACCGTGCCATCATCTGGACCGAGCAGCTGGATGTCTACGCCTGAGAGGAGTGGGCCGGGGCCCATGCTCACGCTCCCGTTGTTATACACCGCAAATGTCTCTATGTTTCCGGAATTACTTACTGAGAGTGCCCTTGTCGCGCCAACTCCCGATCCAGCTACAGAGAGAGATGCGGTAGGCGAAGTACTGCCGATGCCGATGTTTCCTGTAGTTGCGAGGAAGAGCGTGGAGGTAGCGCTCAGCGTGGTGCCGTTCGCCGCGTAGTACGGGAACTGGCCGGGGGTACCGCTTCCGACGGTGCCCGAGCCGCCTGCCGTACCGACGCAGGTGCCGTTCACAGCAAAGCAGCCGGAAGCGAGGTTGATGCCGTTCGTCGCAGTCGAGGTGGCGGAGCCAGTGATGTTGAGCGCCGCGACGTTGAGGCCGGACGAGAAGGTCGAAGTGGCGGAAGCGGATGAAGTCAGTACGCCCTCGTTCGAGATACTGAAGAGCGTCGAGGTCGCGCTCGCGGTCGAGGATGCGATAGCGAAGAGCGTGGTCGCGGTATCGCCGTTATTGCTGTGGATGCTGAACTTGGCGTATGGCGAGGATGAGCCGATTGAAAGCGAGCCCGAGGTCGGAAGGGTAAACGCGGCGCTCGTAGTGGTCGCCGGGAGCGTACCATATATGAAGTTACCGATGCTGAGCTGATTATTACCAGCTGCACTTGGGAACAGGGCGTTGGAGCCGATACCGAGGTTTCCGGAACCGGTCGTAAGGTTCCCATTGTTATCGGCATTTGAACCAAGGATTAGGTTCCCTGTTCCTGTCGTGATGGTGCCGCCAGCACGATAACCAAACGCGGTATTGTTCGTACTGCTTGCGTTGATGAGAACGCTGGCTCCCACACCAGTGTTGAAGCTCCCGCTACTACCGCTCTGCAGAGCGAAGCTACCGATACCAGTATTGCTGGAACCATTCGTGTTCCCTGAAAGCGCACTACGACCGACCGCAGTATTGTTACCGCCGGTACCATTAAGCGTGAGCGCGCGCGTTCCTACGGCCGTAACACCAAAGCCAGTCGTATTCCCGCTTAACGCCAAGTAGCCTACGGCCACGAGCGATACGTTCGAAGCGCTTGTCGTTGCGTTGTTGCCGCCGGCACCGATGCCGAAGATAGTCGAATCGTTCGTGGTAGAAGCATACCCAAGAAGCTGCCCACCGATCTTGTATCCTCCCGTCACGCCGCTCGTGTTGAAGAAGCCGGAGGCGTATATATCGCCGGCGACACCGAGCTTCGCTGCGGGAGTCGTTGAGCCGATGCCGACGTTCGTGCCCGTGCTGTTGTATATGTCGGAGCCGGAGACGGACCAGTAGTTGGAGAGCCCCAAACTCGACGTCGCCGTCAGCGTATACCCCCCTGCGCTGTTGCCGACGA
>ERZ1292623.3299-Hain-H51-01um-R1-3299-length-13826-cov-6_pt1 | contig 11351 bp, 11 predicted proteins | sample MGYA00564398_ERZ1292623 | MGnify/ENA primary metagenome ERZ1292623 (study PRJEB36523, sample SAMEA6512633) | groundwater metagenome | collected 2019-01-07 | study: AquaDiva: Metagenomics assemblies of 32 groundwater samples | reverse complement strand
ACAAGTGAGCATCCCCGGAGAATGCGGGCAAGGGGCGAGAGCGAATGCCCCAGCTGTTACCCCAGAAGCAGATGCTCCTGTTGATACTGCTCCAGTCGAGACTGTTCCGGTAGAAATTATTGAAGTTATAGAAACACCAGTGCCAGAACAACCGCCGGAAATTATTCCTGAACCAACTACGACAGAACCACCACCCGTGGTTGTTCCACTATAAATTAAATGAAAGAGAAAGATTATAAAAAATGGCACACTAAGAAATCGTTAATTAACGATTTGGTTGAGCGTCCAGAATTTAATGAGCGAGATATTTGGTTCTGCTATTTAGGTCTGAATATTGGCTTCGAACAGGATGGGAGTCCGGAAGAATTCATGAGACCTGTTTTGATTTTTAAGAAATTCAATAACGAAACATTTTGGGCGATCCCCATGACCAAGTCTCAAAAAGTTAGAAGTCCAAACTCAGATAAATATTACTACCATTTCTCATTTGTAGAAGGAATTATGAGTGCAGTAATTTTATCTCAATTACGATTAATAGATGCCCGGCGCCTAAGTAGACGTATTGGCAGAATGGCTGAAGCAGAATTTGAAAAATTAAAAGAAAAACTCAGGGCTTTATGCACCTGAGCTCCTCTTGTATTTCCTCCGTCTTGCGACGGAGTCGCGCCTTACGGCGATATGTGACATAAGTCTAGCAAAACCCAAAATCAATGTCAAGCCCTAGACAATCAATTTCAATGAATTTCAAAAAGGATCTATTAATTTCCGGTCTGCTCATCGCCCTCTTTGTTGTCTTTTTATCACAGACTACACTCGCCTCCACTATTTTCAACGTCACCCTCCCCACCAAACCCGATCTGAAATGAAAACAAATGTTTACATAGATGGCAATAATATACATAAAGGGATTCTTGATCTTGGTTGGCGTCTTAGTTATAAAAGATTTGCAAGCTTTCTGCGCTTTAAATATGGTGCTCAAAAGATATACATTTTTCTGGGTTTAATACCCGCTAATACTAAATTATATCAAGATCTACAGGAGTGGGGTTACACTATAATATTTAAACCGATAGTTCCAGACGGAAACGGCAAGGTTAAAGGTAATTGTGATGCCGAATTAGTGCTACAAGTTACATCTGATTTCTATGAAAATAAATGCGGGTCGTTTGTTCTTGTCAGTAGCGACGGTGACTTTGCTTGTCTTGTAAACTTCCTGAAAGAAAAAGGAAAAAATATTTTGATTTTGTCACCGGAGCCTAAAAGTTGCTCTATTCTGCTCAAACGAACAGGTGTAAAGATCACGTATCTTCAAGAATTACGTGATAAACTTAATTATGTTAAAAAGACTAAATGAAAAGGCCCCCGGTGGGCATTTATATACCACAAGGGTCCTTTTCGTAGTGAAGATAAGATAAGTATATCAAACCCTAAACCCATGTCAAGCCCAAATTTCAAAAAAGATCTGCTAATCTCTGGTCTGCTCATTGCTCTTTTTGCCGTTTTCTTATCTCAAAGCACGCTTGCTTCAACTATTCTGAATTCAACTATAAGATCCCAACCCGATCTGCAGTCAGGTCTAGTGGGCCACTGGACATTTGATGGCAGGGACCTGGGCCCGAATGTGCTGGATAGGTCTGGCAGTGCCAACCACGGCAACGCCGTATACGGCAGTACCGGTCAGACAAGCACTAGCACTGCGCCAGGCAAGATCGGCCAAGCACTGAACTTTGATGGTGTGAGTGACTATGTGGGGATTGCCGACAATTCTTCTTTGCAATTAGCAACCGCACTAACAACCTCCGTTTGGTTTAAAGTTAATGGTACTTGTGCCGGTGGTAATGGAAGGAGTCTATTGAGAAAAGATACTCAATCAGGTACACGCTATCTATGGGGATTGATATGCGAGACCAATAATAAAGTGAGAGCTAATTATTATAACGGTGCTTCGTTTAATGCGACAAGTAAAATAACTATGAATAATAGGGGGTGGCATCACGCGGTTGGGACAATTTCGGGAACAACTATGACCTTGTATATTGATGGAATTTTGCAAGAAACCACTACTATCACTGGTACACAGGGGGTACCGACGGGGGAAATGGATATTGGTGCGGACCCACCGTTTACTAGTGGCTCAAGAGGTGAATTTTTAAATGGTAGTTTGGATGACGTTCGTATCTACAACCGGGCCCTGTCGGCGGCCGAAGTTACCAAACTCTACAAACTCGGAGCCACCACGCACGTCAACGCCACCCTCCCCACCCAACCAGATCTGCAGAGTGGCCTAGTGGGTCACTGGACGTTTGATGGCAAAGACATGGGCCCAAATGTTTTGGACAAATCCGTCAACGCCAACCACGGCAATGCTGTCTACGGCACTACTGGTCAGACCAGCACATCAACCGTAGCGGGCAGAATTGGCCAAGCACTGAACTTTGATGGGGTGAATGATTATGTGAATGCCGGCACAGGGTTGGATCAGAATGGAGAGGTAACGATTTCTGCTTGGATAAATACTCGTACGATTGCCGCCAACAGGTTGATGATTGTGAGTAATTCAAACAGTGCCGGTTCAGGTGTTGATTACCAACTAGAGATTAATCGCACGGCCGGTAAGATTTCTCTCCTAAGGTCAAATGTTGCCGTAACGGTTACCGGTAATAAAACTTTGCAAATTAATAAATGGTACCACGTGGTAGCGGTGCTATCCGGTTCTACTGGTAATTGGCTGGGAAAGATTTATGTAGATGGTGAATTTGATAATCACGGCGCAGACGCTAACAATCCAAGCGCAACAAACCAAACGACATTTATTGGGGAATACGGACCCTTTGGTAGGCCCTTCAATGGATTTATTGACGACGTGCGTATATATAATTATGCCCTAGCAACAAGTACCATAAATAAACTATACAAACTTGGAGCCACCACTCACATTAACGCCACCCTCCCCACCCAACCAGATCTGCAGAGTGGCCTAGTGGGTCACTGGACGTTTGATGGCAAAGACATGGGCCCAAATGTTTTGGACAAATCCGTCAACGCCAACCACGGCAACTTAATTCTAGGTAGCACGGGCAATACAAGTACGACCACCAAACCCGGCCGGATTGGCCAAACTATGGGATTTGATGGGGTGAGTGATTATGTGCTAATCCCCAATAGTTCAAGCCTCACCATAACGACAGAAGACATAAGTATGGGAGGGTGGGTATATCGAAATAATCCCTCAATATCGTCCAGCCAAAAAATCTTTCAAAAAAAGAGTGGGACTAATGACATTGACTCCGGTTATCTGATGCTTATTTTCCGCAGTGTTCAGGCCCAAGGCGGTCATAAACCCGCTTTTAACTTCGGGGATGGTACTAATGCAGCCTATTTCTATCCTACCTCAATATCATACGCGGTACCTTTTAGAAAATGGGTACATGTTTTTATAGTCTTCAATTCCAGCACAGATGCCGGGCAGATATATTTTAATGGGGAACCAGTAGCTACTTCTAATATTTATGCGAGTGCAGTTGGTTCGTTGACCAATTCTACAAATCCAGAAATTGGTAGGCAATCCACAGTCTATTTTGACGGAATGATTGACGATTACCGTGTCTACAACCGAGCGTTGAGTGCGGCCGAGGTGCTGAAGCTCTACCAGTTGGGGAGATGAACGAAATCACCCTTTTGACTACGAATTCTCAATAATGTACAATGGAAGGGAGGAAATAGCACCTTTCCATTGAACATATTGTTAAATAAAATAATTATGGCTACCGACAATCTCATTGCCCAATTATATGAGTCTCCAAAGACAATCTTGACCACAAAAGATATTGCTTTGATTTGGGGGGAAACAAATACTGCTAATCTTTTTTCTAAGATCAAATATTATGCCAAGCAAGGATCATTGATCCGTCTGACTCGTGGCGTATTTGCAAAAAGCAAGGAGTACGATATTAAAGAATTGGCAACGAGCATCTATACTCCCTCATACATCAGTTTTGAAACAGTCCTGAGGGAAGCAGGTATTATTTTTCAGTATCATGATTCAATCTTTGTGGCTGGCCCATATCCCACGGCAAAGAAAATAGGTGGGAATATGATCATATTTAGAAAACTGAAGGACAGTGTGCTCTACAATGCGTTTGGTGTTAAGAATGAAAAAAATTACAGCATTGCTACGCCAGAACGAGCATTTCTTGATACCATTTATCTATCCACTAATTTTTATTTCGACAATCTACGTTCTATCAACTGGGGGCAATGTTTTGAACTAGCCAAAATATATGACAATAAACAGTTAATAAAACGCCTAAAAAACTATCAGGCTAAGTATCAAAAAAATGCTTAATAAAGAAAAACATCAGCTTATCATGGGGCAAATTCTCCGAGATATATACTCTGATGTTTCAATTTCATCCCTCATTGGATTCAAGGGTGGTACCTGCGCTTACTTTTTCTATGGCCTAGCGAGATTCTCTGTTGATTTGGACTTCGACCTTTTCTCCACTGATGAAGCGACGCAAAAATTGGTGTATGAAAAAATACATGGCATGTTGGGGAAATACGGAAAGATCAAAGATAACTATATTAAACGAAATACCATCTTTTTTTTGCTATCTTACGGCGAGATCGACTACAATATCAAAGTGGAAGTGAATGTGAGAATCCTCATGCCAGACATTAAAGAATATTACGAAGTCAGGGAATATCTCGGTATTCCTATGCTCGTTGGGAAGAAGGATTATCTCTTTGCCAGCAAGCTCGCGGCACTGACTTCTCGAAGCGAAACAGCCATGCGTGACATTTACGATATATGGTTTTTTGGCACAGCACACTGGGATATCAGTACTGAAGTGATCAAGGCTCGAACAGGGAAAACTATTAGAGAATACATGGCCGACTGTATTTCGATTGTTGAAATAGTCAAGGACAACGAAATCATGCGAGGGTTGGCTGAACTTTTGCCAGGCGAAAAGGAAAAAGCGTGGGTTAAAAATCACTTGAGAAAAGAAGTTGTCTTCCTACTCAAGAATTATCAATCAGTGCTATAATTTACGTGACTCAAATAGATGCACCGGTTTCTAACAATTGCGATTAGTTTGACGTTACCCTTGACTGTTTTTGGGGTGAATCTGTCCAGCTCCAACTACAAGATTTACGGCGGCCAGGTCAACGAGATTATAAGCAAACCAGCTTCGACTAATTATAAGATAAATACCCAGGGAGACAGGGTTATCTATGACGCTCCATCAAATTCTTCTAGCCCTTCTCCAGATTCCGGTTCGGGTTCTGGCGCTAATGGACCCATCACTGGCTCATTTGGCTCTGGTTCTTCAGGAAGTGGCGCTACTACAAGCACTAGCACTCTAGTCACAGAAGAAAGTTTTGTTCAAAATATAATAGACACAGTTACTGAATCGCTTTCTGATATCTATGCTTATTTATTCCCAAATGTCTCAACCGAGCCTGTAGATCTAACCGACTTAGCTGATTTAGATCAGTTCCCCGAACTTCCTAATAGCTTGCGTCTTCTTACGCGCAAGTTCCCTAGTCTCTCTAACACATTTAGATCAATCGGAGTTAGAGATTTCAATGACCTAGATAGATTGTCGCGCGCCACTTTCCTTTTGCCGGGCTTCGACGAACTCAACAAGATCCCGACAGAAATTGTTTTCGCCAGATCAGGCGACTGGCTTATTAACTTCAATACACAACTTAAGATTGCCAAATCGGGGCTAGTAACCCAACTCATACACGTGATCTCCGGTCACCCGGTTAATCTTGCGGTGCGACCCTCTGGTCCCGCCAAGTCCGTAACGGGGTATCTAGTTCTGCGGGAGAGCATATTCACAGAGCTTCAGGATGACCCCTCGACTATTGATGCTAGAAGTTTGACCGCTTCACTCTTTCTGGCCCAAAATCTAATAGTTGACACAGGTCCCAAAAAGATTCAGGAGAATATTGAGAGTGGTGAGAACATGCAAAACTTGAAAGATGAGTTTTTGCTATACAAGTTTGAATACACTGATCCAGACGGTGACGGTATCTACACTACTACATTCAACGCGCCACTTGTTGCATCTGCTTATGAGGTGATCACTAATATTACTTATTTCGACGGTAGGGAAGGCTCATCCGGCATACGCCTTGTTCTCGTGGTGGACCCAGAGGGTTACATATACACCAAGAAGGCCGGTCTCGAGGCTCGCGTACCTGATGCAACCGTAACCATTTTCTGGCGCGACCCCCAAGGGAATGATGGAAAGGGCACTTATGTACCGTGGCCTGCGCGGGAGTATAGTCAACGCAATCCTCAAGTAACGGAGAAGAGTGGCGAGTACTCCTTCTTAGTTCCGCCGGGCGAGTATTACCTAACCATTTCGGCCAGCGGTTATAACCCCTTCACCAGTGCACCCTTTGTGGTCACAGAAGGCTCAGGTGTGCACCAAAATATCGAACTAAATCCTATCCGCTCGATTATCCAGATTATGATTTGGATTGGCTTGCCTATTTTCTTACTCTTACTACTCATTCTATTTATATTACTGAAACGTAGAAAAGAAGATAAAAAAATTAACAATAATTTATCAATAAATACTAATAAGCCATGGAACCAACAATAAATACAACCAGTCCTCATTCTCGTTTCGTTCATTCCGTTCTTGCGATTCTTGTTGTTGGCCTCCTGGCCCTCTCGGCTGTCTTGCTCGTCCAGTACCAAGACGTGAAAGAGAAGTTCTCTGGTACGTCTGAAGTTAAATATACGTCCGAGAACACTCGAGTACTCCAGTTCCTTGACGATTTAGTCAACATCGTTCTGGGTTCTACGGTTGAGATAAGTCTTGAAGACCGATTGCGCCTTGAGAATGAAGTCAGAGCGCTCAACGACAAAGACATATTAACCACATGGAAGAATTTCACTGAAGCGAGTAGCGATACAGATGCTCAAGTGGAGGTTATCAAACTCTTGCGATTCTTGGTAAACAAACTCAAAGAAACTTAAAGCATGTGGATATCAAAATAGGGCTCTAACATAAGGGGTAGTATAATTAGAAGCATTAGAAATAAGCCTTATTATTAGCAAAAAATTAGTATGCCTCAAAATAATCTAGTAGACGTGGTGAGCTTATCGCTCAATAACGTCTGGGGAGGGATAATCACTTTCCTTCCTAAGTTTATAATTGCCCTGATCATCTTCATAATCGGTTGGATTGTGGGTTCGATCTTGGGTAAGGTGGTGGCTCAATTCTTCAAGGCCATCAAGCTCGACACAATGCTCAAGTCCGTGGGCACAGATACCGTCATGGAGCGTGCCGGATTCAACCTTGATTCGGGCAAGTTCTTCGGGATGCTCGTCAAATGGTTCTTCGTGGTTGTTTTCTTAGTGGCCGCCATAGATGTGCTTGGTTTGGTGCAGGTTAACTTCTTCTTGCAGTCGGTTGTGCTCGGCTTTCTACCACAAGTGATTGTAGCCGCTCTTATCTTGGTGGTGGGTGCAATTTTAGCCCACACTCTTTCGCAGATTGTAGTTGGTGGTGCTCGTGCGGCCGAGATGCCTTCAGCCAAGTTCGCCGCCGGTATCGCCAAGTGGGCGGTGTGGATCTTCGCGATTCTCGCCGCCCTTACTCAACTTGGGATTGCCGGAGCCTTCGCCCAGACACTCTTCACCGGTCTCATCGCGATGCTCGCCATAGCTGGCGGACTAGCTTTCGGTCTTGGCGGTCGCGACGCCGCCAGTCGCTATATCGAGAACTTGAGAAAAGATATTTCGGAAAGATAACTCACCCGGACAGGGAGAGATAAAAACTACTCTGGACTCCCAGGGTAGTTTTTGTTAACTTGATGCAAGGAGGTCTTGTATGTCGACTGAAGATAATCCCAAAAGTGATTGTAAAGTGAAAGAGCATGAGCATTCGAGCCCGTACGAGATCGTGTTGGTAAACAACAAAGATGAGCGCCGACCCACTCTCTATCGATGTTCATGCGGCATAGAGTTCAAAGCTGGCGAAGAACCCCTCTTGATGCTCTAGTCTAAACACCCGGAGGGTAACCCTCCGGGTGAGCCATTTCTTAGCTTGACTCTGTATTACGTTTTGGTAATATAAATCGTATGTCTACTGTTACTCGCGAAAGAATTTCTGCTACTTTGCCCGCTTATCTTGTAAAGGAAATGCGGGATGTGGCAAAACTGGAAGACAAGCCACAAAGCGCTGTTTTGGAACAGGCTCTTACCGACTGGTTCAAAGCGCGCCTTGACGCCGATACTAAATATCTTGGGACTCTCACTTTTCCTGATCTACCAACCGAAGATGAATGGCTAATGCTTGGTTCAAAAATTGAATAAATGGACCCACTTCTACAAGGGGATATTTATCTAGCCGCACTCGATCCTACTCGTGGTCATGAACAAGGAGGATTGCGACCTGTTGTAATTTTGCAAAATGACATGCTGAACAGGAATCTTTCCACCGTTATTATTGCCCCCATCACAAAAAGTTTTAAAAGGAAGGATATTTTGACTACTTACTTTTTAGATAAAAAGATTCACAAACTCAAAGAAGATTCTGTGGTGCTTCTTTTTCAAATCAGATCAATAGATAAGTCGAGGTTGCTGAAAAAAGTTGCTGTGATAAAGGAAGAAAATTTCAAAGAAATTTTGAATCAACTCAAACTTGTTTTCTAGACCAAGAAACCCCGAAGGTTTAACGCTTGTGCGATATCAGGAGTTACTTCAGGCACTAGTTATAGGTTGTAAAACAGGGAGGTCTCAATGGCAATACGATTGAATGTGATTCAGGTCGACGACAGGCTCGGTCGGCGATTTGCCGAGACGCATTGTTACGCTTTACATTCTACACAAATGTGTCGCTATCTCTGTTTTGTGCGTAGTGGCTACCATTGCGGTCAAGTTGCTCCGAAACTTCAAAAGGAAATACTTGATGAGCACGATGGAACGAACGGTATTTACGTTCACTGTTCTGGTCCTCCGCACTTTATTTGTTACCACTAAAGCGAATCACCCGGAGGGTTACCCTCCGGGTGGGCCATTTCTTAGAATGCAGAGTAGAATGCAGGAGGTTTAATGCAGGAGGTTTAGCCTCCTGCATTTGCTCATAGCCTCCTGCATTTGCTCAACTCAGATTAGTTTTCTAGAGCTTGCGTACTTTCACCCCCGGAGGGTTACCCTCCGGGTGCGCTGTTTCCACAGGTTTTGCACAACATTTGAACTTAATACAAGACTGCCTATTGACAAGTAATTTGGGTTGAGTATACTTGTCCTTACATGTTACGAAACATTAATCCTAACCACAGACGCGAGGGCTAGCTTCTTGGCTTAGTTGCCAGAAAGAGAGTCCGCCGCGAGGCGGGTTTTTTGTTTCCTGACTTGAGTTAGTGAACTTTGACAACTGAATTCCACTACTTAAGGTTTATCCTAATAGAATATTGGGGTCTTTGATCTTCTGGAGGTGGAGGGTAAATGTAAGAAAATAGTGGTGTGCGGATTTCCTAATCTCGATAAGAGATAAGAAATCTGCATTAAGAGCATGCGGTGGATGCCTAGACTCGTAAGAGGCGATGAAGGACGTAGCGTAGCTGCGATAAGCTCCGGGGAGGTGCCTAGCAACCTTTGATCCGGAGATCTCCGAATGAGGAAACTCATCCCGCGAAGAGCGGGATACTCATTATTTTAACGATAGTGAGAGCTAACCCAGGGAAGTGAAACATCTCAGTACCTGGAGGAAAAAAGAACAATTGTTATTCCCTTAGTAGCGGCGAGCGAAAAGGGAGAAGCCCAGATCTCAATTCGCAAGAATTGGGAAGTAGTAAGCTGACAGCGCAAATCAAATTGGGAGAGTTACAAAATAATTTGTAAGATGAATCTTCTGGAAAGGAGAACCATAGAAGGTAATAGTCCTGTAAACGAATACAAATTGTCTCTCTAGCTGTCTTCTTGAGTAACTCGGGACACGACTGGCCTGAGTGAATCTGCCGGAACTAACCGGTAAGGCTAAATACTCTACGAGATCGATAGTGAACTAGTACCGTGAGGGAAAGGTGAAAAGTAGTCCGGTGAGGACGCTTAAAAGTACCTGAAACCGCATGCTTACAAGGAGTCAGCGTCCAGCCCTACTTTTGGGATGTAGAATTTTTCTATGTATCAAAAGTAGGGCTGGGTTATGGCGTGCCTATTGAAGAATGAGCCAACGAGTTAATACAGATCGCTTGTCTAAGCCCTTATCGGGTGCAGGCATAGGGAAACCGAGTTTGAATAGAGCGCTTGTCCGCCTTTGGCGGAACTATGGCGGTATGTATTAGACCCGAAGCCAGGCGAGCTTACCATGTCCAGGGTGAATCTCGCAGAAATGCGGGAGGAGGCCCGAACCGGTTGGTTGTGTAAAGCCTTCGGATGAGGTGTGGTAAGAAGTGAAAAGCTAATCGAGCCTGGTAATAGCTGGTTCTCTCCGAAATCGCTTTTGGGCGAGCGTCATATGATCCCTGCGGGGGTAGAGCACTGGAAGGTTTCGACAGGGCGAAAGCTCGCGAAACCTATCAAACTCCGAATACCGCAGATTACAGTATGGCAGTTAGACTCCGGGGGCTAAGCTCCGGTGGTCAAAAAGGGAAGAGCCTAGATCCGTAAATAAGGTCCCTAAATATAAGCTAAGTGCAACTTGAGGAGGTGGAGTCTCTAATACAATGAGGAGGTTGGCTTAGAAGCAGCCATCCTTTAAAGAAAGCGTAACAGCTCACTCATCGAGAGCCTCCGCACCGTAGATAATCGGGGCTCAAGCTTATTACCGAATTTCGGAATTCAGTTTCGTTTCGACGAGACTGTCTGGTAGGAGAGTGTTCACATCTGCAGTGAAGTGGTAGCCGTGAGGCGTCATGGAGTGATGTGAAGTAAAAATGTTGGCACAAGTAACCACAACACGGGTTAAATCCCCGTGCGCCGAAAGATCAAGGGTTCCTTCGCGACGACGATCGACGAAGGGTTAGTCGGGCCTAAGGCGATGGCGAAAGCCGCAGCTGATGGACACACGGTTAATATTCCGTGACTTTTGTGCTAAGTGATGGAGTGACGGAGTGTAGTATGCTCTGCGTATTATGGATTTACGTCGGGCTGGTAAGGATATCTCCTATGCAAATCAGGGAGGTTGCTTTAATGCAAATCGAAGCCAGTTCGGGAAGTCGGACGCAAGAATGATGAACAGAGCAAAGCACGCTTCCAAGAAAAGCTTCTAAACTTATTAGCACAGGAACCGTACCGCAAACCAACACAGGTGATCAGGTCGAGTAGACCAAGGCGAACGAGTGAGAGGTCCTCAAGGAACTCGGCAAAAAAGCGGCCGTAA
>ERZ1292623.4522-Hain-H51-01um-R1-4522-length-11357-cov-4_pt1 | contig 11357 bp, 10 predicted proteins | sample MGYA00564398_ERZ1292623 | MGnify/ENA primary metagenome ERZ1292623 (study PRJEB36523, sample SAMEA6512633) | groundwater metagenome | collected 2019-01-07 | study: AquaDiva: Metagenomics assemblies of 32 groundwater samples | reverse complement strand
GAGCAGGGTCTTGAAGCCATGATGCGACAGGAAGGCCTGCAGCGGCTCCTTGGGAATGCCCTTCAAGGTCAGGTCGTCCAGCGGCTCGGGCAGGTCCATGCTGTCATGCAGCGCGACCAGCCGGCGCGACAGGCGCGCCATGTCGGCATGGGCGATGAGGTTTTCCTGCATCTTCGACTTCTTCATCGAAGGGGCCGCGTCCAGTGCCGCTTCCAGCGTGCCATATTCGGTGATCAGCTTGGCCGCGGTCTTGGGCCCGATGCCCGGCACGCCCGGCACATTGTCGACGCTGTCGCCCATCAGCGCCAGCACGTCGCCCAATTGCTCGGGCAGCACGCCGAACTTGCCCATGACATAGTCGGCGCCGCGCCGCTCATTCTTCATCGTGTCGTACATGTCGACGCCGGGCTGGATCAGCTGCATCAGATCCTTGTCGGAACTGACGATGGTGACATGCCAGCCGGCGCGCACGGCGGCCTGGGTGTAGCTGGCGATGATGTCGTCCGCCTCGAACCCGGCTTCCTCGATGCAGGGGAGCGAGAAGGCGCGGGTGGCGTCGCGGATCATCGGGAACTGGGGCACCAGATCCTCGGGCGCGGGCGGCCGGTTCGCCTTATACTGATCATACATGTCGTTGCGGAAGGTGTGGCTGCCCTTGTCCAGCACGACGGCCAGATGGGTCGGCCCCTCCGCCTTGCCCAGCTCCTCGGCCAGCTTCCACAGCATGGTGGTATAGCCATAGACCGCGCCGACCGGCTGGCCATGCTGGTTGGTGAGCGGCGGAAGCTGGTGATAGGCGCGGAAGATATAGCCGCTGCCGTCGACCAGATAGAGATGATTCTGCTGAGACATGGGGCAGGGGATAGCGGGGATTGGTCCGCCGCTCCAGTGCCGGGCGCTCCTGTATCCGCGCTTATACGCCGCCGCTCTCGCCGCTGGCCGGGGCGGTCGCTTCGTCGGCGTGCCGACCACGCAGCATATGGCCGACCAGCAGCACCGGCATCAGCACGGCCATGCCGATGAAGATCGCCATCAGCCGCTCGACGCCCGGTTCCAGCACCAGCTGGTCATAGCGGTCGGGCACCAGCATCACCAGCACCGCCAAAGTGAACTGGGTGCCGACATAGCGATGGGTCGGATCGCCATTTTCCAGATGCCGGCCCAGCATCACGCCGATCGCGGTGGCGCCGAGCAGCAGCGCCATATTGTCGGCACCCGCGACCAGGAAGAAGGCCGCGAACAGCGCGCCGCCGATGCAGCCGATCATCCGTTGCAGGATGCGCTGGCTGACCGGGGCGAGGCCGCTCGACCCGATGCCGGTGACCGGCAGCAGCATCACCGCCATGATCATGATCGCGCCCTGCGCCAGCGCGGGCACCGGGATCCAGGCATTGAGCGCCACCAGCAGCGCCAGCGCCACGCCAGCCTGCAGCGCGTGGCGCAGCGAATCCCCATGCCAGCCCGCACCGGTCGCGGCGGGCGTGCGCTTGGCCGGCCAGCGGCGGCGCAAAGTCAGGGTGGAGGCGAGGCTGACGATCAGGCTGGCGGCGATGCCGGCCAGCGTTTCGAGCACGCGGGTCTGGACGAATTCGGGCAGGGCGATCGCGGGATGCTCGATCTTGTCGAGCACGACCATGGCATAGGTCAGGCCGAAGAAGAGCCAGGCATAGGAGCGGCGCGAGGTGATCGCGGCATAGAGGCTGATCGTGCCCATCAGCGCCAGCGCCGCGGCGGCGGCGGGCCAGTAGCCGACAATGAAGGGCGCGCTGCCGAGTGCGATCAGGCCGCCCGCGACCGTGCCGACGATCCGCAGCACGCCGCGCGCCAATGTTTCGGCGGCATGGCCGCGCATCACCATATAGCCGGCAAAGGCGGCCCAGGAGACATGGGTGGCGCCGAGCAGATGGGCGAGCAGGATCGCGCCCAGCACCGACAGCGCACATTCCAGTTCATCGATGGTGCGCGGCGTCACGCGGTCGAGCAGCGAGGAAAAGGGGCGCGGCATAGGGACTTAGTGCCGCAGCGGGACAGTAAAGGCCAGTGCGGGATATTTGCTGCTTCCTATCCGTTTCGTTGCGCTGGAAACAGATTGGGAAGGGGAGGGCATGTGATGCGGGCATGGAGCGCGGCGATGCTGCTGGCGATGGCGGCGCAGGGTGGCGCGGCCTGGGCGCAGGACGAGCGGGAATTCTGCGCCGACCGGCCGGGGCTCGACACGCCGCCCTGCACCATGGCGCCGGGCAGGGTTCAGGTCGAACTGGGGCTGGGCGACTGGACCCGCGAGCAGGATGCGGAGAACCGCATCGACACTGTGAACTTTGGTGATGCGCTGCTGCGCATCGGCCTGACCGACAGCCTGGAAGCGCAACTGGGCTGGACCGCTTTTGGCCATGTGCACACGCGCGATCGGGTGACCGGCGCAGTCGAGACGGACAATGGCATCGGCGACATGCGCGTCGCGCTGCGGCAGAATCTGCGCAATCCCGATGGTTCGGACTTCTCGATCGCGGTCATGCCCTATGCCAGCCTGCCGACCGGCGGCGACGCGATCGGCGAGGGTGACTGGGGCGCCGGGATGCTGGTGCCGATCAGCTATGATCTGGGGCAGGGTTTCAGCCTGATGGCAACGCCGGAAGTGGACGCGGCAGTCGATGAGGATGGCGATGGCCGGCATCTCGTCTATGGCAGCGTCGCCGGGCTGGGCTTCGACATCAGCGACAGCCTGTCCGGATCGATCGAAGCGTCGCTGATGCGCGACGATGATCCCGACGGCCATGCCACCCAGGCGCTGGCCGGCCTGTCGCTGGGCTGGCAGGCGGGCGATGACACGCAATTCGATGCCGGCGCCAATCTCGGCCTCAACCATGACAGCCCCGATGCCGAACTCTATGTCGGCGTCGTCAGGCGCTTCTGATCCTTAGAGCATCCTCCGATTAGGTTGAATCGGAGGATGCTCTAATTTTCTTCAGAATGCTCTAGCGCTTCTCGTGATTGGCGACCACCGCGCGCGACACGGCCTGCATCAGCTGCCAGCGTTCGGGGATCGACACGGTGGTGCTGCCGATCATCACCGCCACCGCATAGCTGGTGCCGTCGGGCGCGGTCATGATGCCGACATCATTATAGCCCGTCGATCGCGGCGGCAGATCCTGCCCGGTGCCGGTCTTGTGCATATAGGTCCAGCTATGGGGGACACCGCCCTTGATCCGTTGCGGCCCGGTCTTGGCTTCCTCCATGAAGTTCATCAGCACGCGGGCCGATGCGGAAGAGAGCATGTCGCCTTCCTTGAGCTTGGCCAGCGCCTGCACGATCGACGCCGGCGCGGCGCCATCGGGCGGGCTGGCGAGATAATTGTCGAGCGCCTTCTGCCGCACCGACATGGGCAGCGCGGCGCGGGCGGCGTAGAAATTGCGGCCGATCGAATAATCCTGCCGCCAGTCGAGGCCGGCGGTGGTCGATTGCAGCAGGCGTTCGCCTGGACCAAAGCGGATATTGGCGATGTGGCGGCGCGCCAGATAGCCGCGCACCGCGTCCGGCCCGCCGACCGCGCGCAGAAGCGTGTCGTTGGCGGTATTGTCGCTCTGCGTCATCGCGCGGCGCATCAGGTCGGAATAGGTGGTGGTCCAGCCGCCCGATCCCACCATCGCGGCGCTCGGCTGGTGGAACAGGGTCAGATCCTTCTTCGTGATGGTGGTCGAGTCGGCGAGGCGGATCTTGCCGCGATCGACCGCGTCGAGGAAGGTCATCGATACCCACAGCTTCGACACGCTCTGCTGCGGGAACAGGGCATTGCCATTATAGGCGACGGTCCAGTCCGCCCCGACCCGGCGCACCGCGATGCCGACCTTGCCACGGAAGCTCTGACCCAGATTCTGGATCACGCTGACGAGAGCGGGCGAGGGCTGCTCGCGCTGGTCGATATCCTTGAACGGGGCGGGGGGATTGGCGACCTGCTTGATTGGCCATGTGTTGGTCGTGGGCTGCACCGTCTGGCGCGGCGGATTATTCGGTCGCGCGCTGCTGGCCTGGGCACCCGGCTGGGGTGGCGCGCCGACGCAGGCGGACAAGGCAACCACCGCAAGCACAAGGCGCGACGAGACGCGCCTGCTATCATTCGAACTCATCACTAACCCCGCACTTCAAGCCGTTACAAGGCGCGGCGACCCGCATTGTAGGCAAGGACGATGCGACGAATGATTCCACAATTGCGATGTAAGGAGTCTGAACGGCGGAACGGCGCTCAGTTGCGGTTCAGCGGCGGGGCGGCAATAGGGAGCGGATGACGGATGGACTGATGGATCGACGCAGCCTGCTGTGCGGCGCGGGCGCACTGGCGGCGGGATGGGCGATGCCGGCACTGGCGGCGGATTTTGCCTCGCGCCGGATCATGGTGACGGTGCGCGGCAGCGGCCGGGATGTGCTGCTGATCCCCGGCCTTGCCAGCGGTCCGGGCATCTGGAACGGCGTGACGGGGCAGATGCCGGGCTATCGCTGGCATCTGGTCCATGTCCGCGGTTTTGCCGGCCTTGCCGCCGACGCCAATGGCAGCGGGCCGGTGGTGCAGCCGGTGGCGGACGAGATTGCCCGCTATATCGCTGCCGCCGGATTGCGGCGGCCGGCGGTGGTCGGGCACAGCATGGGCGGCACGCTGGCGATGATGCAGGGCCTCAAAGGCCTCGCCAGCCGGGTGATGGTGGTCGACATGCTGCCAGCCGGGGCGGCGATGGTCGGCGGCACCGCCAATGGCATGGGCTATCTGGCCGATCAGCTCAGCCAATATTTCACCGGCACGGCCGCCGGGCGCCGTTACCTCGCCCAGATCGTCGCGCAGGCGCCGGGGGCGGAGGGCAGCAACCCGGAGGTGATCGCGACTGCGCTGCGTGACTTGGCCAATACCGATCTTGGTCCCCAGCTCGGCCGCATCGGGGTGCCGATGTCGGTGGTCTATGCCGTCGGCGCGGATCAGGCCCAGTCGGTCGAGATCACCCGCCGCTTCCGGGCTGCCTATGCGGCCAAGAAGGACGTGAAGCTGATGCCGATCGGGCCAAGCGGCCATGTCGTGATGGCCGACCAGCCGACCCGGTTCAACGCGGCGCTGGGCAATTTCCTCAAGGGCGTTTGACCTCGATCAAAGCGCCGGCCTGGATCGGCGCTAATTTGGTCGGCGAGACGACGCCCCTGGCGTTTGCTCCTCCTCCCTTCAAAGGCGCGGCCGCCCGGCCGCGCCTCTTTTTTGGGTCAGGGCGCCAGCACCGTGTCGACGGCTTGCGCCAGCGTCTCGGGATAGTCGAGCGTGTAGTGCAGGCCCCGGCTTTCCTTGCGATGGAGCGCCGAGCGGACCACCAGCCGGGCGACTTCGAGCAGGTTGCGCAGCTCGATCAGGTCCGGCGTGACCCGGAAATTGCCGTAATATTCATCGACTTCCTTTGACAGCAGGTCGATGCGATGCTGGGCGCGCTCCAGCCGCTTGGTGGTGCGGACGATGCCGACATAGTCCCACATGAAGCGGCGGATTTCCTTCCAGTTATGCTGGACGATGACCTCTTCGTCGCCATTGGTGACGCGGCTTTCGTCCCATGGCCGGATCGGCGGCGGGGCGGGCAGTTCGTCCCAATGGGCGCGGATATGCTTGGCCGCGGCCTCGCCGAACACGAAACATTCGAGCAGCGAGTTGGAGGCGAGGCGATTGGCGCCGTGCAGGCCGCTTTCGGTCACTTCGCCCGCGGCATAGAGGCCGGGCAGGTCGGTGCGGCCGTCCAGGTCGATGATGACGCCGCCACAGGTATAATGCTGCGCCGGGACGACCGGGATCGGTTCCTTGGTGATGTCGATGTCGAGATCAAGCAGCCGGGCATAGATGGTCGGGAAATGCTGCTTCACGAACTCGGGCGGCTTGTGGCTGATGTCGAGATGGACATAGTCGAGGCCAAGGCGCTTGATTTCATGGTCGATGGCGCGCGCCACCACGTCTCGCGGCGCCAGTTCGGCGCGGGCGTCGAAGCGGGGCATGAAGCGCTCGCCGCCGCCCGGCACGCCGGGCGGGAGCTTCAGGTGGCCGCCTTCGCCGCGCACAGCCTCGGTAATCAGGAAATTCTTGACCTCCAGATTATAGAGGCAAGTCGGGTGGAACTGGTTCATCTCCATGTTCGACACGCGGCAGCCCGCGCGCCAGGCCATGGCGATGCCGTCGCCGGTGGCGCCACGCGGCGCGGTGGAGAAGAGATAGGTACGGCCCGCGCCGCCGGTGCACAGGATGGTCGCGCGGCCGAGGATCGCGTCGACATGGCCGGTCTGCTTGTTGAAGGCATAGACGCCCCAGACATGGCCATCGCCCGAATAGCGCTCGCCATGGCGCGAGGTGATGAGGTCGACCGCGACCATATCCTCCATCAGGGTGATGTTGGGATTGGCGCGCGCGGCCTTCAGCAATGCGACCTGTACGGCGTGGCCGGTGGCGTCGTCGACATGGACGATGCGGCGATGGCTGTGGCCACCCTCGCGCGTCAAATGCCAGCGTTCGCCGAACTCGTCGCCATCCCCCTCTTCATTGGGATTGAAGGGGACGCCCAGTTCCGCCAGCCGCTCGATCGCGGCGGGGGCTTCGGAGACGACGAACTCGACCGTGTCCTGATCGTTGAGGCCGGCGCCCGCGACCATCGTGTCATGGACATGGGCCGCGAAACTGTCACCGGCATCGAGTACCGCGGCAATGCCGCCCTGCGCCCAGTTGGTCGATCCGCCATCGAGCGCGCCCTTGGCCAGCACCACCACCTTGCGGTCCTGCGCGAGGTTGATGGCGGCTGTCAGCCCGGCCGCGCCGGAACCGATGATGACGACGTCATGGGTGATGGTGGGCATGGAAATAGCTTACTCCCCTCCCGCTTGCGGGAGGGGCCGGGGGTGGGCCTTCGCAAGGGTGGTCTTGATGTGCGTTACGACGCCTTCGAGATTTCCCATCACATCGGCATTGGAAAATCGCAAGATTTGATAACCATGTGCGCCGCAATATTCTGTACGCTGGGCGTCATAGGCAAGGCGGAAGTCGTGGCTTTCTCCATCGAGTTCGACGATGAGCTTGAGTTCTCGGCACAGGAAATCGGCGAAATAGGGGCCGACCGGCATCTGGCGGCTGAACTTGTAGCCGAGTTTCTTGCCGCGAAGCTGCTGCCATAAGAGGCGCTCGGGTGCTGGCGCGGTATTGCGTAGCGCCTTGGCGCGAACGGTGTTGCGCGGTTTGAACGGTTGCGCTGGCCCACCCCCTAGCCCCCTCCCGCCAGCGGGAGGGGGAACAGGAGTGGTCCCGTCCGTCACTCGGCAGCCGCCGTCAGGTTGAGGAAGACATCCTCCAGGTCGGGGTCGCGGGTGACCACGTCGACGATGGCGAGGCCGCCGGCCTGCACCGCGCTCAGCACCTGGCCCGCATTGGCGCGGTTCTTCATATAGGTGATGGTCAGGGTGCGCTCGTCGGTCAGCTCGACCTTCTCGAAGCTGGGGTCGCTGGGCGGGGCGGTGATGTCGCGGTCGACGGTGACCTGCACCACCTTTTCCTGCGCCATCGCGATCAGCTCGCGGGTCGGCTTGTCGGTGATGACCCGGCCATGGTTGATGATGCCGATGCGGTCGCACAGCTCCTCGGCCTCTTCGAGATAATGGGTGGTGAGGACGATCGTCACCCCCATGGCGTTCAGTTCCTTCACATAGGCCCAGAGCTGCTGGCGCAACTGCACGTCGACGCCGGCGGTGGGTTCGTCCAGCACCAGGATCGGCGGCGAATGGACCATCGCCTTGGCCACCAGCAGCCGGCGCTTCATGCCGCCCGACAAAGTGCGGGCATAGGCATTGGCCTTGTCCTCCAGATGGACCGCGCGCAGCAGCTCCATCGAGCGGCGCCTGTCCTTGGGCACGCCATAATAGCCGGCCTGGTTCTCCAGCGTCTCGAACGGCGTGAAGAAGGGATCGAAGACGATCTCCTGCGGCACGATACCGATGCTGTTCTTGGCATTGCGTGGATTGGCGTCGATGTCGAAGCCCCAGATGCTGGCCGAGCCGCTGGTCTTGTTGACGAGGCCGGCGAGGATGTTGATCGTGGTCGACTTGCCGGCGCCATTGGGGCCGAGCAGGCCATAGATCTGGCCGCGCGGGATGGTGAGGTTGATCCCGTCGAGCGCGCGCTTGCCGCCCTTATAGACCTTGGTCAGGTCGCGGATCTCGATGGCGGCTTGCGCAGGCTGGTCGGTCATGGCTGATCTCTATGGGGATCGAAGCGGCGGAAGGGAAGGGGCTGAAACGACGCGACAGTTGAAAGTTCACACCGTTCTGCGTCGCGATTTCCGGGCGATTTCGGCGGAAACGCGCCAGCGACGCAGCGGTGACGCGACACGGAAGCGACAGTGAGGTCACGCCGAAGCGACACCGAAGCGATAGCGACGCGACAGCCAGACGACAGGGACGCGACATTTATCGGCCGATCGGGCCTTTATGCGGGCGGATCGGCGCGAGCGGATCGGCCCGGCGGGCGGCGTGGAGCGCCAGGGCGCTGGCCCAGCTGCGATCGAAGCCGGTGCCGGCCAGCCGATCGCGCAGCCGGTGCGCGCTGGAGCGGGACATGCCCACCATCTGCGCGGCATGGCTGATATTGCCGGTTTCGAGCAGCGCGGCGAGAAAGCGGCGCTGGCGATCGGGCGTCCATTGGCGGCGCGCGCGCCGGGGTGCGGGGACGGGTGGATTGGGGCGGGGCTGGTCCATCCGTCAGGATAGATCAGGAAAGATGCGTGTAGGAAAGATGGGAGGCTCGCCTGTCCGTGACGGTCCAGGCGAGCCCCGGCTGGCCTATTTGAACGAGGCCAGGCATTCCACTTCGAGCGGGGCGCCGAGTGCCAGGCCGTCGGCACCGAAGGCGCTGCGGGTGGGAAGGCGCTTGCCCTCGAAATAGCTGACATAGGTGGTGTTGAAGCGCGGCCAGTCGGCCATGTCGTCCAGCATCACCGTGCATTTGACGACATGGCCAAAGTCGAGGCCATTGTCCTTGAGGATCTTGCCGATCGAATCCATCGCATTCTTCACTGCCGCATCGAACCCTTCCTTGTGCGGGTCCATGCCGTCGGGCACCTGGCCGATCTGACCCGACATGTAGAGCATGTCGCCGACCCGGATCGCGGGCGAGAAGGGCAGCTTGGCCGGCAGCGGCTTCTGTGCGGCGGCGGGGGCGGCGATCATCAGGGCGGCCAGCAGAGTCATTGGCAGGGCGGGGGCGAGCAGCTTTTTCATCATAGGGCTCCGAAAAGGATCAGACGCGGGGCAGGGCGGCGATCAGCCGTTCGACATCCCTGTCATCGTTGAACAGCGATGGCGAGATGCGGAAATAATTGTCGTGGACGGACATGCGGACCTGCGCCCGCGCCAGCGGATCGGTGAGCAGGCCCTTCGCATTGGGCAGGACGCAGCTCAGCAGCGGGCTGGTCGTGCCCGGCGGGGTGATGAGGCGATAGCCCTTGCGCGGCAGTTCTTCGCGCAACTGGCCGATCAATTGCTGGGTATGGGCCTGGATCGCCGGGACGGTGAGCGCCGAGATATAGCTGATCGAATGATCGAGCATGGCGCTGATCGCCTGGGCATAGGTGCCGGTGCCGAAATGGCCGAGCGCGCCGGGGCGGGCGACATAGCTGGTCGGTGCATCGCCGGGCGGATCGAGCGGGAAGACATGGGTCTGGGGTGGGGACAGGCCGATGCCGGGCGGCGCATCGGGCGCGGCAAAGCCATAATAGCCATATTCGGTGCGGGGCAGCCGGTCGGCGACACCGCGCCGGACATAGAGGAAGCCCAGGCCAAAATCGCCCATCAGCCATTTATAGGTGGCGCAGGCGGCGAAATCGACGCCGCTGTCATGCAGGTCGATCGGCACCGCGCCGGCGGCATGGATGATGTCGGCATAGACGAGCGCGCCGACCTTGTGCGCCATGGCGCTGATCGCCTTCAGGTCATGCTGGAAGCCATTATAGGTGGAGACGGCCGAGATGCTGACCAGCTTCGTCCCCGGCGTGATGGCGCGGGCCATGTCCTCGGGCGCGATGCGGCCCTCGCGCGCCTGCACCCAGGCGACATCGACGCCCTGTTTCGCCATTTCCTGATACATGGGGAAGGCGGCGTAGAAATGGAGCGTGTCGGTGACGACGCGGCCGCCGTCATGCGGGAAGCCCAATGCGCGCAGCACCGCCTGTTCGCCCATGGTGGTGGACTGGACCCAGGTGATCTCGTCCGCATCGGCGCCCATCAGCGCGGCGAATTTTGCGATCAGCGCGGCGCGGTCCACCGGCTTGCGCGCGGCGGCGACGGGATCGAGCGTGCGGCCGGCGAGATAGGCGTCGGCGGCGGCTTTGGCGCCGAGGCTCACCGGATGGGTGGAGGCGCTGTCGAGATAGGCGAGCGGAGTGGCGGCGAAACTGGCCTTGTCGGGGAGCGATGGCGGCGCGGCGACGGCGCGGGCGGCCTGTGCCGCGACTGGTATCGCGAGCGCCGCCCCCAGTGCCTGGCGCCGGCTGAGGCTCATGCCATGATCCGGGCGAGCGCGGTCTTGAACGCCTGCATTTCCGCCGGCGTGCCGAAGGACACGCGGACCCAGTCGTCCATATGCTTGCGCGGGCCGCCGATGAAGATCTTTTGCCTGGCCAGCGCGGCGGTGACATCGGCGCCGGGGCGGCCGAGATGGATCATCGCAAAGCTGGTCTGCGACGGCAGATATTTGAGGCCGCGGGCGTCGAGCCAGGCGAAGAGATCGTCGCGCACCGCCTTGTTATAGGCCTTGCGCTGGGGCAGCAGGGTCGGGTCGAGCAGGCTGGCTTCGGCCGCGACCACGGCGGGCATCGGCGTGATGTTGACGCCATAGTCGGCCATGCCGTCGAGCAGATCCTTGCGCCCGGCGATCAGGCCGCAGCGCAGGCCGGCCAGGCCGTAGATTTTCGAGAAGGTGCGGGTCACAAGGATGTCCGCGCCCTTCGCTACCAGATCGAGGCAGCTTTGCGCGTCGCTATAATGGATATAGGCCTCGTCGACGAGCAGCACGGAACCGGCCGGCTTGTTGGCGAGCAGCCATTCGATGTCGGCGCGCGGGATCGGCAGGCCGGTCGGGTTGTTGGGATTGCAGAGATAATAGACGCCGGCGTCGGGCGCGGCGGCGAGCAGCTTGCGGACATCGGCGGTGAAATCGCCGGCCAGCGGCAGGGCGACGGCGCGGGTGACCGGCTGGTTGCCCTTGCCCAGGAACCCCTGATCGAAGGTCGGCTCGAAATAGGCGATCGGGCGGGTCTTGGACGAATAGGTCAGCGCGACCGAGCGCAGCGGCATGAACGAGCCGGGATGGA
>ERZ1292623.4521-Hain-H51-01um-R1-4521-length-11357-cov-7_pt1 | contig 11357 bp, 13 predicted proteins | sample MGYA00564398_ERZ1292623 | MGnify/ENA primary metagenome ERZ1292623 (study PRJEB36523, sample SAMEA6512633) | groundwater metagenome | collected 2019-01-07 | study: AquaDiva: Metagenomics assemblies of 32 groundwater samples | reverse complement strand
GTCGAGACCGGGACCGAATCGTCCGCCGGGACGCAAAACACGGGCAGTCAGGTCAACGGTCAGCCGCAGATCCCTGCAGAAAAGCCCGCCCCGTTCCACACCCACCCGCGCTGGCAGCAGCAGATGGAGCGCAGTCGCCGCCAGGAGGCGACGATCCAGAGCCTCACACAGCGGCTCGCGCGCTTCGAGCAGAGCCAGCGCCAGGCTGGCCAGCCCGCCCCCGATCCCGAGATGCAGTCGGCCGCCCAGGCCCTGCGCGCCGTGCTCGCCGCCGATCCCGAGCTCAAGGAGCTGCTCGGTGCCGGCAATCTGCGGCAAATCGTCCAGCAACTCCAGCAGTCCATGCAGGGTATCCAGTCGTCACAGTCCAGGGGCATGGTCCAGACGGTCCGATCCGAGATCGGCCAACTTGCGAAGAGCGCGAACCTGCCCACCAGCGACAAGGCGCTCCGTGCCTACGAAGAACTCATCGCCTCCGAGATCCGAGAGTCCCCCGAGCTGCTCGACCGGCTTCGTCAGGGAGACTTCTCAGTCGTCCATGAGGCGTTCGCCGCCGTGCAGGCCAGCGTGGGGGAGTTTCGCCGCAACGATGCGGTGGTCACCACGCAGACCAAGAACGCTACCAGAGCACTTCCACCGCGGTCCTCAGCGGGCACCGCTGCCCCGCCGGGCACGTCCGCGCAGTCCATGAAACCAGGACAGGACGCGACCGAGTTCCGGCGGACCATGCACAAAGGAGCCCGTGAGGCGCTGCGCTCGCTCTTCGAGGGGTAACGCATATGCCAGGACAAGACACCAGCAGCGTCGATGACATCCTGAAGCGGTTTTATGAGGGCGGCATCCGCGAGCTGATCCCCAACGACGTCAAAACCCTGCGCAAGTTCGAGGAACGCGACGCCTCCGAGTGGGGCGGGCAGGGCGTGACCTACCCGATCCGGGTCGGTCGCAACCAAGGCGTGGGCTACACGGCCGAGATGGGGTCGATTCCCCCGGCCGGTCGCCAGCAGTACACCACCGTCCTGATCCCCATGCGGTACCTCCATGGCCGCGTGCAGTTTTCCACGCAAGCGATGAAGGCCTCGCAGGGCAACAAGAGCGCGTTCGCGCCCGTCATGGAGCAGGAGATGGACGGGCTGATCCGTGATCTTGCCAACGAGCGCGGGCGAGTCATCTTCGGCGACGGGCGTGGAGTGCTGGCGCTCGTCAACGGCGATCCTGGCACGACCACCGTGGTCACCCTGGATGCCCCAGGGGGATTCGCTGGGGCGATCAACGGTTCACGCTTCATCAACCCCGGCGCGCTCATCACCTTCGTGGCGCCGGCGACCGGGGCCATCGTGGCCTCGGCCGACGAGACGGTGGCATCCGTCCCGGCGGCAGGTACGACCGTCAACATCAGTACCGCTGCGGCGGCAGCCATCGCCGACAACGACTACGTGGTCCGCAGCAACAAGGCCGCGGTGACCGACGTCTCGGACACGTCCTTCAACAAGGAAGCGATGGGCCTCTCCGGCCTCATCGACGACGGCACGTACGTGGCCACGCTGCACGGGGTGAACCGCACGACCTATCCGCTGTTCCAGAGCACCGTGATCGCCAACGTCGGCGCGATCTCCGCCGACGTGATCCAGCGCGCCATCGATCTCGCCGAGCAGCGCGGCGGCGGCAACATCGACACCATGATCTGTCATCAATCCGTCCGCCGGGCCTATCTGCTCCTGATGGAGGACCAGCGGCGGTACATGGGCGGCGACCTGAGCCGCCCCGACGCTGGCACCAAGGCGGCCAAAGGCGGCACCCTGACGTTCGGGGGCATCGAGCTGCTGCCCGACAAGTACGCCCCCTACGGGACCCTCTTCGGCTGCGATACCTCGAGCTGGCGGCGCTACGTTGAGGTCTCCGGCGAGTGGATGAACGAGGACGGATCCATTCTCCAGCGCCTCGGTTCGGGCAGCACGGCGCAAGACGCCTTCGAGGCGATCTACCGAATATGGGACAACTTCCACGTCGAAAAGCCGAACGCCTCGTTCCGTCTCGACGGTATTGCCAGCACTGTCGTGGTGGCGCATCTGGACTGATAAGGAGAAGGCACGATGTCTACCATCTCTCCCTACGCCGTGCAGGGCGAGCACATATTCACGCTGGTGGATCGCACTGGCAACGGGAAAGCCGAGATCGTCGTGGACGGCCAGCGCATCACCTTCCAGCCAGGTGAGGTGTCGAAGGTGGTGTCCCGTCCGCTCATCGAATGGCTCTACAGCGTCGAGCAGCAGATGGTGTGGACCGCGGATGGCCAGTTCGTCCAACGATTCGCGGTCAAGGACCCCTCCGAGGACTTGATCGCGAGCCTCGGCCCCGAGGTCGCGGACTGCTCCCCCATCGTCCTGGACACCACGCGGCTGGAGGGCTCGGATACCACGGGCTTTGCGCGGCCGCATGGCGTGCCCACCACGAGAAACGTCGCCGTCCCGATGAGCGAGTTGCGCGGGAGCCAGGCCGCCGGCTCGCACATCGTCGGGGCCTGAGGAGTCATCAATGACCAACATCGCCACACTGACCAATGTCTGGGCGCAGATGCCGTATCTCGGGGACGGGGTCCTCCGCGTGCTGGAGGCGGTTCTGCGCGGGCTCCCCCAGGACATCAAGTTCGCCGACAGTCTGACCCTCTACACGGCGGCGGCCGTGGAAACCAAGGTCGAGATCGACGACGATGCGGGGTCGTATCCCGTCGCCGTTATCGCTCAGAGTAAGGGGACGGCGTGCTTCATCGTGCTCTTCGATGCCGACTCTGCCGATGTCACCGTCGGCACCACCTCGCCGGACTTCGGCATGCCAGTCTCGGCCACGTCAGGAGACATCACCTCCTGCGTGCTGCTGGGCGCGGGCATGAAGACCAAGTGGACCACGGGCCTCACGATTGCCGCGCCGCTGACCCTCGCGGGTGCCGGGGCGGTGACCAACGATCCGACCGTGTACGTGCTCTATCACGCGGCGTAAGCGCCGCCGAGCGGTACGGGGGCTCGGGGCGCCCGCTAGGGCGCCCGAACGCCGTCCTGAAAGGGGACTCGTATGCCGAACCTGAAAGACCTGATGGCCGCGGGGGATCAGCCGGACTTCGGGGAGACCTTCTACGGCGTCGACGCCAACTTCCGTACCATCGCGCAGGGTTGGTCCAAGGCCGACGGCACGGGCCCTCTGGACCTCTGGGCCGAACGCAACCCCGGGCGCGTTTTCGGCTCGGGTGGCATCGGCGGGCTCGGCTACGCCACCGACGCCGCGGCGCTCCAGGCGGCCATCGACGAGATGGTCGACTTCCGCGGCGACAAGCTCCTGCTGACTCCGGGGAGTTATTCCATTGCCACCGCCCTAGCGATGAACGTGCCCGGCATGCGGCTGCTGGGACCGCCCGTGAAGCACGCCAAGCGCGCGGCAGTGACGGTCACCGCGACCGTAGATGCGGCCTATACCGTCAGCGTCGACGACCTTGAAATCGGCTTCCACGCGATCGTGCCTCTGACGGCGGCCAACTTTCTGGACATCGCCTCGGGGGCCGACCGCGGCTACCTGCATCACCTCTTCTACGACGCGACGGGGGTCGCCGCGTCCACCAGCACGGAGTTCGCCAACAGCGCGGCAGCCCTCGACTGGCTCGTCGAGTGGTGCAGCTTTTATGTGGACGCCGCCCAGGGCGACGCCTTCACCCTGACCTCCTCGCAGCGCTGGCTCTGGCAGGACTGCGACTTCATGGTCGGTCTCACCACCGTTGCGTGGGCCAGCGTGTTCACCTTCCTGACCTCGGCGCTCGGCAACATCGCCCGCCGGCTGTACTTCCGCGGCACCGGTGGGGCGACGCCCGCCGTCTTTACCAACATCTTCACTGGCGTGGCGGACATCAACGGCCAGCTCATGGTCTCCGACTGCCGCGTGGATGGCACCGCGCTGGCGACGGCCACGGCTATCGAGACGACGTTCGGCACCACCACGGACATCGAGATCGCCGAGACCTATCAGACCGGCGACGCCACGACCCAGGGCGGGGTGTTGATCACGCTCGCGTAGAACCGAGATGCCGACCTACGCAGAGAACGCGGCACGACAGGAACGGCAGGCACGGCGTCGCGCGCAGGATCGGCGCGATGCCGTGCGCCACGCTGGCTTCGACCTGTCCGCGCAGGATCTGCACATGAAGTCGGAGCGGGCACACTTTGCTGTGGTGACCTGCTCGGAGGCGTTTCGCCAAGGTTGGGAGAGCACTTTTGGTCGTCACCGCGCTGAGTAGCCCCGTGATCTTTGCCCGTTTCACCATCGAGGAGGCGGACGCGATTCTCCGTCATCTGGAGCGCCCCGACCCGGATCTGCCGCGCGCCCAGGTTGCGCTCCAGCTCTACGAGCAGTTGAAGGCGGCGGTGCAGGAGGCCGCGGCGCGACCGACACGCTGACCTCACAGGCGACTGCCTGGGAGTAACCCCCGCCGGACGCGGGAGGCAAGGAAGGACAGCGCAATGAATCCCATCGTCGTTTACGAGACCGTTGAGGTCGCTTACCCCTACAAGCTCCGCGGGGTGGATCAGAGCGCCCCCGGAATCAACACGGGCCTCCTCTGGTCCCCCCCGACATCCAAGATCCCCAACGTCGGCCTGCCGGCCACGGCGGCCGTCGAGACCCGCCACGGGGGCATCCGGCTCGGCATGGCGTCATTGCACAATCGCTCTGGCGGGGTGGCGGTGGTGGGGATTGGCGGGCGTATCCCCGGCTACCTCTGGCTCGCCGGGCAGTGGACCGAGGGCACGACCACCTTCACCGACGACACCACTGATGCCCAGGACGCGGGGGCCACCGACTTCCCGCTCGAGACCACCACGGCGGACAGCGGCTACGTGATCCTCTGCCGCATCCCCTTCAACGCCATCTCGATCGACGTCGGCACGGCCAGCGTAGATGCCGTCTCGGTCGCCCGCGCGCTCCGCTACAACATCGGCGACACCTGGCAGACGGCCCCTGCGAACCTCTTTCTCCAGGACAACTCGGCCACGAACTACGCCATCACGACCACCCCGGCCACGGAGTCGGTGATCGTCTGGGAGCCGTGGGTCGACTGGACGCAGACCCTCACGGATGGTGGGCTCGGCACCAACATTCCCAAGGGCTACTACGCCATCAACGTGCGCGCGACCGATGCGCCAGGCACCACCGCGGGCGTCGCCGATGCGCTGTCGATCTATCGCCTGTACTTCCTTACCGAGGCCGTCGCCGACAACGGCGTGTACGAGGTCGCTCCGGTCGGCGAGCACAAGCTGCCGGTGGAGTGCGATGCGCTGGTGGCCTTCTTCTCCGTCGCCAACGCCGGCAACCGCGTGCTCTGCCAGGTGCGGTCCGGCGGATGATCAAGGCCTCCCGGATCTCCGCGCTGGCGCTGGGCATCCTGCTCCTGCTGGGGAGCTGGCCGCTCGCGTCGGCCCAGGAGATGGTTCCCAGTACCGTCTATCGTGTCTCCTACCTCGACCGCCCCGCTCCGATGAGCACCTCGTCGTTTCGCACGCGACTGGACGCGATCGAGCGGTGGCATGATGACGTGTCCTACCGAACCGTCGCGGTGCGCTTCACGGCGCATAACGTGCTGCACGCGATTACCCAACCGTTCTTCATCAAGGATGGCGTCAAGCATTACATCTGGATTCCCAGAGCTCATTCGGACTCGTGGCCCCCTCCTACCGGGATGATCGGTGGGGTGTCGCCGCCCGGTCACGGGGCGAGGGGTGTGGGAGGGACCGGCTGGTGGGCGGTGAATGGCTCGATCGGGGCACAAGCCGGCGTCGCCATCCACGAGATCGGCCACGCGCTCGGCCTGCCACACGCGGGAAAGTGGAAGTGCCGGACCCCACCGCTCGGCGAGCCGTGCAACTGGACGGAGTACGGCCATCCTTACGCGGCGATGGGCGGTGTCTCAGCCCGTCACCACACCGCGATGCACAAGCAGCAACTGGGGTGGGTGCGCGAGGCGAACGGCTCGTTGCTCGTCTTGGACGCCAGGGGTCCATTCGTCGCCACGATCGTCTCGCTCGACCCTTATCATCGTGCCGGCGGGACCAAGGCGCTCCTCGTGAAGCTCCCGAAGATCGCCCTAACTCACGAACCCTGGTGGTACTGGCGCCTCGATCATCGTCCGATCTACCTAGAGTACCGGACCATGCAGGGCGGGGACACCCCAGCTCCACAAGCCGACCCTGCGAAGGTGCCGCCAGCAGGTGTCGTGGTCTCGTTCGGTGATCTCTACGTCGCCACACTCGCGGCGGGGGACACGATGGTCTTGGGCCCGGTGCGGATAACACGAACGAACGATGATGATGGCGTCGCGCAGGTGGCCGTGACGTCCTCCGAGCCTCACCCTCTGTTACGCCAATGAATATCCTCCTGATGATCCTCGACGACTGGCCGGGCCACACCGCGTGGTCGATGCCGACGATCGACGCCGAGTTGCGCGTGCCGGGGGCGAGGTACGACCACATCTCGTCGTCCCCGTTGTGCTCACCGTCGCGGGCTACGCTCTTGACCGCGTGGGAGGCCCGCCACCACGGGATACGTGGCAACGGGAGCGCAGCCAGGATCTTCGCCGACACGCTGGCCGCGACGTCAATGCCCGCCCAACTCAAGAACCTCGGAGTCCACACGGCCATGCTGGGCAAGCCGATGAACAACTACTACACAACCAGCGCGAATAGCGTGTACCCGACACCATTCGCCGGCTGGTCGAGGTGGTTCGTGTTCAAGTCTCCCGACAACCTCGACGCAACATACTCGGTTGACGGCGTCGAGACGTTCGTCCTCGGCTACTCGCTCGGCGTCTTGGCGACCGAGGCTGAGCGGATCATCCGCAACGTGCCCGAGCCGTTCTTCATCGCGTACTGGCCATATGCACCACATGATCCGATCAGTGAGCCAGAGGACGTCGGCAAGTTCAAGACCGACCTATGGCATCCACCGTCGTTCAATGAGGCGGACGTCACGGACAAGCCGCCGCGATGGCAGCTCGCGCTACTCACGTCGTCCCAGATCACCACGCTGGATATCAGGTACCGGAAGACGCTCCGGCACCTCCAGGCCGTCGACCGCGCGTTCGCCAAAATGTTGGGCGCGCTCACTGAGACGGGACGGCTGGCAAATACGTTGATCATCCTGACCGGTGACCAGGGCGTCACGCTCGGGGAGCACCGTCATCCGGGCGCGAAGAAATCGCTCCCGTGGCAGCCGGTCCTCAGGACGCCGCTGTACATCCGCGGCCCCGGCGTGAACAGCGTCGTGGCGGGGTCAAGGAACCATCTCGTCGCGACTCAGGACATCGCCGCGACGATTCTCGCCGCCTACGGCATCGCGGACCTGCGTGATGGCCTGAGCCTGTGGACAAGCCTCGGGAATCCAACGGCGGCGCCGAAGCGCGAGGACGTACTATTTCAGAATTGGTCCACGGATCGCTTTGACGGCCTCCGTACCCGTAATGCGGCTGAGGACGATATGTATTGTGTTTTGCAAGGTGATACCGGGGGTGAGCAGTTTTACGATCTTACAGTTGATCCCGACGAGATGGTAAGCCTACACGCAGAGCCGTCTTACGAGGCGTTGAAAACTGTTCGTGCCTCTCGGCTCACCGCACTGCTAGCGAGTTGAGATGGCCCTCGTCACAGTTCCAGGCGGGCTATGGATTCCCCAACGATGGGGGTCCGGCGTAGCAGCCTTCGCCTTCACGAATCAGTTGATCGACGCGAGCGGTGAGAAAGTCGGTTACATCTTCCGCGTGCCGAAGACTGGCACGCTCGACAAGTTCGAGTTCCGGGCGGGGACCGTCACCGTCAACGCCGCCAGTCAAATCCGGTGTTCTTTTCAAGACCCTTCCGTCACCACCGGAGACCCTGACGAGGTACAGGACCAGTTTCGCGACATTGCGGGTTCCGCGATGGTGGCAAGCGGCTGGAACGTCCCTGGCCTCATCACGTCCGATGGCACGGATACGGGTGTCAAGAGGAGCGTGACGCAGGGGGACCTACTCGCTGCGGTGATCGAATACCAAACATTCACTGCTGGGGATACGATCCAAGTGTCTGCGGCCGACATTGGATCGCAGACCGAGCATTTAATTGACGACTGCTACGTCGATCTCAAGTCTGGTGCGGGACCGTCGTGGGCCAAGTCCACTGGCGCGGCGCCCAATTTAGGCCTGAAGTACAACGACGGCTCATACGCGTTCATTGGTGGCGCGGACGCCATGTCCGAACTCAACACGAACACGTACAACAATGGCAGCACCCCGGACGAGCGAGCATTACGCTTCTCGCTGCCCGTTCCGTTCAGGCTTGGCGGCTGTTGGGTCCGGCTCGATCTCGATGCCGTGGCGGACATCGTGCTATACGATTCCGACGGCACGACGGCCCTCGCCACGGTGTCGCTCGATCCAGACATTCGCCAGAGTGCAGCGGGGCGTAATCGGTTGGTTCGGTTCGCCTCGGACATCTCGTTGTTGAAAGACACGGTCTACCGCCTGTCGGTCAAGCCCACTAGTGTGACGAACATCTCGATGTACGACAAGGTAGTCAACGGCGCCGCGATCATGGACGCCTACGAAGGCGGGCAGAACTTCCATTGGTCGCAGCGCACGGACGCGGGCGCGTGGACGCAAACGACGACGAAGCGCCCCGGGATAGGACTCTTCGTCACCGCGCTCGATGACGGCGCGGCGGCTGGACTCCTCGTCCATCCCGGCATGACCGGAGGGATGCGCGGATGAAGCTCGCTCTCGTCAAAGGCGCCGCGAGCCAGACGATCCTCCTGTTCATTCAGAACAGTTCGGTCACGACGGGGGCGGGACTGACGGGCTTGGTGTTCAACTCGGCCGGTCTCACGTGCTACTACGCACGCCCACGCGCCGCCGCGGTGGCGGTCACCCTCGCCACGCAAACAGTGACGGGCGCGTTTTCCTCAGGCGGATTCGTGGAGATTGACGCCACGAACATGCCGGGCGTCTATCGGTTCGACCCACCCGATGCGGCGCTGGCGACGGGAGTGGACAGCGTGGCATTCCTGCTGAAGGGCGCCACCAACATGGCCCAACTACCGCTGGAGATCCAACTCACGAGCTTCGATTTGAACGATGCCGATCCCGACGTCAACATGGTCAAGGTGAGTGGGACGCCGCAGACCGCGGGAGATATTGTCGCGCGGCTCCCCGCCGCGCTCGTGGCGGGCCGGATGGATTCCTCCACGGGTGCCATGGCCGCGGGGGTCATCACCTCCGCCGCCCATGCCGCCGGGGCCATCGACGCGGCTGCGATCGCGGCGAATGCGATCGGAGCCTCAGAGCTGGATGCCGACATTGTCATCGATATCTGGTCCGGCAACACGATCGCCGAAGCCTACGCTGCCGACGGCGCGGCGGCGACCCCGGCGCAGTTGCTCTACATGATCTGGTGCGCCGTGAACGAGTTTGCCATCTCGGGCACGACGATGACGGGCAAGAAGCTGGATGGCACGACGACGGCCATGACGTGGACGTTGGACGATGGCACGTCGCCCACCTCGCGCACGCGGGCGACGTGAGATGGCCGGGACGCCGTCACGGTTCATCGGTCCCGGGATCGGCTTCAGTCTCGGCACGATCAAGTTCATCGTCACCCGAGGCTTGGGGGTTGGCGTTAGCGCGGCGGCGAATTTCTACAAGCAGATGCACCACCGGCTCGGGCGGTATCATGTGACCGCCGAGGCCGATGTGCCGCAGAAGTACCAGAAACTCGGGTAAGGAGGGCAGGCGATGCCCAAGTACGAACCGCTGAGTTCCATGAGTGGCGCCGAGGCCCTCGTCTCCCTGTTGGCCTTTCTCCAGGACAAGAAAGCCGTCGAGCAACGACTGCGCGAACTGCATGTGCTTCACGCCGAGATCAACACCGCCATCGCCAAGCTCGGCAAGGCTGAAGAGATCGATGGGTTGCACGCCACCGCCCTCGAGCACCGTCAGCAGGCGGCAGAGGAGCAGCGACGGGCACGCGAGAAAGCGGCGGACACCATCCGTGAGGCCGTGAACGCCCGCGATGCGGCCGTACAGGAAGCCGCTACGGCACGGCGCGGCATTGCCGTAGCCCGCGAGGTTCTCGACAAGGATCGCGCCGCTTGGCTCGCCGAGGAGGGCCAGCGGAAAGAGGCGATCCGGCTCCTGAAGGTCGAGGCCCAGCAGGACCTCGTCGCAGCGGAGGCGCAGCGGCAGGCCACCGCGGCCTTGCAGGCGGAATGGACCGCGAAAGTCGAGAAGCTGAAGGCCGCTGGCGTGATCCTGGGGGTCCCGGCATGAGTCTAGGTGGCCATCCATGACTCCTATGCCGGGATTTGTCCGAAGCCTCAAGGGCTATGATAGCAAATTGCGTGTCCGCTGGGCCACCCACATGGCCACATGGTTCATCGAACGCAAACTGCCCGGCGAGCGGCACCCGCAGTGGTTCGCCGAGCGCCCGAGCCCGTGGGGCACCTCCAAGCGCTCCCTGGATCTCTGGGAGGGCTGGAAAGACGGGTACGTCCATGTCCTCTCGGTTCCGCCAGATCTCCTGCACTGGCGACTCGTGCAGGAGGAGCTCGTGCGCTGTGACGCCGAGCGCGCGGGCGGCTTCGCGGCGCTGAACGCGGAGCTGGACGCGGAGGAAGCGAAGTGGCAGGCGGCGGTGGATCGGGAGCGCCGGAACTTCCTCGAATCAGCATCGCGCGCCAGCCACGATGACATCGCCTGGGCCGACGGGCGGCGTGTCGCGGTGCCCGTGAGTCTCAAGGACCAGACCGATGGCCCTGCGTAAAACGCGCTTGCAGCTCCGCACGGCCGTGCGCGACAACCTCGACGAGGCCACGGCCAGCTACTGGTCGGATGACCAGCTCAACCGCATCGTGGATCGCTGCAAAGATAGGGTCTGGAGCGAGGTGAAGCGGCTGAAGGACGACTACTTCATGCTCAACCGGACCTCGCTCGACGGCACCCTGACGATCCTCACCGAGTCCTACGCCGCCACGAGCTTTCAGATCGTCGCTGGCACCCGCGAGTACACGCTGCCCTTCGACGTCTCCGAAGTGAAGCTCATCGAGGTCACCACGAGCGGCTACGAGACCGTGCGGTTCGTGCACCGCGATCTCGCGAGCTGGGAGATGCGGGGGCTGCGCGAGTTGACGGAGAACCAGTCGCCGGGCACGGTCTACTTCGACCTGGTGGGCGAGCGCACGCTGACGATCGCGCCGAAGCTCGACACGACGCTGGATCTGCGGCTCTGGTACGTGCCGATCTTGGACGATCTGGCCGCCGACACGGACAAGCTTCAGATGCCGCACCCGCTGTACAT
>ERZ1292623.4520-Hain-H51-01um-R1-4520-length-11358-cov-8_pt1 | contig 11358 bp, 6 predicted proteins | sample MGYA00564398_ERZ1292623 | MGnify/ENA primary metagenome ERZ1292623 (study PRJEB36523, sample SAMEA6512633) | groundwater metagenome | collected 2019-01-07 | study: AquaDiva: Metagenomics assemblies of 32 groundwater samples | reverse complement strand
GGCGTTGCAATTTATGAATTGCAATGTTGAGGATTTGGGAGTGGATTTAATGACAATCTCCGCTCATAAGATTTACGGGCCGAAGGGGATAGGAGCGCTATATGTTAGGAATTATGAATTAGGAATTAGGAATTATGGAATAAGTAGTATAAAAACTCTCGTAATTCATAATTCATGCCCCATAATTCCCGTAATTACTGGTGGCGGGCAGGAATCAGGTCTTCGTTCCGGCACAGAAAATGTTCCTTATATCGTTGGTTTTGGAAAGGCTATCGAGTTAGTTTCAAGTTTGAAGTTTAAAGAGTTTAAACGATTAACAGGCTTAAGAAATTATTTTTGGAAAGAAATTAAAAAGAAATTTCCAAAAGCGGAAATCAATGGTTCAGCGTTGCTCACCACAAGCGGTTCGGCCCAGCTTCCTAATATTTTAAATATTTATTTTTCTGGCTCCTCTGCCCAAGATCGTTGTATTGAATTAGACTTAAAAGGGATAGCTGTTTCCCCGGGAGTGGCTTGCGCCGCCCGTTCGGCTAAACCGTCATATGTAATAGAAGCGCTTGGTTTTTCTAATGATAGGGCCTCCAGCAGCTTGCGATTCAGTTTCGGCCGGCTAACAACTAAAAAGGAACTAGACAAAGTTTTAAAAAATAATATAATATGTAATTAACAAAAATATATGAAGTCATTCCATCGTTTTACTATCAAAGCCCAAGAAGCGCTTCAAAATGCCCAGGATTTAGCCTCACAAAAAAATCATGGCGAATTTAAGGCGGTTCATTTATTATCCGCTCTTCTTGGCGACGGCCAATCTCTTGTTCAACCAATATTATTGAAATCCGGCGTGAATTTAGATGTTTTAAACAACGAAATTGAAGAGGAATTAAAAAAAATACCTAAAATTTTTTCCGGTAATCCGATTGGCCAGCTTTATCTCTCGCAAGAAGTAATGCAGTTGATTGATCGGGCGGCAAAAGTCGCCTTATCTCAAAAAGACGATTTTATTTCTTGCGAGCATTTATTGCTGGCGATTTTAGACATAAATTCTTCGGCAAAAACTGTTCTAGAAAGATTTGGTTTGCGCCGCGATTCTTTGTTAAGAACATTGTCTCAATTAAGAGGGTCAATGCGCGTGACCGATGAATTGCCGGAAAGTAAATTTCAGGTTTTGGAAAAATATGCCATCAATTTAACTCAAAAAGCGCGTGACGGACAGCTTGATCCGGTGATTGGTCGGGAGGACGAATTGCGACGGCTAATTCAGGTATTGTCCCGTCGCACAAAAAACAATCCTGTTTTAATAGGCGAGTCAGGAGTTGGTAAAACGGCTATCGTGGAGGGATTGGCGCAGAAGATTGTCAATGGCGAAATACCCGAACCATTGCGGAATAAAGAAATTATAATGTTGGATTTAGGATCGTTGATCGCTGGCACGAAGTTTAGGGGCGAGTTTGAGGATCGTTTGAAGGCGTTTATGAGAGAAATTCAGAGTTCCAGCGGTCGGTTAATTTTATTCATTGATGAAATTCATATGATTGTCGGCGCCGGCGCCGCTGAAGGCGCGATTGACGCTTCTAATTTATTAAAACCGGCTTTGGCTCGGGGCGAACTGCACGCTATCGGCGCCACTACAATCCGAGAGTATCAAAAATACATTGAAAAGGATGCCGCTTTAGAGCGCAGATTTCAGCCAATTATGGTTGAGGAGCCGAGTTTAGAAAACGCGATAGCGATTTTGCGCGGCCTAAAAGAAAAATATGAAATACATCACGGATTGCGAATTAGCGATGAGGCAATAGTTTCTGCGGTCCATCTTTCTGCCCGATACATTGCCGATAGATTTTTGCCGGACAAAGCGGTTGATTTGATTGATGAAGCGGCGGCGGCCAGAAGGTTGGAAAGCGCCAGTTTGCCGCAGGAAATTGAAAAAATGCGTCGAGAAATTACCCAATTAGAGATTGAACGATCCGCCAAGAAACGAGAAAAGCCGGCCCGAATTAAAGAAATTGATAAAAAACTGGCTGAATTAAAAGAAAAAAATGATTTAATTTTTAATCGGTGGCAAACGGAAAAGATGGCTTTTGAGAATTTACATTCTTTACGCCGTAAAATTGACGATTTGCGGCGGGAAGCGGAAATGGCGGAAAGGGACGGGAATTTAGAAAAAGTGGCTCAAATAATTTATGGAGAATTGCCGTTAGCGGAAAAAGAATATCAATCCCTTGAAAAGAGATATGAGAAAAAACAATCCTCCAAATTAATAAAAGAATCGGTTGATGAAGAAGATATTGCCGGTGTTGTTTCTCGTTGGACGGGTATTCCAATTACAAAAATGTTGCAGACAGAAACAGATAAATTGTCCAATCTGGAAAAAGTTCTTGGCTCTAGGGTGATTGGCCAGCAAGAAGCGATTGGTTCAGTAGCTTCCGCTTTAAGAAGAGCTCGTTCGGGTTTGTCAGATGAAAATAGGCCATCAGGATCGTTTATTTTCTTGGGTCCAACCGGTGTTGGTAAAACAGAATTGGCTAAAGCGCTGGCGGAGTTTATGTTTAACGATGAAAAAGCGCTGATTAGAATAGATATGTCCGAATATATGGAGAAACACGCTGTTTCTCGCCTAATCGGTTCTCCGCCCGGTTATGTTGGTCACGAAGAGGGCGGTCAATTAACGGAAATTATTCGCCATCGGCCATACAGTTTGATTTTATTTGATGAAATTGAAAAGGCCCATCCAGAAGTATTTAACATTTTATTGCAAGTTTTAGATAATGGCCGACTGACCGACAGTCGAGGCAAATTGGTGAATTTTCGCAATACAATTATTATTATGACTTCTAATGTTGGCAGTCAGTATTTTAAAGAAATGTCCAGCATCGGTTTTTCTGGTTTAGCCAATCAAGAGATTAAACATAGGGAGGAAGATTTTAAGGAGAAAGCCCGTCACTCGTTGAAAGATACTTTTCGTCCAGAATTTTTAAATAGATTGGACGAAGTGATTATCTTTAATTCTCTGCATAGAAATGACATTGAAAAGATTGTGGATATTCAATTGGAAAAATTAAAACAAAAATTGGCCCAGAAGAACATAAAGGCGACAATTGATCCTGTGGTGAAAAAGCATATTGTAGATCATGGTTTTGATGTAGAATATGGAGCAAGGCCGATCAAGCGTCTAATTCAGAGATTTATTCTTGATCGATTGGCTGATCAATTAATTAGCGGGGCAATTAAAGATGGCAGTAAAGTTAAAATCGGTTTTACAAAGTCGGCTCTTACTATTAGCTCTTAAACCCCTTATTTTTGCCGGTTTATTATTTTTAATTTGGTGGTGGAACTTTAGTATTTTTTCCGTCGGGTTTTTTTTGGCCGGCATTTTTTTGCTTTATATTTATCCGTTGATGAATAGCTTAATTTTCTCCGTTTCACTTGTTATTTTAATTAGTTTAGCATTTAACTCTCTTTTTATTGTTTTTAATCATTTTTGGATGGTTTTTTTAACTATCATTGCCTGTACCTTTTTATTTTTTTTAATACTCGGCCTTAAAAATTTATATTTAACAAAAAAAATCTATTGGTATTTTTTGTTAAATTTAAGTTTATTTTATGGCTTATTTTCAAATTATTTCATTAAAATTGACGATTATTTTTTAATTAAACTATTTTTAGTTTTTCTAGCCAGTTTTTTCTTATTCAGAGAATTTTTGAAAATTTTTACTCAAGCAGTTTCCAGAGAAAACAATCTTTTATCATTTATATTGGCTTTGTTGACAAGCCAATTGGCCTGGATTGTCAGTTGGTTGCCAATCGGCCCGATTGCCGGCGCAAATCTTTTGTTTATATTCATTTATTTGGCAGAAAATTTGATTATATTAAGAACGGAAGGAAAGTTGAAAGACAAAAGAGCGATTTTTAAAAACATCATTATTTTTTGTTTATTGTTGTTGATTATTATTATTACTTCCCAGTGGCAGATTAGTTTTTAAAAGAGTAATCACTAATAATGCGAATAACAGCAAATAATACGAATTCGCATTATTAAATTAATAAATTTGCATTATTCGCGAATACTTTGATATACTGATGGCGTTTCAGAGGACATTGAAAAATTCAAAAGGAGATGTGACATGACAGAGAAAATTTTGTCTTTGATAATTTATTCTTATTTTGCAGTCGGATTTTTATTTGGTTTAAAACTCTTGTTCAACATTATTCGATTGACCTTCCAGAAAGGAATCAAGAAAACTTCTCACAATGTTCTAGGTATGGATGGTGGAGTAACCCCAATATCATTGTTCATATTTCCATTCTTTCTTATGTTACTAATGTGGCCTTTAAGTTTTTTAGATCTCTCTGATCCAAATGATTGAAAGGCGCATCTAATGTCAACTGCTTAAATAAATCGCCCCATCCAACGGGGCTTTTGTTTTTTAACGACTAATTTTTTGGTAGCCCAGTTTTTCCAGCGCATCTGGCCTGATTTTGTCTATCAAGTTTAATAATTCCTCCTTTTTTGCATTATCATTTTCCATTTGGGCAATATCAAATCTGGCTAGAATAATTTCCATTCGGCGCGGAGCTATTTGTAATAATTCATCAAGCGCCGTTTTGGATTTATTAAGATAAGACGGGTCGCCACTAGCCCTAAAAGCGGCCCAATTCCATAGTGCGTTAAGATAAGAATCTTTTACACCAACCAATCCCGGTTTAATTTCTTCATAAATAGTATCGTTCAATTTCATTATTTCTAAAAAAGCGGTATTTTTGGGATCAATTTTTGTTTTTTCTCGGATCACGCCTTCTAGAAAAATAACAAAATTCCTACCCATAGATTCGTAGGCCTCCTGTTGGCCGATCGGAGAGTAAAAGGCAAAGACAGTTTTACTGCGGTCAATGGCTTCACTAATATTTTTAGCCCTCAATGCGTTTGCTAATAATTGGTTTTTCCTCAACGGAAGATAATTTCCAAAATAAAGTAAGAATAAGACAAAAGCGGCAAATGGCATTGAGTAGTAAATAAAAGACCAATTAAAATCATAATCATTTTCTTTCAATTGGTTATCAAATGAAAAACTTTCTGAATAATGAATGAAAAAAGCAAGGAATAAAAATAACGCGACATAAATTGGCAAGACATCAAACAAGGTTAATCCTTGGATTAAATAAGCAAGTGGAACTACTAAGAACGCTGGCCATAACCAACCTCTTTCCATTTGGAAAAGTCCTTTATAGTAAAAGAAAAATATTGCTAAAAAAGCAAGTAATAAAATTATTCCGCCGGAAATTAAATATTCTAAAAAGATATTATGCGTGCGATCAAACCATGTTTCTCCGCCGTAATGATTAGGATTATGATATTGATCAAAAGGTTGGGGGAAACTTTCAGCGCCCCAGCCAAGAATAGGATTTTCCACGATGCCAGTCACAGCCGATCCCCAAGTCCAAAGCCGTGGTTGAAGGCGTTTATAAAGGTCAATTTGGGAAAATGAATAAATTAAACTGCCTAAAATTATAACAATTAGAAAACTGCCCAAATAGGCCGCTCGGCTTGTTTTATAAATTTTCAAGGCATATAGGGAAATAATAATTAAAACTCCGGTTGTCAAACCCAATATCGCGGCTAATGTTTTAGCCGTTAAAAATATACCCAGTTCAAATATCAAGAGAAAGCCCAAAAACCATTTAAAATATTTTCTGACTCCGGCGGCAAAAATCAGCCAAACAATAAAAACAAAATGAAAAAGCAAATAGCCGGTAAGGTAAGAAGGATTTCCAAGAGTGCCAGAGGTCCTGCCGCCAGTATTGATTACATATTTAAATGTTTCGCCCGGTTGGCGTATCTGTAACTCTATCCATTGTCCTAACCCATACATCGAAACTAAAAAACTTATAAATACGGCAAAAATTAATAATCTTCGCCACTCAACTTTGGTATTAAAAAGTGATAGAGCTAAAAAGAAAAAGAAAACATAATGTAGTAATTGGAAAGCCCCTTCACCGCGTTCAAAATTTGACCAGAAACTGGAATGAGGAGAAATACCCGTTAATGAAGTTATTAAAAAAACCAAACAAAAAACGGCCACCGCAATGGCAATCGGATTTTTTAATAATTTAAAATTTGGAAGTTTTTTTGTTTGTAATAAATATAAAATATAAAATAAAAAAGCCAATTCCACGCTAATTCTAAAAAGCAATACCTTTCCATTGATAAAAGGGAAAAATAAACTTGAAGCTAAAACAAGAGGAGAAACAACGGCTAGATAAATAAAAAATTTTGCGACATTGCGTAAGATACTGGAAATATTCATAAGTATTGTATTTTATTTTATCTGGTATTATGATATTTTACAATGGATAAAGAAATATTAAAAATCGCCTCCTCTTTATGTGAGGCCATTAAATCTTTAATAGAATTAGAAATTAAGACAAAAAATCTTAATAATGATAATTATAATAATTCGGAAAGACCGAATTCGGAAATTTCCGAATTTCCGAATTCAAATGCAGATAAGGACGAAGAAATAGATGAATTCGGCAAAATGAACTTGGAAGTTCGGCAATTAGCTATTTTAGAGAAAATTAAACAATTCTCAACTGAAAATGATGAGGGATGCGGATTAAAAGAATTAATGACGGCTTTTCCCGATATTTCTGACAGAACCCTCCGTTATGATCTTCAAAAACTGGCCGCGCAGGGTTCCATAATTAAAATAGGCAATAGAGGGCCGAACACTATATATACCTTGAATTACGAAATATCGCAACATTGAAGCTTCGAAATCGCATGAGTTCGAGGAGCGACGACGAGGCTGTTCGGAAGAACTACGAGGAGGAGCGACAAAGAAATCATGATGATTTCGAAGCTCCCTTCGGGTAAGGCAATTTATATCTCGCTAGCTTTGTTGTCCCGATCCTGCGGATCGAGGATCCTCGACCTTCGGTCGGGACTCGCCATGAGTAGTGCTTCCGCACAACTCATGGCTCGCGCCTAGCTATCAAGACAAAATTGCTCTTATCAATGATGTGAGATTTCGTAATTCAAGGTATTTAAACTGAATTCTTAATTGTAACAATTATAAAAGATAAATCGTTGTATTTAAGCAGACGGACGAAATTGGACAAATTTAGTCCGTTCTGATATCATTAAAAACATCAATAAGTTCTGATTCAGTGTGAGGCTGAATTGGGGTAGAAAGTGGCGTTTTTGCGTCGTTTTTGCTCAAAATTCACACCTCTCAAGGTGTTTTTTATTTTGTTAATGGGAATAGTCGTCTATTTGAAGGTCGGTGAATAGGTGGATATTCCGTCAGAAATTACAAAGTCGAATTGAATAAATTATTAAATTAAGTCGAATAAATACATTAAAAATGAAAAAATTTTCTTCAATCTTTCTTTCTGTTACGACTACTATTTCTTTAACTGGCGTATTGGGAATAATCCCAGTCGCGCATGCCCAATCAATAGCTGATTTGCAGGCCCAAATTGCCGCTCTTCAGGCCGCTCTAAATGCCTTGCAAGGTAGTTCTGTTAGTGCTCCAGCCGCTTCTTTTAACCGCAACCTCACTGTGGGTTCAAGAGGCGCCGATGTTACAGCATTACAAGACATCTTAATTAGCAAAGGTCATTTAGCCGCCGGTTTGAATACTGGTTACTTTGGTAACTTGACTAAAGCCGCTGTTGCCAAGTGGCAGGCGTCCATGGGAATTTCTCCAGCCGTCGGTTTCGTTGGTCCTATCAGCCGAGCTTCATTGAATTCAATGGGCGGAGTTATGGTGCCAGGTAGCCCGGTCGTTGTTCCCGGTTCTGGTTTATCAGTCAGCGTTGCCGCTGGCAATCCTCCAGCCGGTTCTCTAATTTCAAGCACTTCCAGCGCGGCCGCTCGAGTCGGCGTGTTAAAAGTCAATTTAACCGCTTCTTCATTAGGCGCCGTTGTTGTTAATGATTTGAAATTTAGAAAAGTAGGTGTTTTGTCAGATAGCTCAATCTCCTCTGCTTATTTGGTAGAGAATGGTCAAGTTATTCAGCAATACAGCTATGTTAATAGTGGCGTTGTTGGTTTTTCTGGTATGAACTTAGTTGTTAATGCCGGCCAAACTCGATCGTTGTTATTAGCAATTGACCCAGCTTCCGGCTTGTCAGCTGGAAATTCAGTTTCCTTCAATTTGGATCCAAAGGATGTTATGACAGCCGGCGGAGTTCCAGTGAGTGGATCTGTTGTTGCAGGTAATACCCAGACCGTAACTTCGGTTTCTAACCCAAGCATCGCCGCCTTAACAGTGGCTTCTGCTTCCGTTGGAACTAGCGTTTATGCTGGCACTCAAAATGTGCTGGTATCACAGTGGACATTAACGACTACCAATAGTCCCGTTAATTTGTCTTCTATCGCCTTTAAGGTTACTGGTTCAGCCAATAAGACCGATTTGAAAAATGTCAAATTATATTTGAACGGTTCTCAAATTGGTTCAACATTATCTTCAGTCGCCTCTGATGGCGTTGCCTACTTTGACTTGAGTGCCGTTCCGGCCAGAGTCAACACTGGCAGTGGTAATTTGCAGGTTTATGCTGACATAATGGGTTCGCCAAGTTACACATTCAAATTCCAATTACTAAATACCTATAATGTGTTAGCGATTGATACTCAGTATCAGACAGGTGTCGCAGTAACTATTAATGGTGGCGCTGGCATTGAAATAACAATCAGCAAAGGTCAGATTACTGTTACTGCCTCTACCGATACCCCAACTGGCAATATCGCCAAAGGTGGTTCTGGCACAGTATTAGGTAAATTCACCATTTATGCCGCTGGTGAAGCCGTTAAAGTTAAATTCTTGGATTTCCAAGTAACCTTCACTGGCACAACCGGCACGCTAAGCACTATCTTTAAAAATATTGCTTTAGTGGATGATACTGGTTTGCAGGTTGGCACAACAATCAATACCCCTCCAACAACTAATGCTTGTGAGGATGATGCGACTCCTAGCTATAATGCTGCGGGTACAATCTATATTGATTGTTTTGGTACTTCCGCATCTCCTGTTAATTATATTGTTCCAGCCAATACGGCTCGAACCCTATCTTTGAGGGCTGATGTTCAGACCGATGCCGCCTTTACAACTGTCACAGCCGCTTTGAACGCAATGACAAATAACCTACAAGGTTTGACTTCCGCTGAAACTGTTTCTAGCGGTTCAGCTACGGGCGCCGCATTGACTCTTTCTACCACTCCATTGAGCGCGACAAAGAACAATGCTTTGGGTACGCCTAATTACGCGAAAGGCGCTTCCGGTGTTAGAATTGGTTCATTCGTTTTGACCGCTTCTTCAGCTGAAGCCGTCAATGTTTCCAATTTAACTGTCACCATGAGCGCTTCTTCCACAAATTTCCAGAACGCGATGGTTAAAGTCGGTTCTACCCAATTTGGCACTACAAAGGCCACTTTGAGCGGTTCTGACGCTATTACCTTCTCTGGCAGTGCGCCAATCGTTGTTCCAAAGGGTGGTTCACAGGTAGTTGATGTTTATGCCGATGTTCTATCGGGCACAACCGCCAACACCTACACCGGTGTCACCACTTTGACTTCATGTACTGGCACAGGTTCAGTATCTAATGCTTCAAATAGTTGTTCTCCAACTAGCGTAGCTGGACAAGATGTTCAGGTTTCCGCTGGCGCGACTCTAAATGTTGCCCTAGATCAAACCACTGCTTCTACTGGTCAGGTTGTGATGGGTTCAACCAGTAATTCCTTAGTCAGCTTCCGAATGAGTGAGACCGGCAATGTGGAAAATGTTAAGATCACGGAATTGGTAATCACTGATACTGTTGCCACTTCAACCAGTAAATCTTCCTTCACAAACTTAACTTTGTGGCAGGGAAATACCCAGGTTGGCGGTCCAGTCGCAGAGTCTATTGAAACCTCTGGTCCTGGCAAATTCAAAGCCACATTCAGCTTTGGCACGCCGGTCATTGTTCCTCAAAACGGAACAATCGTATTGACCCTAAAGGGTGATGTCGCGACATTTACTTCTGGCGGTGCTGTGGATAATTCCGCTCACCAATTACAGTTGGATGCCGCTTCCAGAGTAACGGCCTTTGGTCAGTCATCTAATACTAGTTTGACTGGCGCAAATCTTACCGGTTTGTCTTCTGCGGTTAGTGGAAACACTCAGACAGTGTTGCGATCTAAGTTGACCGTTTCCGGCGCAACTTTGGGCGCGACTTCTGGCAGAACCCGATCGGCTGTTGACAATGTTGCTACGCTAACCTTCACTGCTGATCCAGCATATGATGTGACCGTCAATACTCTTACTTTGAAGTTCCAAGGCTTGGCTGTGTCTAACGGCACCGCAATCAATGCTCGATTGATTGATCCAAGCACTGGCACTGATTGGAGTGGCTTGACTACTGGAACATGCACCACGGGTGTTGGTAACTCTTGTTCAGTTACCTGGACCTTGTTTGGTGGCACTATTCCGACAATCACACAAGGCACTTCCAAGAGCGTCTATGTCAGAGTTGATTCATCCAGCTTCTCTAATGGAGCCAATACCGGTGATTCAATGTCTATCTTGGTCAATGCTGTTGGTGATGTGAATTGGGGTGATGGCACGACTACTATTGGCTTGAATCTTGAGGCCAAAGTTGTTCCGCTATCAATTGCCTCTCTGAGCTACGAGTAAAGTCCGAATTTGCTGTTGAGATACACAAAAACTCCCGCCTTGCGGGAGTTTTTGTTTTTAGGATAGAATATCCTTATTAGATAATTAGATAATATGTTAAAAACGCTTAAGTTCGGTCTTATTTTATTAGTTTTTTTATCGCCATTAGTTTATTGGGGATCAACAATGTATCCTTATCTGACTTTGAAAGTGGTCATTTTTCAGTCCTTAGTAGAAATCTTATTCGCCATTTGGCTGACACTGATTATTTTTCATAAGGAATATCGACCCAAATGGACACCTTTATCAATTATTCTCTTACTGCTAATTACTTTATTGTTTATCTCTTCTTTTTTTGGCGCAGATTTTCACCGTAGTTTTTGGTCTGCTCAAAGCCGCCTGACAGGATTATTTTTATTGCTTCATCTGACGGCTCTATTCTTTATGTTAACTGCCGCGCCGGTTTCTTGGCGAATGATTTGGTGGGCGGGACTAGCGGTTTCGGTGGCTAGTTCGGTTTTGAGTTTTGTAGAAAAGTTTTTTATAACTGATATATTTCATTCAAATGATCCTAGCCGGGCCAGCGCCTTGTTTGGCAACCCCACTTTTTTGGCTGGATATTTGCTGATGAATGTTTTTGTCGGATTAATGGTCGCTTATACGGAAAAAGACAAGCGTTTGAAAATTCTAGCCCTTATTTGTTCCGCTA
>ERZ1292623.1839-Hain-H51-01um-R1-1839-length-19753-cov-7_pt3 | contig 11358 bp, 16 predicted proteins | sample MGYA00564398_ERZ1292623 | MGnify/ENA primary metagenome ERZ1292623 (study PRJEB36523, sample SAMEA6512633) | groundwater metagenome | collected 2019-01-07 | study: AquaDiva: Metagenomics assemblies of 32 groundwater samples | reverse complement strand
CACCATCGAGGGATTCCCCAACCTGCCACTTTACCAGGCATATATCGCCATGGTCAGGGGAGGACAGCTTCCTCCTCCATCCATCGATTGGCATTACGACGATCCACTAGGCATCAATAAGCCTCCCAAACTCGGCGACATACCGGAGCACCACAACGAATAATCCCATTAACCGAATTGTGTCGAAACTCATCAACCCCTCCCGGGCTTGATTTAACCTCGATCGAAAATTCGCGAAAACCAGGCAGACTCTTTTCCCTCCTTCAACCAACTTAACCGAGTTCTCGGCCATCACTGCCGACTCTGGCGTATCCGCAATCCTATACACCTCTTCGGCGGTAATACCCGGTTGCTGCGCTAAGTCAATTAGTTTCTCAAGTCGGGGGCCATTATTTCTCTCAGCCATGCGGCCATTTTACCATTAAGCCCTACCGCCAGCGCTCATTTTTTCCCGGAATCTTTCCCCGAATTACCAGGTTGGGTGAGCTGTCTCGCCGTAGCTTTCGCGCCGGTGGAACGTCGCTCCCCTATAAAAGATCTTGTGGAGGAAAAACCTCCCGAGACTTTTCGAGCGCCTTTGATAGAGCCTACCTTCCATTATAGAGGCAAAAGCAATACCCTAAACCCAAAGCGGAAGTCAGCCTTCCTGCCCCGACGCCACGCCGGGGCATTTTTCCCATCAAACTATCAACTAGTATATCCAGGTTCCGAACCTGTATGGTATAATGCCGGGGCTGTAAAATCTTTACAGGAGGTGGACCATGAAAATGGGCCCCAGCGACGGAGCTGAAGTGGAAGAACTCGAGGAAGAACTCGTCGAACCCATCGAAGCCGAGACGCCCGAACCGCCCGACGACTAGCCGGGCAGCCGGAAGAGACACGATGTCTCTTCCGGCAATTTTTTATCTATTTAATACAATACAAACCATTTCTTTATGCCACGTCCACTTGAAACATTCCGGGGCTGGGAACGAAAAGTATTTGGTGGGGAGGAAGCTCAGAATACAAGACTCGCCGAAGCCGGGATACACCTTCAAGAAGAATTCATCAGTCGAACTCTAAGTTCATACCTAGAAACGCTCTCCGATCATGACCTCCATTGTCTCGGAGAAATGATTACCGATCCGGAACAACAAGAGTGGTTTTTTAGCTCCGCCTATGGTTATTATGACGCCATAGAAACAGCCAAGGTTCTCGGGAGACTGCTAGAAAGTTCAACCGAAAAGGATCCGGAGAAATTGACTCACCAACTTTTGCGGATTAACCTTACCATCTCGGAATTTGTAAAAATCGGGAAGGTTCCAGAAAGATATTTCAACCGTTATGTCCATATTGTCGGCGTCATTGTAGAAGATCCAAGTCTCTACATCATCTTTGGCGGCAACCCGGCTAGTATCGCCGATAAAATTCAAAAAATATTTAATTCTTCTATTTCTATTATCGACTCTCGCGATACTATCGATTTCTTCCGCGCCCTTCTTGATAATCCCGACTGGACCGCAGAGTCGGCAAGGTCGCTTCTTGAACTACCAATAAAAGATCTCAAGCTCATCCTCGGCCACAAAGACGTCTTTGGGGAACATCCAGAAGCGATTGATGTTTATAAATCATTCCAAAGCTCTTCTCGAAATTGGGGGGACCGATATACGCTTTTTCGCGATCTTTGCCTAACCGTCGGAGGGCTTCCACTAAGCACCACTTCCCTTTCAAAATTACTGATCAAACAGATGTCGCCAGAAGTTAGGACTCGCTATGACCAAAGAGACTCCGCCGGAAAATTCCTAACTATTAGCGCCGTCAGAAGAAGATTGGACTACGACGCTCTTAGAGAAATTTCCTCCTCGGACCACAGTTTATGTCGGTCTGAAGTCAAAGAACAACTATTAATCGCCGAAAGAATCGCCCAAGACGAAAATACCGATCTCCCCATAATCACTATGGGTATTGCCGCCACTCAAGGCTATGAGATAGAATATCCATCCAATCCGGGAACAATGTCTGCCGCCATTTCGGAAGGTTTTGAAGAAGTGACCGAAGCCCTGGGAATTCACTGGGGTAGCGGCGGGGACGGCTGCGCTGAAATAGCCCCCGGCCCCTTCTATCACCCGGAAACCATGATTGCTTACCTCAAACTAATGCAAGACTTAGGTCTTATCGATTTCCACAAATACAAGGGTATGACACTCCATTTTAATCCCGGTGTCGGAAAAGAAGGTCTGAAACATCTAATTCTGGCCCAGTACCTTGGCAATACCCTGTCCGACACCACCATGTTTTCAAACTTTTCAAGAGAGTATGGGTTTACCTTTAAAACATGTGATGGTCTATTGGGAGACGTCGATACGTACACTGAATGTAAGAGCTTCCTGTGCGTAACTCCAGCCGAGACAGAACTTGGTCTTGCCCAGATCGGCTATCTCTCTTGGGCCCTCAAGTGCCATCAACGCGTTGAAGAATACCTTGTCGATAGAACCGGTCTCCCTGACCAAGTTAAGCAAATGGCCTCCGTTTGGTCCAGATATGTCGACAATCTGGATAAAGGCGTAAGATCCGTCGGCTTGGATAATTTGTTTTATAACGGTGACGATGACGATAGTGTACCGGCAAGAAAATTAAATAAAATGATTGCCTTAATTGATGAAGCCGTACCGGACTATCAAGCTAGATTCAAGAACCCAAATTCAGTCACCACCCCAAACCCAGTAGTGATCAGAGGCCGCCGCTGGCCCAATATCGTCGCTTTTGCGCGGTCAATCGGTAACGAGGCGGTCGAAGAAATCAAGTCGATTGAGCGGGACATCAATGTCTCGACGGGTGGCCTTCACACCCCTGGGGTGTGAAAGACTCAAGCGGTGGGGCTTTTTAATGCTAAAATAGTCCCATGTCTGAAAAAAGACGGGTTTTTAGTGCGCCAGTTGAATTCATACGGGAGGTTAAGGTAGAATTAGCATCTGTTAAATGGCCCTCCCGCCAGGAGACATTGAAGCTAACCGGCATGGTCATTGGCGTTAGTATCTTTGTCGCCCTCTACATCGGCGGACTAGACCTAGCTTTTACATCGTTAGTCAGCCGCATCATAAACCGATAATACAAAATGGCCGAAGAAAATCAAAATCATCTCATCGTCAACCCAAACGATTCTGCTAATGCCAAGTGGTACGTCGTTCACACCTACTCCGGCCACGAAACCCGCACCGGCAATACCCTCAAGACCAAGGTTGAGTCCATGGGCCTGACCGACTACGTTTACGAGATCCTGATCCCTACTCAAGACAAGATCAAGATCAGCAAAGGTAAAAAAAGCACCGTCAAAGAAAAGATCTTCCCCGGCTACATGCTCGTCAAGATGATCGTCACCGATAACTCCTGGCTGGCGGTACGCACTACTCAAGGCGTTACCGGCTTCGTCGGCACCGGCAATAACCCCACCCCGATTCCCCAGAAAGAAGTCGACGCCATTCTCGCTTTCGCTTCTCAAGCGGCACCCAAGTTCCAGGCCGCTTTCTCTATTGACGAGGCCGTCAAGATCATCGAGGGGCCGTTCACCGACCTTCTCGGTACTGTCCGCTCCATTGACGAAGCCAAAGGCAAAGTCGAGGTCCTCGTCAGTATCTTCGGCCGCGAAACCCCCGTTGAGTTGGACTTTTTACAGGTTTCGAAAATATAGTCCAACGAAATCCTGAGTATTCCCGAATGGATTGAGTTGGACTTTTTGCAGGTCAGTAAGATCTAATCCCGATCGCTTGACTCGCTCCTCCTGTTCTGCCATAGTTTAATCAATGAAGGATTTTTCTGCCTCCGATACGCTTCTGACGGCTCTGCCGGTTATTCTGGTTCTTCTCGCCCTGGTTGGCGCGGTCATCTTCTTCCCCGAAGGCAGTATCCTCGACATTCGCGGCCGGGCCGCCCCAATCAAGGCCACCCCAACCCTAGTTCCCTTACCCACCGCCATCGTCACGCCGACACCGGAAACAATCTGCTCCAGCCTTTACCAACCGGTCTGTAGCATCGTCGACAATAAAACTTACGCTAACGACTGCGAGGCGGGTCTGGCCAATGCCCTCCCGGTTCGCGCCGATGGATGTCTAACCGCCACCCCTGCCATTCTCCCCAGCTACTAAGCTTCTATCCCCAAACAGGTTCGGAACCTGGTTATAGTTTGATGCGGTTTTTTAACAAGATTGATAGCGTCAAGGCGTCCTCGGCCGACTTCCAACCGCGATTTTTATAATCCGCCACTCTCGCGAGCCACTCCGATAGACTTTTTCCTTCAATTATCCCGTCATCATTTCCAAACTTAGCGACCGTCAGTTTGAGAAAATCATCCGCCAAAACCGTGTTTCCCTTCTGCAGCCACCAGGCAATCCGTCTCATGTCTGCCGATAGGTTAAGGTAGTCCAAATTGCTCATAAATCAAACAATCTCCTGATTATCTCCTCCATTTTACTTCGTATCGCCAGATCGAGGACTTCCTGGCTGTTTGACACCCCCGGTCGGGTATTGATCAACGATGTAAATTCAATTTCTTTGGTAATTAGATCTACGCCTCCACCCCACAAATCTACCTGTTTACTCCCATTTTCGAGAAGAACCACCTCGGCATCAGCGTGCCATTCACCGCCCGCTGCCAAAATTCTCCTGTCAATGTCAACCACCACCTTTATGTAATTAGGATAGTTTTCGTTTGCCAATCTAAACTGCTCAGGAGTTATGACTTCCTCAATTATTACCACTGCCATACCCTTTAGCGTACCACAATGTGCTATAATTTCCTCCGTTATGGCCGCCAAAAAAGTTAAAATAATCCTCAAACTAAACCTTCCCGCCGGCGCGGCTAACCCCGCTCCTCCCGTTGGCCCCGCTCTTGGTCAGCATGGCGTCAACATCATGGAGTTCGTCAACCAGTACAACACCAAGACCAAGGACCTGCGCGGCCAGGTCATCCCCGCCCTCGTCACCGTCTATGAAGACCGGACCTTCACCTTCGTTCTCAAGACACCGCCCGTTTCTGAGCTCATCAAACAAACCCTCAACCTTAAATCCGGCTCCAAAGAGCCTCAAAAAACCAAGGTCGGTAAACTGACCCCGGCCCAGGTTGAAGATATCGCCAAGAAAAAAATGGCTGACATGAACACTACCAATCTCGCCTCCGCTATTAACATGGTCATCGGCACCGCCAAGTCTATGGGAGTAGAAGTTAAATAACTATGGCGACCAAAACAACCAAGACCACCAGAACAAACTGGAAAGAACTCTATCAAGATCTGCCTGAGAAAGTCGCTGTAATTCTTCGCGAGAAACGCGTCAAACCGGAACAACTAACCGCCAAAACCGATGGCGAAATCCTTGCCCTCGGTCTTTCCGACACCGACCTGGAAACCATCCGCGCCAAGTACCCCCCTGTCATCCCGAGTATGCTCGAGGGACCTTCTTCAGCAAAGATCCCTCCACTCGCGAATACGCTTGGTCGGGATGACAAACCCGTTTCCACCAGCCACTTCTATAAATATCCCCGCCGTGTCTACGGCCGCTCCGCCCGGTACAAAGCACTCGTCAAAAAAATCAACCGTAACCAAGCTCCCACCCTCCAGGCGGCCCTCGAACAGCTCATCCCGGCTGCCGGTGGCAAAAACAAAAGTATCGATCTCCACGTCAACACCCTCGAAACCGGTCTCCGTGGTGAGATCAAGGTCCCCTTTTCTACCGGCAAAACCATCCGCGTCGAAATTTTCTCCGACAAAACTATCACCGCCCTCAACAATAACGAGTTTAACTTCGACGTCCTTCTGGCCACCCCCGCCGACATGCCCAAGCTGGCCAAGTACGCCAAGGTCCTCGGCCCCAAAGGCCTGATGCCTAACCCCAAGAACGGCACCGTCGTCGCCAACCCCGTCACCCGCGCCAAACAGATGAGCTCTGGCGCTTCCATTGCCTACAAAACCGAGCCCAAATTCCCCATCATCCATCTTTCCTTGGGTAAGACCAGTCAGAAAGTCGACGAGTTGACGGCCAACCTGACCACCATTCTTCACGAGATCGGTCTTCCTAAAATCAAATCCGCTTACCTAACCTCTACTCAAACCCCCTCCGTCCGCCTGGATCTCACTTCACTGGCGCCATAATATTAAACAGCGTTGCTCCCAAACTGTCCGTTAGGCTTGGCAGAACCCGGCCGCTTTCCGCCGAAACATCAACGCTTTTTTCCGCTTTGATATCAAAAAAGCCAAACAATTTCCGCCCTACTTGGCCGCTCATCCGATAGGCAATCTTGCCGTCATCCCTTTCGATCAAATTCATCGCTCTCCCCTCCACATCCGTCAACGCACCCTCCGCCACCGCCTTTGCCGCCGCCGTATCGGGCAAAACCGCCACATTTTTGATACCAATACTCGTCTCGACCATTAGCGAGTTACTGTCCAAATCGACCAACAGGGGCAAATTAGTCGAAGCCCTTACTGTCCCCCGGGAAAAGACCAGCTCGGTATCACTCCCCCGATCGACCCTTAGCCCGGAACCCAACCTGAGAGTCTCACTGATTTTTGCCGCCTCCTCCGTCGCCAAAACAATTCCCTGGCCGGCCTTAAATTCCGCTCTTAGGCCCACCCCGCCGTTGCTAATTACAAAACGCAGACGCGCCTCCCTCTGAACTCCCAACCCCGCCGCAGTCTCCAACTCTTTAAGAATTTCCCCCGCCTGGCGTTCATTGATGACTTCCTCTTTGACCGTTATTTTTTCAGGGATCGGTGGCGGGGTGGGTTTGACGCTTACCGGTAGGCCAATCTGTTTCAAAAACGTCCTCACCGTCTCACTCGCGCTCCCAGCCAAAGGCTGGTCCGCCTCTGGCGGAGGCGTTGACGCGGACTCCTCGGGGGTGACCTGAGTCGGCGTGGGTTCTGTCGTTATGGAGGGCTCCCCGGTTGGCGCGGGCTCCTCGGACGGTGACACCGCAGGTGGCTCCTCCGAGGTGACCGAAGTTGGTGTCGGTGCGGCAGTCGGTGTTGCTGTTGGCGAGACATTTTTATACTTATTCCACCACTTTTTATTTTCTTTGTCGTCCTCGTCACTTTCCTCACCCAAAACCGTCCCCCGCGAATAATCCTGTACCAGCGATAACCCCATTTGCGTCCCCGTCAAAACAAAAAGCATCACCAACAGCAAGGCTACACTGCGCCCGAAAACCACTGAAGCGTTATCTCTTGTCTTCCCCACTCCCTCCAGTCTATAAACCCAAACCACTTCTGTCAAACAGCGCCTTGATCTTTGCTTTCGCCAATTCAAAAGTCAACCGCGCCATTCTCCCAGTGGCAAAACCCACTGCTCCCCCCGCTACCCCCAGCATGATCAGGCCAAAAGCCGGAATTGCCCCCACCCCTTCACCAATTCCATTGACTGCTGGTCGCACCCACCGATCAACTACTTTACCCAGATTTTCATTAAACTTCCTTATTTCCGCAAGTTTCTGGGGTTGTTCCTCAATCGTTTTCTGGGCCGCTTCAACTTCCTGTTCCAGTTTTCTCATGGTCGCCTCTGCCCGGCGGATCCGCCAACCAGCGACCGCTTCATAGACACCAAGCATCGACTGTTCATACAGCTCCAGCCCGGCCATCCAGGCGGCCGCATTCAGAATCGTCAGCCCGTTTTCCAGAAATTTCTGCCGTCCCATTGAGCTTCGATAACTCTCCAGGGCCTTGTTAATAAACCAAGCCTCCAACTTCGATAAGTTGTCGTACCCCAAAACACTCTCCATCCCCACCACTAGACTCGAACGGAAAACCTTCCGTGCCTTGATGACCGTCTCCGCCTCACCTCTTTTGATGACCTCCGTCATTAACGGAACTTTTTCCTTAGCTTGCATAGCCAGCCACTAATTATTCCTCTTCTGAAGAATCCCTGAACCCCCTAAATGCCGTATAACCAGCTGCAGCTGCCGCCGGTATTGAACCGAGGACAACTAGACCCGCTAGTGGTGTCATCGCAAATGCGACCACAACCCCCGCCACGATTCCCATCGCCAAACCACCGCTTGTTACCCCCACCAACCTTGGATCAACATTTTTTTGTTTTCTCCAGCGGTTAAGATATTCCGCAAAACCCTTAAAAACTGCTGGAACCACTTCGGATCCGGCCTCCAATATTTGGCCAGCTCCATAAAACACTGGCGACGCCACAGTGGCCGCCACCAACTGAGCGCTGACTCGTTTACCCCCTCTTAAAACATCACTATTCTTTTCCAGTGCCCCAGCCACCTCAGCTTCGGCTTCAATCCTGGCCTTTTCGGTCCTCGCCCTGGCGGGTTGAACCCTCTCGGCTGCGTCGGCAGTTCTTTCAGCCAACTCTATTTCCATTTCTGATTTTAACCCCGCAGTAGTCTTCACCGCCTCATGGTCACCCATGGTCGAAGCGATCTCTGCCCCCGAAAGTAACGCCTTCATTATCGGAAAATATACCTTGTTCATAAATGCCAATATGCCCTGTTTGGTATTTAACGACGGGTAGTTACCCGCCCCAACTTCCAATGCCATTGACCTCTCATACAACTGTCTCCAGTCACCTTCGATTCCCATCTCTCCGGTTGTTTCCAACGCCTTGGCTGCCTGTCTGGCCAAATAGTCCATTCTTTTACTATCATTTGCCGCCATGGCATCCAACACCAACCTCTCCCAGTTTTCGGCCGAAATATCCTTCGCCGCCTGCAAACCTCTTTCGGAAAAGACGCTAAATGGTCTGACCATCACCATCTGGGCGTTTTCGATGAAACCGCCATCTTTCGCCTTTCTCGCTCCGGCTGGGAAAGGACCGCTATTTGATTGGGTCTCTGCCGCCTTCTTGTTCCTCATGTATGCTTCCGACATCAATTTTGTCGCTATCGCCACTACCGCTTTAGCCGCGTCACCATCGTAACCGGCCATCTGGGCCGCTTGCTCCAGCTTTGCCGCCAACCCACGCGAATTAGTTAAATCTTTCTCAAACAAAGTCAATGCCGTCAAACTTTCTTCATCCTCGGTTTCACCGGGAATAACCAACTTAAACATCCCGCCTTCCAATACTACAAAGGCTTGCGCCAATAAGCCCGGCTTAGCCGCCAGCTTTTCCGTCACTGCTTCTAAATTTACGCTTGAAGGATGGAGTAATAACTCACCTTCAACGACAGCCCCGAACTCGGTAGTGTTCCTTAACATGGCGGTATCTTACTTTAATCATCTTATAATTGTCAAATTTTGGAAGATATGGGGTGGGGGCGCGGCTTTCACCGAACCCCCACCGATTTTAGAAGCCGGCCCAGCGGCCTAGGCCAAAGGCCGTAATTAGCCCCAAGCCCAGCGCGGCCGCTCCCCAGCGCCAATCGCCGGTCCACAAACCGACCGCGATCGCCGCCACAACGACCACCACCGCAACAACCCGGCGTAACAACGGTAACCAGTTCATATGGTTTCCTCACTTTCTTTGAAATGTACTTGCTTCCGCTAGAAAAAACTATCTCTAATTTTCTTTAGTGGAACCCCGCCCCCGTCTTTCGACGAGAGCGGGAAAATCTGTTCCATGTAACGTTACAGTACGAACACCAACACCCCTGCCAAAGCAAAGATGGTCGCGAGGACCGCAAAATCGGCCGTCGTTTGTGCCCAACCGCCTGCCGAGCCACCAAGTCCGAGTTTAATTCGGTTCTGGCGGAACTCGACCTCTACATCGCCGAGGGCGACGCCGGCAATTGTGGCCACCACCATTGACAGAAGCCAGGCCAAAATTGGCCGGAGAACCTCAAGGACAACGAGTGTCGTCTGGGTGAGATCTTGAGTGTTAGCGAGCCAGAGGACTCCCTGACCCAATAGCCAGGAGAAAATCCACCAGACTACCAGCATGATTAGGCCGGCGACCACGCCACCAACCCAACCACCGTATTTCTTGCCAACCTCGGAGGCCGCCAGCCAAATCGCACCGATGACTGCGGCGAACATCAAGGTCGTTAAGGCTGCTTCGCCGAAGCGAAGGGCCATGATGAGCTGAAGCCAGCCGCCAATTCCAGTGACGCCTTCCCATTCCGACCAAGAAGCGCCAAAGATCGGCGCCAGACCGACAGGTAGGGCAAAACGTCCGAGGTCGAACAACGTCAGCGCCAGCAGCGCCAACGCGACGGTCAGAGCAGTGTTATCGTTGTGCATAATCACCGCGGCAACCGGAGTCGCCCAGAGCGCCATCAAAAACAGGCTAACCAAGAATGTCCAACCGGCATTGACAGACGCGAAGTTCAGCAGAGGAACAGTCGCCACTCCTGCGATGAGAGCGACCACTGCGACCGCGACCACCGACCGTTGGCTCTTGCGCCGGGGCATGGCATCTGCAAACAGAAGTGCTATCAGGGCCAGGCCGAGGACTTGTGCCACCATAGACAGTTGGTCCAGATGACCCAAGCGCATCGGCGAACGCTCAATGACTGAGGTGCTTGCGATTTCTGCCCACCAGTCGGCATCGAGTTTCACCTCAGGGCCAGTTGGAGTCAGGGGCGAGGCCGGAACTGCGGGAACGGGCGTAGCGTTGGGGATCACCGTCGTGACGGAAGGGGCCGATGCGCCACGCGAGAATGCGAAAACCAAACCGAGCACGATCAGCAAAATCAGAATCGCACTCGTGCCGATGATTGCCACCCAGATATTTTTCAGGATGTCTGGCAACCAGCTGATGTCATCAAGCCATTCCTGGATTTTCTCCAGGGGCGATGGCTCGCCACTCTCTTCGTCATCGTCCGGGAGCCCAGTCGACCGAAGTGTGGGCTGGCGCTTTACGGCCGCGGCCAAATCAGCCAAGTTCCTGCGACGCGTTTCATCGCGAAGTTTTTCAACACTACCATCAGTTAGATCAGTCATTTTTCACCTCCTAGTGTCGACTGACAAAAAATTTTCTGAAAATTTATGCGATCTGCGCCAGTTCATACACCTTTTCGGTCACGATAAGGCTGCCGGCTTCCCAAGTGATTAGGCCGAGTTTTTCCAATGCTTGCATGTCGCGATCGGCAGAAAACGCTTCGAGCGTCATTCCACAAATACCTTGACACATCAACAAACCCCTCAACACGTCCTTCGCATGAGGCGGTGCCAAATTAGCATCGAGCAGTTTAAACACCGGATTGAAATTCATCAAGATTCTCCCTGTTATGTGGATTTTTTATGGAACAGATTATTAAAGTGCTCCGTTCCAAACTTATGATACCTACTACATAGATATATAAAGATCTAGATCAGATAGGCGTATTCTACCACTAATATAGGTTGTTGCAAATCTAGCGGTTACCCTCTACAATAATCACCAGTCCAAAGACCTGGGGTTATCAATAAATCCCCAGCAGGTAAAAATGCCCAGTCA
>ERZ1292623.4519-Hain-H51-01um-R1-4519-length-11360-cov-9_pt1 | contig 11360 bp, 8 predicted proteins | sample MGYA00564398_ERZ1292623 | MGnify/ENA primary metagenome ERZ1292623 (study PRJEB36523, sample SAMEA6512633) | groundwater metagenome | collected 2019-01-07 | study: AquaDiva: Metagenomics assemblies of 32 groundwater samples | reverse complement strand
TAGGACCTTTAAGCGCAGATTCTTTTTTTAAAAAACTTTTGTCAATTCTTATAGGGGAAATAGATCTGGCTATTGTTTTTGCAATATTGTCATTAGCTTCTTCTTTAATAATATCTTTTTTTATTGGAGAAATTATTTTTGGATTTAAAATAATTGGCTGTCTTAAATCAGGAGTTCCTTTATCCAAAGAATGATCATTCTCAATACTGCGATAATCATATTTTTCACCAAGTTCTTTTAATCTTTCTTTTAACAATATCTCTTCTTCACTAATCTTTGACAAACTTTCTTCAATTTTTTTCAAATAATTTCTTTTTATAAATTTCTTTTTTTTGTAATCTCTAATAGCTTTTTTTTCTTTAGCAACTTTTTTCTTTTTGATAACTTCAATTTTTTTAGCTTTTTTCTTCACCATTTTTTTACTATATTGGATATATTTAATATTTTAAATATCTTATCTTTTGATTTTTATTAATCAATTCCAATTTTTCTCATAAACATCAATCTTCTAATCAAATGAAAACCAACTATAATTATAGATAATATGATAATTATCATAATAACATAAAATGGTATTTTAATAAAGCTTTTAACTTCTTTTCTAGTAGCAGGAACTTTAAAGATGTTTTTTTCACAAGCGGCAACCGCTTCTTCAGCTTTTAATCTTGAATTTGAATACTCTTCATTATCAAAATAATTCAACGATATTTTCATTAATTCCCTAATTTCTGTGCACTCAGAATTTTTAATTATTAGTTCTTCAGCAAAAATTAAATATCTTTTTAGTTTTGTTATATCAATCTCTTGTAAATTTATCTGAATTTTTGCCCAATCTGTATATTTAGGTGATTGTGACGATGCATTTATAAGTATTTCATATGTCCCCAATGGAACATCTTTTTCATCAAAGAAAATAGTCAGAGTTAAATTTTCAGTTTGTTTGGGAGACAGTGATGTGAAAAAAGTCTTATCTAGACTAGTTTTTAATTTACTATAAGTTTTTCCTTCTTTAAATCCTAGACTTGTTATATTGATATTTCTAAATTCTTTTGTGCCAGAATTAACTAATTCAAGAGGAATTATAATTTTTTCATTTTTAAAGGTAGATATAGACGAAGGTGTAATTATTTTAAAAGATACTGGGACTGGAGTGCTCCCACCTCCAGTAGGTTTTGGTACTTCAATAACTATTGTAGAAACAGTTAAATTTACAGTAAAAACATTGCTGGTTATATTTCTTAATATATGGGAAAAATCAGATTCGTTATGCTCGTAACCAGTGATACTAAAATTAGCAACACTATCACTGACTGCTATAAAATTCACTTTCGGAGTTGTTCCATTAATCCAATCTATAATTCCTATTGCTATAGCCCCCTTAATAGAACTATGCTGTGTAACTGAAAAAGTTATAGACTGATAATGAAGAGGGTCATCAGCATCAATATCAATAAAAAAATCAGATAGTACAACTTCTTGTGGAGAATTTCCAATTATGGTAGAGTCACTCCCTCCTATATTACCAGTAAATTTAAGTGGATAATTAGTATTCTTAATGGTTATATTCCAAGTTCTTGAACTATTGACATCGGCATTATTTGTAAGATTTTTATTAGAAGGATAAACCATTAAGGTTAAATTCCCTAAACTAATTTCATCTGTAAAATTTGGAGAGAATGTCCAGCTTAAATTAGTGCTATTTCCATAATAACTAATATTAAGCTTTAATGATTCATTCAAGTATTTATTAGTAATATATATCAAATAAGTTAAGTTATCAGCAATAGTATGATTAGCATTAAAAGTAAGATTATAAGTTAAATTTTCAACTAAATTATACACAAAAGATGAAATAGGGCTGTTTATAATTGGAGAATCATAAACATAAATATAAAAAGTTTTTGAATTTTCTCTTCCGGATGTGTCATTTACAGTAACATTAATTCTATAAACTCCTCCGTGAGATGAATTAAAAGTTATATTAAATTGCCCAGATGTTATATTAAAAATATTTTCATCGTTATTAATAAAGTCATTTCCATTCATAAAACTATATTTAAATGTCAAGTTTGTGTTTCCTAATTCAGTTGTACTCCCATCTTCAACATCAGAAGCATTAATCTTATAATAAAAACTTCTATTTATTGCAGTAGTATGATTTATTAAATCCATGATAACTGGATAATGTTGTGCTTCAATAACAGTTAAATTAAAAAACAAAATATCAAAATTTCCAGAAATATCAGTTACATTTATTGTTATATTATAATTACCAACATCCGGTTTTCTGGGAGTAAAAGTAGTGAAATAATTTGTTCTGTTACTTCCTGGAATTGGAAAAGCAGGATTTCTGTTAAAAACAAACAAGCTAGTATTTACACCATTTATTGTGAAATTGAAAGTTAAAGATTCATCATAAAAAGATTTTTGTGGAATTTTAAAATCATCATCCTGAACCCATATATTAATAGTTGTCGTATTGTCTTCTATAACCTGAATATTTGAATTACCATTAACACTTGCATTTATAATATCAGATTGTTTAATCGGCTTTTCAATCACAACACTATCATTAATGTTGTAAATTGTAAAATTAAAAGATTTTATTCCAGTTAGAAAACCATCACTGGCTGTTATACTGACTATATGCTGACCAACATCAATATCCTTAGGAATAAAACTTGCAATTCCAGTACTGAGATTCAAATTAAAACTTGGAAAACTTGTGTCGCTATTAAAACTAAAATTAATGACATCTCCATCAGGATCGGATACATTTAAAGAAAAATTCATGTAAAAGCTATTATCCTCAATTATAAAAAAAACTGTTTGCATAGATGAATTCCAAACAGGAGCAGAATTACTAAAGATAGTTAGATTAAATAAAGTTTCATTAAAAGCATTTTCTAAATCTTTAACAGTAATGTTTATTGTATATTTTCCCGCATCACTTAAATTAGGAGTAAAACTGATTCTAGCTTCAGTTCTATTTGTTCCTATTACAGGCATACTTAAAATTTCAATATCAAATCCCGGGATAGTCAGCTCTTGATTTAAATCAGATCTATTATAAATTTTCGTTATAAAGCTAATATTTTCATTATAACCGCCGCTAGTTGCATTTTTATCGGGAATCAATAAATCATCATCATATACAGTTATATTTATTATTGTTAAGAGATCTATCGAAGTATTTATATTTTGAATTTTACGAATTTCAGGAGGATCATTATTAGTTCTATTAACATATATAAAAATTTGCTCAGTTAGATTTTCATTATACGTTAAATCTTTAACAGTTAGATTAATAGTCCAGTTTCCTATTTCGGTTTTACCAGGAGTTACATTTATATAAATAGTTGCAGAAAAATTTAATGTATTTGTGGAATTTTTCGGATAAAACCAGAAATTATTTGAAACAAATCCATTAAAATTTCTTAAAATAGCTAAACTGGAAATATTTATTAAATCAGTTTGCCCTTTAGTTGAGATATTAATTTGACACCTATTTTCTTGATTTTCTTGAAAAATCTTATTTTGACAATCACTAACATTAATAAACAAAGTAGAAAAAACATTAAAAACTATCACAGATTGATGGTAAGTTGTTTGATTATTTTGATAATTAGCATCGCAATATCCAGAATAACAAGTATAATTCTCTCCATAATCCATAACAGATATATTTGCAAAATAAATGCCAACATCATTTTTAGAAGGAGTAAAATTAATTAATACAGAAGTATTAGATATATTAATAAAATCTAATAAAGAACAATTTGTTCTGTCACTCCAAACAGCATGAGTGCAACTATCTGAAAAATTTATATTAAAAACCAATGGATAATGATTTTCTTCATCGCTGGCATTAATATAACTAATAAAATTTTGATTTGCAGTTAAATTATATCTCCCTTTAATGTTTATAAATTCTGGAGCATCATTAGTTGCATTTATTTTAAAATAAAAAGGCCTTGATTCTCCGAGAGATTGTTCATTTCTAACAAATACCGAAAGATTAAATTCACCAGTTTGATTGTCATTACTTGCATTAATAGTCAAAATTCCAGTACTAGTATCTAAAATAAACCAATTGAAAAATAAGATACTGGAATTTTGAGGATACAAACTAGAATTAACATCTAGAACGCTGAATATTATAATATTATCATCAGGATCAGAACTATTTATAACAACATTTGAACTAAAATTATATTCAAACAAAGGACTAATATCTTCATTAATAAATGAGGTTGTTCCAAAATTGCTGAATTCTGGTATAGATAAAATGCCTATTATGCTGATTAATATTGCAATTACAGTTATTAAAATTAAAAATTTCTTACCTCTATCTATATTAATCTTTTTCATTTTTTATTAAGAATTCATAAACAGCCATATCAACAAGCTGCTTTTTATTTACATATTTAAATTTATTCTCTCCTTTTTCGATAAATTCTTCAACTTTTTCTAGTAGATCAGAATCAATCTTTACAACAGAAGGTTTTTTTCTTTTTTTCATTAGTTACTAAAAATTACTAATTATTTTTAATTATTACTAATAGTTACCAATAATCCATAGTTTTTAAATTTTATGATTTTGAGCTTTGGTGAAACCATTAGTGATATTGATTTGTTTTTGCATGTCTTTAGGGGATTGAAAAGCTTTTGAACAGCTGAGATATGGATACAGGGGTTTATGATTTATCATAACTATTTGAAGCCTTCTAAGATGAGCTGGATGAAGATACCTAAGATGATAACTTCTCGAAGGAAAATAAGGTTAACGCCTTATTTTTTGTTAACTATTATCACCTTTTAAGTTACAGAATCTTATTACAAAGAGTTTAAAAATAATTATATCTTAATATAACATTAAAAAAGCTGGTGAAAAAATGTGTAAAAAATTAGTAGTCTCTATTTTTATCTTATTATTGATAGCGTCTATTGCACTAATCATCTTAATATTTGAACAAACTTATACAGGATTCTTAATTAATAAACCAGAACTATTAAGCAATCTTACAGCCGGCAATTTTACAGGCAATCTTACATCATTAATTTGTCAAAATACAGTTATAAATCGATGGCACTATGGAGAATGCAGGGATTGTGAGACAGGATACCAAATGGTAGAGTGCAGTAAATACCTTTGGTTTAGAAGAGAAATTTGTCAGGGGGCTTATGAAACAAATTGCACAATTAATCCAAGCTGCAAAAAAGGAGATAAAGTTATTAGAAAAATAAATTGTTCTCAATATACCCCTGCAATTAATTGTGAAGAAGTATATAAGAATGCAGAACCTCCTTTTAATAAAGCACAGAAGCCCATTGAATTTCTCGAACAGCGAAAGAACTACATGATTTTTAATGATGTAAGTGAAACTCTAAAATTAAAAGGAGGAGGAACATGGGAAAGGTTCTACTGCAATAGGTTTATTGTCAAAGAAGAAGGTTTTCTTAAAGTACATCCAGATGATTCAGAAGTACTTGTGGTATTTTATGCTCTGCCTAATAGTTATGGATCTACAGCAGGAGTTATTCAAAATCCAGGGGGGATAGTAACAGGAATTGGTACTAATCATCCAGCATCATCATTTGGGCCTCAACAAAATGTTACTCAACGGCAGCCTAAATTAATAGTAAATCCAAACAGCAAAATTGTGCAGATTACTAGAATGGGGAATTGGTGGGGAGGCAGATTTGTTTATCCAAGTGGAGAGTTAAATAATTTTCAGCTTTCTTGGACTTTTGGGGCTGAGTTTATACATAGATGGGTTTCATATGTATTTTTTAAAACAAATACTACAGAATTTGTTGAGGAGTATAATATGACTATTGTTAATGGAAGTTCAAAATTACTTGGCAGTGAACTTGCTCATTGGAGTTTTTATGTAGCGATGAACAATAATACAGGCATATGTGGAGCTAGTTGGATAGATAATGGCGATGGATCCTTTACATCAACTCAAAGCCCTTATGTAAAAGGAACATTCACTTTTTATAGCGACCTTGATTTATATCTTATGGGCATGATACCTCCAGAAGATGTAGAGCTATTTTTTATTATAGATAATCCTCATGATTGTCGTGTCAATGGAATCCCAATACCTTGTCCTAATAGATTTTATGCACCTCCCTGTGCTCCTATTAATCTTATATATACTGTTAAAGGGGATAGGATTAATATTACTGTTCAGGATATAATTGATTATGAAGGGGTAAGAATTCCAAACCATACTGATTCACAAAAAGTATTTAATATGTCTTTCATACTTATAAAAGAGCCAAGTTATAGATTAACTGAGAAGGAAAAACTAGAAGTTGAAAGGATTGTTGAGCGCATGGTTGATGCATGGGACAAACAAACAAGAGGTCAATCTCAAGTTAATATTATGACTCTTTCAGGTTGAGATTTTTTGTTATACCTTGTATTTTAAAAAGACATTCTATGAGACAGATTAAAAAGTTATAATAAAATTTTCTGAATTAATTCATTTCTCTAGATGTTCTATCTGTTCTATAATCTCCAATTAGCGATTTTTTATTATCAATTACTATTAAATCAATAGTTTGATGTCAATTAAAACATCTATTTAATAGGATTCATTTTGTTTTAGAATTCTTTTTTCTAAAATCTTTTTGTATTGTTTTCTATGTATTATATATCTAAGTAATAGTACAATTACAATTAAAGACAATACAGAAATTATTGCTATCATTGCAGAAAGAACAGAAAAACTAATTCTCTTTGGTTCTTCTAATTTGCATATTTCACAAGGACCTCCGCAATCTATTCCTTTTTCATCCTGGTTTCTTATTCCATCTCTGCAAGTTGAACATGGTTCACAAGGTCCTCCGCAATCAGCTAAAACTTCACAATAACCATCATGGCAATTTTTTATTCCATCATCACAGGTTGGAAATTCTGTATAATAACACTCTTTGATAATTGGAGGTTTATATTTTTCAATTTTACATTCACTAAGATCTATGCAATTTCTTTGCTGATAACCGCAATTTTCATCTAGATACCCAAGATTTTTACAATTTTCCATTAACTCTGACCTTAAAGTTTCATTTCTTACAACACGAATACTGAATAATTTCTCGAATTTTGTGCATTGGTTCCATTCTTCGCATCCCCAATTTGCAAGACAGCTAATTGACCCTCCACCGCCTCCACCACCACTAGGAGGAGCAGGAGGAACAGGAACATTGCTAATTGTTAAACTAAAATTCTGGCAGGCTCTTTGACTATTACCATCTTGATTACAATAATCACTAATATTTACATGTGGATTTGTTAATGGCTGGTCTATGGCGCAAACAGTTACATTATAAGTTCCAACATCATCTCTAGAACCTATATAATTGATTATACCAGTGTTTGTAATACTGAATAAAGGATTAATGGAAGTTCCATTTGGCAATGAAAAATTAATAATGAAAGTAAAATTTCCAGTACTCTGATTTCCAGTTTCAGTATCATTAACCAGGAATTCATGATAAAAGTTAGAACCATTTCCTGATGTTAAGACAACTTGATTTAAAATATTACTAATTTTAGGAGCATTGTTTATTTCTATTACAGTTATATTGCTTGCAACACTATCACTGCAGCAACTTGCATTATAATTATCGCTGACTGAAACTAGAACACTATAATTATTTGAACCAGCATTTATCCCTCCTGCATTAAATTTGCTTAATATCCCCGAAAAAATTTCAAAGGAATCAACAGTATTATTGATACTTCCATAAAACCTTATAAAAAAAGGATTTTGGGGAAATTGCGGAGTCATACTAGCACTTAATAAATCTTCGTCAATATCAATGGCATTAAAAACATTTGATAAAAATGAATTCTCGCATGCAAATATCTGTGATGATAAATTCTCTATAACTGGAGCTGAGTTAGGCACAAAAACAAAGAAATCAACACTTGCACTTCTTTCGAGTCCCATAGAACCATCAAATCCAAAAACAGTTAATCTATTTGATCTCCTAAAAGCGTTAATACTGCTATTGGGAACAAATCCAATATTTCCAGACGAAATCCCAGCATCCAGACCATCTAAGACATACCACCAGAGATCAGGATTAAATGAACTAGCTGAAACATTCAAATCAATAAACATGCTATTGTTAATAAAATCATCAATTGTAAAATTATAAGTTATATTTTTAGGGCTGTCAATTATTATTCCAGGTGGAGGCAAAATAAAAATGCTGATTATTCCTGCGGCAGAAAGTTTTATATCATCTCCATAACCAATAAATAAAATCAATAAACTGGCTAATATTAATGATCCAGATATTAAGAATAAAATAACAGATATCAGCACCTTTTTTTTCATTCAAAGAAAAGTAAAAGGCGATATAAAAACTTTATTATGAAGTTGAATTTGCTGAATAAATTCCTAAAAAAGTGTTAGGAATTAATAATCTGAGACATTTACTTTCCACAATCAAGCTTACATTATTAATTAACGATTAAATTAATTGTCTAAAATCATTCTTTCAAGCGATACAAATCAAATCTAATCTTCCCAGTATAATTTCCTAATGGATAATCCTCAGGAATTTTCAACCTTATAGGAATAGAGAGATTCTTTCTAGAATCAACATTGTAACTAAAATCAAGCTCTAAAACATTAACAATATTCTCGCTAACAAATACTTCAACTAAAATTGGGAAATCATAATTATTAGTTATTAAAACAGGCCTAGTCATTTCAGGACCTCCAGGAGATGTTCTCCCAAAAGTCAATCGAGAATTATCAACATCAACTCCTATTTTACCTCCACCAACAATAAAAAAAACTTCATATTCAATACTCTGCAAAGGTTTTTTATAAGCATGATTTAAGACCAAGAATACAGAATTAACTATCAAAATAATACTTATCGAAAATAAAATGATAATAAAAAACCTATTTTCTTTTCCCACTTTTATTTTTTAACCTATTAAGTTTAGTAACTATCAAAATAAGAAACCCTATTAGAATTAGAATCCCTAAAGCAATCCCCCCCCACAACAAATAATTAAATTTCTTTTTCCTGAGTCTTAAATCAACTGTTTTTTCAGTAGTTTTTTCTTCGTAATGTACAACTAAATCCATTTGAAATTCATCTTCTTCAATAGAGGAAGTATCAAAATGTCCGATTAATCTTCCTTCTTTCCAAGGACTTAAATCTACAGAAGGAGTTTCAAAACTAATGTCATAGCCCTTAACTTTCCCACTAGCAAAAACCCTCTGTATAGGATCATTCCATCCACTGACTATATCAATATAAATTGGATTTATTCTATATCTATCAAATTCAGTAGTGTAATTAACAATATCAACAAACAACTCTCCCAATCTGAAATTGTCTTCTGCTCTTTTCTCATCACCAGCATATGAAACAATAGCCACAGCTTTATATTTTCCAGAACCTAAGTTAGATACATCTAAGTCAAGATTAATCTCAACTTTTTCAGTAGAAGGTATTATATCAGAACCTATATCAAATACTCCAACACGCTTATCAGCAGAATCATAAATTTCTATACTTGATTGAGTAATAATTGTCTCTTTCCCTCTGCTATAAATTATAAGATTGTATGTAACTTTCTCTCCAGCATTTGCATCATTTATTTTAAATTCAACATCAGCGTATCGACCTGGGTAAGGAACTAATACCTTTATAACACCATTTACCCTTGTTGTTATCCCAATTGAAGTTCCTCCTCTCCCTTGATTATCTGTTTTCGATAAGGCTCCAACAAAAATTCTGTGTGGTCCAGGAACTTCAATATTCTGAGGAAGTTTTAAAAAAGCAGTAACCTCCCCAATCTGCCCTTTAAATTCATATTTATCCAAACTTACATACTCTGCTAAATCACCAGTTACATTAACAACATACTCTAAATTAGGATTATCCCCAACAAAATTAAATTTAAAACTTTTTTCCAATCCCGGAACAAAATCGATTTCATAAATAGCTGGACTAACACCAAAAGATGCAGCATTTATTTCAAAACTTAAAAGAATTAATAAAATTGTTATGATAATCAATAACCTCTTTTCTCCTATCATAGGAAGTTAAATATAATTTCCTTTAAATAACTTACCATAATTATGCTATGCTGGAATGGGCTTTTGGAAAATAATCTGGTTCTTTTAGGCTTAAAAAAATAAATTGCTTTCAAGAACTTAAGCACATAATTAAAATTTATCAAAGCTTAGTTAGTCCGGAATTTCAATAATCACTAACAAATTAAACAGCATCAATATCTAATATTATCCTATTATTTGCAGGAACAGCAGTAGGCAATATATCTTGTGGTAGTCTTAATTCTAAATCAAGCCTTATTTCATCTCTTGTATCATCAAAGAAGAATGTATCACATGTTTGATTTAATGGAGATGGTCCACCAACTACAGCTAATGGTGCATATACACGAGCTGTACTACCAACATTAAATGTACAAGCTGCAGCTGTATCAGGTACATCGCCTGGAGCACTTCCTATATATTGACAATATGCATCAGTAGCAACAACTGGTATAGTAGTATCACAATTACTTACTTTATATGAAAGATTGGCAGGTGATGTACTTGGTCCAGGAGGCAGCCATGTATTGATAGCAGTTTCTAATTGAACATCAAGATCTAGATTAACATTTCCAAGATTTTCAATTACAAAGCCTTTATCAGGAAGTGTAATTGGACCTGGAGGAGGACCAGGAGGACCAGTAGAAATCCAGTTAGCATATGGTGTATCTGTTCCATTTGAATCCAATATTAGACGTCCAGATCCAGGATTGATATACCCTCTTGAAAAATTAATAAAATCATAAGTAATGTTTACTCTAGCATTTTGTACTATTTCAACTCTAGCAGTCCCCTCTTCACCAGTAGCAGGAGCAAGCAAAATTGCTTTATTTAAATTGAGAACTACAAAGAAAGCCACAGCAGAAACAATTGCGACAATAATTGCAAAAACCAATAAGATATTGTTATTATTTTCTTTCATTATTATGCTCCTTTAGGTGGCGGTAATATTTCTATAGCCACATTAGCATTATCACTTTCAATTTTAGTAATTTTATTAGTACTGGTAGGAACAAGATTATCAGTATCTGCATTTAAACTAACTATAATACTCCCAATAGAAAATAAAATTGCAACAACCAAAAGAACTACAACAATAATCATCTGGTTTTTCTGATAATCCATTTCACAACTCTTTTTAATCTTAAACACCTTTCACAAAATAAATATTTTTCTATTTATAAATGTTTCGTCTATTTGGACGTGTCTAATAATTAGTGCGTCGATGCTAATTATTCCATCCTTAGACCTTATTAA
>ERZ1292623.4518-Hain-H51-01um-R1-4518-length-11360-cov-14_pt1 | contig 11360 bp, 17 predicted proteins | sample MGYA00564398_ERZ1292623 | MGnify/ENA primary metagenome ERZ1292623 (study PRJEB36523, sample SAMEA6512633) | groundwater metagenome | collected 2019-01-07 | study: AquaDiva: Metagenomics assemblies of 32 groundwater samples | reverse complement strand
ACGCGCCACTTTGCTATCTTGAAGTAGATGGCTCCGACCATTACCATCGCGAGAAAGAAAGCGGCGATTTGGATATAGAAACCGAAAATCATTCCCAAAGACGACACAAATTCAATCATACCGAGCATGAATATCATCCCGGCTGGCATACCCATCGTTTGACTCATTGCTTTGGCACTCTTTAACTTTGGCAGAGCATGATAGATAAAGATCGCCGCAATTACCAAACGCAAGATCAGGAATGCAATATCGCTAAATTGACTAAGTTCTAATACCATATTTTTGAAATTATAATTTTAATTTTCATATCGACCAGTGATTCTATTTTAACAGTTCCGTATCCGGATGCGCAGCTGCCCAGGAAAACCAAAACGCTCCGAACGGATTGATGCGCTCGACCGTTCCGTCGGCTTTCTTTTCGAAAAGCCGCACCGCATCAATGTCTTTTTCATATCTCGCAACAATGGTTTTTCCGGCAAACTGATCCGTCAACTCGCCAGCTTTCTTTACTGCCTCCGGTAAATATGCTTTTGCTTTCCCATCTACCACAATGCCGAGCACAAAATCCTTATCGCCCAAACGATCGTCTTTCTTGCCGACAGGGAAATATGTCCCCGGGGTAGTGTAGTAGTCGCCATATGGGTCTTGGCCATAAAATCTCGTTGTTCCGGTGTCGCGGGAGAGCACCGAACCTTTCGGATGCAATTTTTTGAACTCACCGAATCTGGTCATATCAGAAGAAAGAACTTTCAGCTGCGTGCCGGTCAATTCTCCGACAATCGCTTCTCCTAAAATCTGCGACCAAAGTGAGTCGGTTTTGCGGTCGTACATCACTAGATTGGAATTCCAGAGCTTGCCGGATGTGCCGAACTCCACGCGTTCGTTTTGCACAACAGGATCAAACACAATGCCGGAAAGACAGAGGGGGCAGTAGGTTACGAGAACTCGCTGGCCATTTATGGTGTCGTTGACGATCTCATGCCAGACGAGAATCTGGAAAGGATAGAATCGTGTCGTTCCGTTAATATCCAAGGCGATACCGGGCTCGCTGTCGTTTAAAGATTTACTTGCTTCGGTAATGGAAACAAACTTCGGGTTGTCGATAGACGGAATGCCGTCCTTCGGCGGTCCGCCGCCTAAAATTTCATTGAGCGGAACACTATGTTTTGTGCCGTCGGTTACCATGATTTCTTTTGTTGAAAAGGTCTGGTCTTCATTGGGAATGGATACAGTCTCTTTTTTTGTCTCTCCGCCTTTTGGCAAAGGAAAATCATTTTTGAAAACTGTCCGCGACAGAGCAAATACCGCTATGGCTCCTATAATTATGACAGCAATAATGATTGTCCTCTGGGAATTCATAGAGTTTCATTTTTACAAATTCCTGCATCTTCACCGCCTTCCGCCGAAGCAAGCTTGCAGGGTTTATCATCGGGAATAGAGCTTTGGCTTTCAGGCGTGTTGACCTGCTCGATCAAGGAGGTAATATCCGCTTCTCTAATGTCGCCGGGGATAGTGCGTACTAGGTTGCCGTTTATATCTATTAAAAAGTGCGTGTTGGTATATTGAATGCCGAATGCGTTTGATGCCTGGCCGGAAGAATCAAGTGCGATTGGAAAACTGATACCTCGCGATGCGATAAAATCCTTCACGGTTGACTCTTTTTCTTGCAGATTAACGCCGATCACTTCGACTTTATCTTTATATTTTTCGTAAAAACCATTGAGTTTCGGCATATCGCGTCGGCAGTTCGGACACCACGATGCCCAGAAATCAACCACTACTGGCTTTTTGCCTCTGAATTCGGAAAGTGAGATCGTGCCGCCGCCAAGTTTTTGGAGCGTGAAGTCCGGAGCCAAATTAGCTTTGGCTGAGTTAGCCGATATGCTGTCATTAACTGAAGCAGTGCCGTTTGCCGGTGCATTGTTGCCGGACAATCCCACGAATATCAAAAGACCTACTACAACAATAACAACACCTCCGATAAGTAATTTATTGCTCATAGTCTTTTGATTTATTTGATATTCAGCAACTGCGACAATCCTTCCTTGTCAAAACCGACAAGAATCTTGCCGTCGATATCAATCACCGGCACGCCCATCTGATTTGATTTTTTGATCATTTCATCCGCCGCAGTGCGGTCAGCAGAGACGTCTTTTTCTTCGTACTGAACATTGTTCTCTTTAAAGAACGCCTTCGTCATTTTGCAGTACACGCACGTTGGAGTTGTATAAATGGTTACTTTTGGCATAGTTTTTTATAAATTAGTTAATAAAATTTATTTATTCGACTCTTTTAACAGCTTCACCAACTGCTTCGCGGTGGCGTTCTCGTGGTTAATCTCATAGCACACCATTTGTCCCATGCGCATTTTGAGCACCAGCCCGAGTCGCTCAAGCACGCGCAACTGCTGGGACGCGGCCGATACGGTAATATCGAACACGTTGGCGACATCGGTAACGCATATGTCGTGGTTATCCATCAGCATCCTGAAGATATTAAATCGACCTGAATCTCCAAGTGCTTGGAATACCAAAGGGAAGCCGGTTGTCTCACCGCTCATGCTCGATTTGATTTCAGCTATTTGCTTCTTGGTTAACATGTGGGTGTTGAAGTAATTATGCAACTACTTAAGTATAGTCGTGTAAAGATATGTTGTCAAATACACGGCATGTGTATAACAAAAAACCGCCAATTTCTTGGCGAGGTTAGTTAAGTGTCGAGATAAACCCAATTCCCCAGCTGTTTGCCCTTGTGGCGAGCTTTGTACCGAGAGTAAGAGTTTGCCACCAGTTGAACCCGGTCCGAGCCGTAAGACCAAATTTGAGAGCTTGGGACGATTTGCTTAACTTCTCAAAAATTAAGCAAATATACATCCAGTTTTTCTGTAAATAACCAATTCTTTTGAATGTAAAGCTGATTTGACATTCTGGCATAGTCCGTACTACACTACAATAAAATCAACAATTGATATATGTATGCAGGAAATAATTTCAAACAAAGTCTACGAATTGCGTTCCAAAGCCGGTATTACCCAGGAAGTCTTAGCCGAGGCAATTGGCGTCACACGACAAACCATCATCGCCATCGAAAAAGGAAACTACACACCTTCGGTCATCTTGGCATTGAAAATAGGAAAGTTTTTCAAGAAGTCATTAGAAGAAATTTTCTCCATCAAATATGAAAAATAACTTTTTACAAGAAATCTTTGTTTCCGGGGCACTCATAGTCCTACTTGTGCTGTTTTTAAACCCGTTCGGATTTTGGATGCCGAATACACTCCTGTTAATGATGATCGCGGGACTGATTGTTGTGTTCGCTTTATTTGCCAGCTTTATCTGGAGAGAGACTGCGCAAGATGAACGGGAAGCACTTCATCGCTTCATGGCTGGCAGGATTGCATATCTTGCAGGTGCAGGTGGATTGGTCGTCGCTATTATCATAGAGAGCTTGCAACACGACCTCGATCCGTGGCTTGTCGGTATTCTTGGAATAATGATTTTGGCAAAAATTAGCGGTCTTATTTATGGTCGAACTAAATACTAATTTCTAAACTTTAAAGCATATGAAAATAAAAATATATAAAACAACGACCTGCCCGTATTGCAAAATGGAGGCTGAATATCTTCAGTCAAAGGGAATAACATTTGAAGAAATTTATGTCGATAAAGACCCGAAGGCCGTGCAAGAAATGATCGCGGAATCAGGGCAGATGGGCGTGCCCTTCACTGTAATCACTAAGAATGACGGATCAAAAATCACACTCTTGGGGTTTGATAAACAAAAACTGGATAGCGCGCTTGCCGGATAAGATTATCCACAACAGCAATGTAAAGGATACTTTACATTCTATTTCCATTACTTTATACTTGAATCAAGTCGAAAATATAATTAACTAAAAACATATGCCAAACAATTTACAAAAAGGTTTTGCGATGCCCACTATTATTTCCATAGTCGCCGTGGTGCTCGTTTTGGGCGGAGTCGTGTTTTATGCGAATCGATCAGAGACGACGGATGATAAAATGGCGCAGGAGAAAGCAATGATGGAACAGAAAGAAAAAGACGCGATGATGGCGAAGGAAAATGATGCCATGATACAGAAAGACGGCGAGACTATGATGGAGAAAAAAGACGAGGGAGCGATGATGGATAAAGGAGAAACCATGATGAAGTATTCCGGCGCAGTACTTGCTGGAAAATCAGTTCCGCTTCTTGACTTTACAAAAGCGGATTACGATACGGCAGTGAAAACCGATAAGCTCGTTGTCCTGTATTTCTATGCCAACTGGTGTCCGATCTGCAAAGCAGAATTTCCAGTAATGCAAAAAGTATTTAACGAACTCTCCACTGACAATGTGATCGGTTTTCGGGTGAACTACAATGACGACCAAACAGACAATGACGAAAAGAATCTAGCCAAGCAATTCGGCGTTGCCTACCAGCACACGAAAGTGTTTGTTAAAAATGGCCAAAGAATCTTGAAGTCACCCGAAGGCTGGGACGAGCAACGCTACGATACGGAGATCAATAAGGCCTTAACTCAATAATCTATGACAGAAAGCCTTCTCATTGGAGCATTCTTGGGCGGACTCATTTCTTTTCTTGCCCCCTGCGTGCTTCCCATAATCCCCGGTTTTCTTGCTTACCTTGCCGGATCAAGCACTACAGAGACGGGTCCAAAACGCAAAGAAATATTCATTAACAGTGTTTTCTTTGTGCTGGGTTTTGGAGTCGTCTTTGCACTTCTAGGAGTGCTGTTGAACACGCTCCTTGAGGGAATTGCTTACGACGTGCAAACATGGCTCTCGCGCATTGGAGGAGTGATGATTATATTCTTCGGTCTCTATCTCGTAGGACTTATAAAAATTCCTTTTCTGGAAAAAGAGTATAAGTTTGGGGTAAAGACAAAATTCAAATCTCGTTATGCCACATCATTTCTCTTTGGTTTGGCGTTTGCCGCGGGTTGGACGCCGTGTGTCGGTCCGGCATTGGGAGTCATTCTTGGTCTTGCGGCAACGGCACCCGGGTCCGCATTTCTCCTCCTTCTCACTTATGCGTTGGGACTCGGAATACCGTTCCTCATTGTAGGTGCGTTTACCGCCCAAGCCACAGAGTTTATCAACCGTCATGCAGTGGGACTCAAATATCTCAATATTGTTTTTGGAGTCATTCTGCTCGCGCTTGGTGTCCTCATATTTACCCAAAAACTTGCTCTCATTGCTAATTTTGATTTTTTGAACAAGTTGCTTATTAAATAAATGACCGCTCTAAAACCATACATTCTCATAGTTGTCGTTCTCGCCCTGGTTGGAGCGATCTACTTCATTAACTCAAATAGTGTAAAAAGGGGTGGGTCAAACGAAGCGGTAACGGTTGCACCGAGGAATTCTTCCGGGGAGACACAAATGAATAAAGAGGAGAAATCCAAAAAATATGAATTAGCCAAAGAAATTACAACCCCCGATGGTTTTATAAACACAGAAGGCAAATCGATAACGGTGAGCGAGCTTGTTGGCAAAAAAGTTATCTTGATAGATTTCTGGACGTACAGCTGTATCAACTGCCAGAGAACCACTCCATATTTAAATGCGTGGTACGAAAAATATAAAGACAAAGGATTCGTTATCATAGGAGTGCATACGCCGGAATTTGAATTTGAAAAAAACTATGACAACGTCAAAACGGCGGTAGAAAAGTTTGGCATAAAATTTCCCGTCGTGCTCGACAACGATTATTCGACATGGACTGCGTATAAAAATCAGTACTGGCCACGGAAATACCTTATCGATATTGATGGTTATATTGTCTATGACCACATCGGCGAAGGAGGGTATGAGGAAACGGAAAAGAAAATCCAAGAAGCACTTACGGAACGAATGATCGTTTTGGGAGAGGACGGCACAATTAGTACGACGGTTACCAAAGAGATACCTCTTCAAAACGGAGCCAAGAGCCCTGAAACCTATTTTGGATCAGCGCGCAGTAACCAGCAAAAGAACCTTCTTTTCCCTAACGACAGTTGGCAAATAACATCTGAATTTGCTCAAAATAATTCTGCAAATGCGAGCATTGTTTATACATACACAGCCAAAGATGTTTTCTTTGTCGCAGAGGCGGATACGGAAGTTGTCGTCGAAGTTCTTCGCGATGGTCGCCCTCTTGGATCGGAAGCCGGAACGGATATTATTAAAACTTCTGACGGAAAGAGTGTCCTGAGAATAAAAGAAGCACGACTCTATAAAGTCATTCAAGGCGACAAATCAGAAACTCACAAGCTTGAGCTCCGAATCCAAAAGCCGGGACTCAAAGCATTTACACTTACTTTCGGATAGACAAATAACATATATGAACAATGGTATGCCTAAAAATGAAGAAGAGTTCAAGAAGAAATTAACACCAGAACAATATGAAGTCCTGCGACAAAAGGGCACAGAACCGGCTTTTTCAGGAAAGCTTATTCATCCCGACAAAGATGGCTTCTACAAATGTGCCGCATGTGGCAACCCGCTCTTTAAGGCTGAGGCGAAATTTGATTCAGGCACTGGCTGGCCAAGCTTTGACGAAGCCCTGCCCGGAGCAGTGAGAAATATTGAGGATACTTCTCACGGGATGAAAAGAGTAGAGACGGTATGCTCGGTCTGTAATTCACATCTCGGTCATGTATTTAATGACGGTCCGACAAAAACGGGAAAAAGATACTGCATGAATTCAGTATGCTTTGAAGACCTTAGCGCCAAATAATTATGACTAAGAAAATCGTATTAGCAGGAGGATGCTTCTGGGGTCTTGAGGATTTAATCAGGACTCAACCTGGGGTTATAGCCACGGAAGTCGGCTATACTGGCGGTAAAAATGAAGACCCCACCTATGAAAATCATCCAGGACATGCTGAAGCTGTAGAAATTGAATATGATCCAATAAAAACATCATACAAAAATCTTCTCGATTTTTTCTTTCAGATTCATAATCCAACCACCCTCAACCAACAAGGAAACGATAGAGGAACATCATATCGATCCGCTATTTTCTATGGAAATGAAGAGGAGAAAAAGGAAGGTGAAGATTTTATTGAGATAGTAAACAAATCAAAACGTTGGAAAGATCATGTCGTCACTACACTTGAACCTCTTGGTAAATTTTATAAAGCCGAAGCATATCATCAGGATTATCTACAGAAAAATCCAACAGGCTATACCTGTCATGCTATTTGGTTTGATAGCTATCTAAAATAGTAGTATGCATAATTTTCAGCACCTATCTCAAAAAGCGATTCTTCTTATTTTGGTGGTATTTTTGCTTGTTGTAGGTGGTGTTGTGTATTACAAACAAAACCTCTCTGTTCCAACACCGAGCATGCGTGAAAGCAGTGCAGTCAAAGATCATTGGAAAGAAATTTTGACTCCCGAGCAGTACCATGTCTTGAGAGAAGCAGGAACGGAGATTCCGTTTACCGGCGCATTAAATCACGAAACACGAAAAGGAACGTACTACAGCGTTGGTTGCGACAAGCCGCTTTTTAGATCAGAACAGAAATATGACTCTGGTACGGGCTGGCCAAGTTTCTTCGCTCCAATATCTGAAGATGCGCTTGTGCTTCGAAAGGAAAGTGGACTTTTAGACGACAGGATCGAGGTTCTTGATACTTGTGGCTCGCATCTCGGACACGTATTTGATGATGGGCCACAACCTACAGGCAAGAGATTCTGTATGAATTCTGTTGCGCTATATTTTATTCCGGATGAGGAGTAAAAATAGTAGAATCACAATACGGATATTTTCACAGCTCCAAAATTCCGCCACCTGCCAAGGTTGAACCCCTGATTCCCCAGCTGTTTGCCCGTGTGGCGAGCTTTGTGCCGAGGGTAAGAGCTTTGCACCAATTGCAACACTGACGAGCCGTAAAACCAAATTTGAGAGCTTGGGACGATTTGCTTAACTAAAGAAATATTAAGCAAATTGCACCGAGTCATATTTGCTTAATTCAATGACCAGATCGCAAAATTTAAATAACCGGCAAAACTGACCCAAAGGATGTACGGCACCAAGAGCCAAGCGGCCGGTTTGGAGATTTTTGCAAAGGCGATAATCGTTGCGAGAATGGCGAGCCAGAGGAACATGATCTCAACAAGTGCACTGCCAGGGCTATGCAGACCGAAAAAGATGATTGACCAAAGTGTGTTGAGTACCAGCTGGCCAATAAATATTCCGAGAGCAATTTTTACATCTCTGCGATCCAGCCCTTTCTTCCAGACGAGAAAGGCCGCGATGCCCATGAGCGCAAAGAGCGTCGTCCAGACCGGTCCGAATATCCACGCTGGAGGATTGATGGCAGGCTTCACGATTCCGGCATACCAACCGGTGATAGACGGCGTGGTAAACACCGAGCCTATAATACCGGCAAGCTCGGAGACTACGATGGCGATGACAAGTTTGAATGTATTGTTGATTTTCATAATCATTTTTTAGACTTATCGTGATGTTCTAATAATTTCTCGGCCGGGGAGATACCGCCAAGTACCTCGTGCGGAAAGTAATTCCAGGCATCAGTTACCAGTTCGAGAACGTTGCTCAATTCTGAAGCATCTCCGCCGCGATCAAACATGGCTACAACTTTCATCATGTCGTCGTTATCCTCCTCATGGAAAATAGCGTCCCGAACATGATCCAAAGTAAAATCACTCTCGGTCTCCTTAAGCATATCCACGAGCTCCTGCTCGATCTCTTTCCGCCGTTCTAAAATTTGTTGTTTTGATTCGATTTGCATAATTATCTCGCAAGCGCATCTGAAAAGATCATCACTTCTCGGCCTTTGCGCGATTCGTAAGCATTGTAATTCAAGGAAAAATTGACAATCTTTCGATCGGGGTAAAGTGACTTGATTTCTTTCTTGTTATCGTAAGTTAAAAGCCAAAATGCATCAGGACTATTATTCAGCTTTTTAGCCAGAGCCTCGTGGTCTTCTTTTTTATAATGGTTCAAATAAAGAGTTGCGCCTTTTTCAAAATAAGGGGGATCAAGATATATAAATGCGTTCTTTTTATTCAAATACTCACCAATCAACTGAAGTCCATCCTTATTAAAAATTGATATCTTATCCTTATAGAGAGCTATCTGTTGTATTCGTTCTATCAAGGCGTCTTTATTAAATCTGGCATCAATTTTATATTTACTTTTTTGTTTTAATCCTCCAATGAGCCCACCATCCAAAATACCAGATGTATTAGTTCTATTGAGAAAAAAAGTTGCAAAACCGAGATCGAAGAGATTGGCCTTCGGATCATTATAAATTGCTTTCTGTTTTTTCCATTCGCTAATAGTTACCGGAGTCTTTTTTATCTTCTTTATAAATTCAGCGAAACTAAAAACAGATGATTTCCAGAAAGCATAAATAGCCCTATCTAGATCATTGATCACAATACGGCCGACTTTTCCAGACAATAATAAAGCCAGAGCCGCACCGGCACCACCAGCAAACGGTTCAATGTATGTTATTTTCTCTAAATCATGATCCTCGATAATCTTTTCAAAAAAGGGCAAAAGCGAAGTCTTCCCCCCAGGATAGCGAAGGGGGCTGTGGTAGTTTTTCCGACTTTTGCTGGTTATTATTTTCATTTGCTTTTCTTCTTTTTAACGGTTACGAAAGAACTCCACAGTGCCACAAAGAAACTGTCGAGGTTCTCCCAGTATTTCTTTAACTCGGATGGTATTGGCGATGTTTTATAATCATGGACAAAATCATGGAATGTTTCGACTGAAAGTATGCTGTTATTATCTTTTGTCGCCACCCTTCTCATGTTCTTAAATTTAACTTTATCCTTTACCTTCTTAAATTCCTCTGGCGTTGGTGTTTTATTGCCTTCTTCAGCAAGACGACGTAGAGCAATGGCATCTTCAAGATGATCTACAACTTTCAGGATTTTTCCCGCCAACTTTGTATCATCTTTTATTTTCAATTTGTGAGTATCTATATAGCAATCAATCGAGCATTCCATAAAGACACGGAAAAGAACGGCTACGGCATTAGGGGCGTTGTCTACCTCAATTTTCTTTCTCAACTCATCGTAAATATCGTTAATCCGAAAACTTTGAATATAAATTGATGAGTTTATTAAATACTTCCGCTCGCTGGAAAGTTGATTGCTTTTTGTTCTAGCAGGAGTGAGAATTACCTGTTCTCCAAATAACGTCTCTTTTGTGCTTTTCTGTATTTCTTTATCAACACGGGCCGCATCCTTAACTTGCAAGCCAGCAATATAGTTCTCTATCGCTCTTGTCTTATTAAGTGAACGCGAATCAACATCTCCACCATTGAAGTCTTTCTTTGTCCAGACGTTATATGTGATTACTTTGAGTAAATCATTAAATATTTTCTGGTCTTTAATGCCTATTGTGCCGCTTTCTGAAACTTCATACCTCAACTTTTTACGCGCGGCCGCATTATCCACAACACGATAAAAAGTGGTAACAAGTCCTCTGCTAAGAACTGCTTCTTTAATGGAATCCGGCAAAGGAAGTTTCTTGACCGCGCTAGCCAATTCAACTCGAAGAATATCCTTGCTCCCACCGTGAGAACGGCGCACTGCGAAATTTCTACGTTCAGGCTCACCCCAACCGACCTCGTTATTCCCTCTGTTATGTTTCCTGTCTACAAAACGTAGTCCCTCATCTTTTATTGTGGTAACATTCGCTTCAAGCCTGAAGGAATCTTTGATTTTTGTTTGTTTTTGAAAACTTTCGAAGAGAGTTTTCAACGATGGATTGCTGGTCAGCGATGGATTGAGTAGCAACTTATACACAACTAGACGACGATTACCCTCCAAAACAATATTCTTCCCTTTGTATTGAAAAACAACTAATTTTTCAAGCTGGGGAAGATCAAATTCTTTTGCAACCTCTTTCGCGAAAGACTCGATTTTGAATTCCTTCTTTCGTAAGAAATATTCGATAAGTTCGGATTCGTTTTTACTAAAATACTCTTCCGGAAATCGAGGATTTTCATCCCAAAGTGCGAGGTCTTTAATTGCTATTTCTTTTTTATTCCATTTTGAGGTTTGAGTGCTCATAATCGCAAATTTATTTTATCAAAATTTCAGACATTATTCGACTTTTTACCGACTATCATTACGCATAAACGTTCACCTTCTCGTCCACGTAGTTGTCATAGACGTGGAAATACACCTTTTGAGTTCGATCCTCACAATCGGGTTCGGTATATGTCGGACCGGGTAGCTCATCATAGAGCAGATCGCGAATGGTTATTTTCACATCGGCTCGCGTTTCTTCTTTTCGCTTCCAATCCAAAACCAGCTTTTCCGCTTTCAGTTTTACCAGCAATTCTTTAGCAACTTTTTTAACTTGAT
>ERZ1292623.4515-Hain-H51-01um-R1-4515-length-11363-cov-19_pt1 | contig 11363 bp, 12 predicted proteins | sample MGYA00564398_ERZ1292623 | MGnify/ENA primary metagenome ERZ1292623 (study PRJEB36523, sample SAMEA6512633) | groundwater metagenome | collected 2019-01-07 | study: AquaDiva: Metagenomics assemblies of 32 groundwater samples | reverse complement strand
ATATAAAAAGTTGAAGAAATTTCAAAACAAGAAGCGCCAGCATCCGAGGAAGGGGCGTTAATAATATTGCCGCCACCGCCATTACTGCCAATATTATTACTATTATTTCCGATACCCCCCCCCGCATTTCCTCCGCTGGATTCGTCACAGTCATCAATATATTTATGTGCAATATCATTTTTCATATTCTTATAACGACAATTACCGTCTTTAACTAACGAATTAACGCCAAATACCCTCCCTATTACAATTTCAGTTGTTGAAATTGCAATATTTATCAATGAATTTGTTACATTCATTACTGCATTTACTACTGCTACTACTACATCTACTACTGTATCTGCTATAGTTTTAAATCCATCCTTAACCCTTTTAAAAATATTCCTCGCTTCAACTTGATGAGGATATATTAATCCGATTGCGGCAATTATTAAAAACAGACTAAGAAGGATAGAATAATTGAATTTATTTCTCATTATTAAAATAATACTATATCTATAAATATAAACAATAACAAAACTGTGGATAACTTTTTTGAATAAAAAAGGCAGGGATTCAAATCGGATTGAAACCCTGCCGTACCATTCTACTGCCTCAATGGAGGTTTCGGAGGCTTCAGGTCATCTACCCTCACAACTGCTTTTTCTTTATAGATAACCCTTATATTTCTTTTTTCTCCGCCAGATATAGCTCCTTCTATGGGAGTACCAACAATCTCCCATAATCCGATAGTAAAAAAATCTAGAACCCCATACAACAACGCCCGGCCAACTCCCCAGCCTCTGGAGTTTCCCTCTTGAAATCCGAATACGTCATATTCTAACTTTTTTCCATCAACTTCCATTAACCCCGTTGATGTGGGAGCGCCAAGTTCAGCCCTGACAACGTCCTGATGATTCCCAGGAGAGAGAACATCAAGATTTTTTTCCTCCGGCTGTTTTACGGCCATTACCACAGAACATCCATAGCCGGAAAAAAGTAAAAACAACATTCCGATCGATAGCACTATTTTTTTCATCTGTTTTCACCTCCTTTCTTTTTAAATTTCCAGTAAATAATAACTGAATTTTCCTATCTTATAATCCGCCAAGGGCGGATGTTTGTTAAAAAGGCAAATTCTATTTTAATAATACACATTCCAACCAAAAAGTCAATGGTGAAAATTTGCGCGAAATTACCAACAAAATCGCCCATGATCCGCAAACCAAAAGATTTTTTGTGCCCACCTACGCCAATGAAATTTATTGTTTAAGAAAATAAAGCAAAATTTATTAAATTTTCTTCATCTTTAAAATTAAGAAGTTTTACAGCTTTCTCAGTATTTATCCATTTCGCAACTTTAATTATTTATTTAGTAATATTTTCTTAATCAATTCAACTTGTTCATTTGTATTTTGCCTATAAAAATTCACTTTTACATCGTATTTAACAGGTATCTCATATGGCTTTTCTTTTGAAATTTTTATTTTATCATTTTCCATATACACCCAAATTGGCTTTATAATTTTATTAATCAAACTTCTCGTAGATTTAAATGGAGCTATTACAGAAATGATAACAAGGACATCTCTTGATATCGTTTTTGCTAATTTAGCAATGCGCAAATTATGTCTTTCGCGATCATTCTTATTAAAGCCTAAATCCGTTGAAATAGTATTTCTCATTTCGTCACCATCTAAAATTATCCCTCCCACATTTTTCTTTAATGCTATAGCAAGAGTTGTCTTGCCAGACCCAGATTGACCAGTTATCCAAATTATAGGATGTGTCAATTTTTTCATTATATTTTAATTGCTTCAATAATTATAATTGAATATCCTAAATCACCATTTTTATTAAAATTATATAGTGGATATTGTTTTTTAATCCAATCTAAATTTTTTTCAATTTTTCCCTCTTTTCTTATTTTTTTAAACAATTTTTTTTCACAAACAACATCAAATCCTTTTTCTGATAATTTACTTAATAATGTTTCTTTTCCGTTAAAAGATTCCTCTATATTTAAAAAATCAAATGCTAATAAAATTAATTTACCATTTTTATTCAAATTATTTTCAGAGAAATTTATTACTTGATTTATAACATCATAGCCATCAGCCCCTCCATCATCATGAAGCGAAGTATTTATAGAAACTGGGAGTTGAGGCGGATTTGAATATATTAAATCATATTTATGTCCTGGTAATTCAGAAAAATTGCCGTATAAATCAATAAAATTTTTTAATTTATTTTTCTCAACATTTTTAGTAGCCCATTTTAAAGCTACTGGATCTATATCTATTGCATCAACATGTTTAGTAATATTATTTTTTACTAAAATAATTGGTAAAAAAGCTATTTCACCAATCCCAATCTCAAGAGCGTTGGAATATGTTAAATTTTTATTTTTTAAAAAATATTCCGCTAATAATAATCCACTTTTCGGAATATAACCGCCCGGTCTTAATATAAATTCAAAACCTTCGTCCTTATATTTTATAAAATAATTATTAAAATCTAACATTGTTTGAAATTTAAAATAACTTATTTAATCATTACGATAATAATGCTATTATCGTATAAAATCAATTTAAATATGACCAATAGTATCAAATATAAAAAAGTGTTCATAATGACCATGCCTCGATCTGGGTCAACGCTTTTAGGCCTAATTTTAGGCGGACATAATAAAATATTTCACATTGGAGAATCAATATATTGGGAATTATTAAACTCACAAAATACAATCTGCTCGTGTGGAAAAATAAATTGCAAATTTTTATTTAAAATTTATAACTTAATAAACAAAAATCATGCGGCTAAACCACTTTTAAAAATTTGGCAAATAATTGACAAAAAATATTGGCCAAGTAAAAAAATATCTCCCGGCAATATAATCCAAAATTCAAAAATAAAGATAAATCCAAATTCCTTAAATTATTATCTTAAACAATGTAAACACTCACTTGAACAAATAATAAATTTTCATAAAAAATTTTCAAAAAAAGAAATCTATATAGATAATAGTAAACTTTATAATATCGGAGAAAGGCTATCAAAAAATAAGAATTGGGGTATTATTATCCTACTACGAAATCCACTGGGAATAATGTGGTCATATAAAAAAGCCGGCATAAGGAAAAAAGATTTTCGAACAGCAGGGAGTGTCTTGCCATTTTGCTATGATTTTTTAAAGTCGGCTAAAAAACTACAGAATAAAAAAAATGTTATTACGATAAAATACGAAGACCTATGCGCTGATACTGAAAAAATTACAAAAAATATTTGTCAATTTATAGGAGTTCCATATCAATCAAATATGGTCAATTTTTCCCACCTTCCAATAAATAAAAGAGGCCATATTTTAAAAGGAAATAGATTGCTATATAATAATAAAAAAGGAATTTCTATAGAAATGGATGCGGATTGGCAGAATAATCTTTCCACCACTGAAATACATAAATTACAAATTAATAAAAAACTTATTAAACTATACAGTGATTTTAATTACAAAATATGATAATTAATATTAAAACAACAGCATTAATACATAAAGAAAATAAAGTTCTATTAATTAGAGAATGGTCAAAAAAGAAAAATGGTCATTTTTGGAATGTTATAAAAGGAACTTTTAATCCGGAAAAAGATAAAAATTCAGTAGAAGCCATAACAAGAGAAACAACAGAGGAAATAAATCTTGATATTAATGTTGAAAATATAATAAGTATTTTTGAAATAAACAAAGCTGATAGTTTTTTATTACAAATTAATTTCATTTGCAGCCCAAAAGGAGAATCCGTCCCATCTTTACCTAAATCATTTGAAGAAAACGAGGAAATAATTGAATTTAAATGGTTTACTTTTGATGAATTCAAAAAATTAAAAGATGAAGAAATAATTGATAAACGAGTTACTATGATTATTAATGACTTCTTCCTAAATAAATCAAAATATTCTCTATCAATAATAAAAGGCGTTGATTAATTGTATTACAATTTTTAATCAACGCCCTTGTAAATGCTGCCATACTATTTGCGCATAATAATTGGGCCCTAATTTTCTCGTCATTTTTTCAATCGCTATTAACGGAAAATTAATACCCTTACCTATCTTTTTTGCCTGCGCCACTTCTTGCATAGCTTTGGAAATTGAAACAACTTTTTTGATCGTAACAACATGCTCTGGATATAAAACTTTGAATATAGCTGATTTCCTTTTTGAGACCAAGCTACATGGCTTGTCATCAACTTCTTTTACACTATTCCAAAAATTTGGCAACAAATAATTGAATTCATCAATTGTAAGAAAAGCACCCCATTCTTCAGCCACTATATTACTAAGATAATAGTAATATTCTACTTTATCCCATTTACTGCCTGCCATTGTAAGACCCCTTTCAAAATCAACGAATCCTATTACTTTTTTATTGAAATCAATTATTACATTTCTGGGGGCAAAATCATGCCACACGATAGAGTTATTAGAAAACCATTTAAAAAGAGTAGAAACTATTTGCAACAACTTTCCTCTACTAATTCCGACACAATTTTTCAATAATGCTTCAAATGTGCTTCCTTGCAAAAACTCCAGTTCTAAATTATCACAGCTAAACGATTCAACTTTAGGAATCTTTATTTTAAAGTTACCTAGATTTTTTACATCAATCTTTTGATTCCTTATAAAATCCCTAAATCTTTCCATATTTAACAGCTCGTCATTCCCTGTTATTTTAATTATAGTTGATCCTGAAATATAAACTTTAGCTGGATCATAGGATATAACAATCGGTATCTTCATCGTCGTACCTCCTTTCTCTCATATTTTTTTATTGATATTTACCAATAATTATTTTTAAGAACTTACTAAACTACTAAATAGAACCTAACTACTTTATATACTTATTTTTATTATTTGTAAAATAAAATACAGTTATTAGAAATAAAAATTTATAACTTCTCTTAAATTATTTTTTCCTATTATATGTAATTCTGAAATTGCTCTCGTAAGTGCAACATATAAAAGATCCTTATTAATTATCTTTTTTTCTTGAATTAAGACTTCCGGGAGCTCTTTTGATACAGCAAACAAATCTTTGCTTATCCCAACCAAAAATACCACATCAAATTCAACTCCTTGCGCTTCATTCATTGTCATAATATGAACTGAATTATTATCTAAAAAGGCTTTTTAAAAATCTATAAGGTAGTCCGGATTCTTGGCTAAAATACCAAATCTTAAATTATCGGATTTTTTTATTATTTTGTTTACGTAATTTAGCTCATTATTTTTACTTAAAAATATATGTTCAATCACCTCCCCACCTTCTTTCAATCCTTCTGATATTTTAATCGGATAACCAAGATTTTTTATATATTGAACGATATTTTTTGTATTTCTATACACCTTTTGAAGAATAACTTTTCGTTCATCCGCTATTTTTTCTCCAATATTATTCCAATCTTTTATTGTTCCGAGCTGCACCTGTTGTGCCATATCGCCAACATAAATAATAGACTGACTTCTATTATTTACGCATTTTTTTATAATTTGCAGCTGTTCGGGAAGATAGTTTTGAAATTCATCAATAACAGCCAGCGAATATTCAAACGGCACCATCTTTTTGACTTTTTTATATGAGCCATTTTTTTGCTCTATATAGTAATCCTTTATAACGCCCAAACTGCCATTAGTCTTATAATGCGCTTTTAATAATAACGCCAAGTCTATTCTATCAAGTATCTTTTCATCTTTTTGCTGACTAAATAATTTTTTCTGACTTTCATTAAAATAAGGATGGTATACTTTTCCCAATAAAGAAAAAACGTCATTTTTTTCATAGTGAATCAATTCAACTTCCCTAATTGCGCGAAGCTTATAAAACTCATAGGCATCCTTATCACTCTCAGAATCCCCATATCTAATCACATAATTTTCTTTAATATCCAATACCGGAAAAGCCCATTCTGAAAAAGTAGTTATTAAAACGTCGTTTATACCAAGCTCAGGTAAAAGCTGAGAAAAATAATTTTTTGTTCCATTATCTTGAACAAAAACTATGATTGAATTGCTAGTATATAAATCTGATAAATCTGGCGATTGAGTAAGATAAGCAACTCTATGAAGAGCAAGGGTAGTTTTTCCGCTGCCCGCGGGACCTGATATAAGAAAAGGTCCTATATGATTTGCTCTAATAACCTGGTCCTGAGCTTTTTCCATTTGAGCAATAATTTCTGGGAGTGCAAAACCTACTGTGCGCCGCGAAAAATAATCTTGATATATAAGCTCTCTTGGATTATTAATATTTTCAGTAGAAATAAATTTTATCTCTCCTCCTGTTATCATAAAATTATCTTTTCTAAAAAGTTCCCCTTTTTGTAAATTCCCATCAGGACGCCTATATTGGACCTTGCCTGGATTTTCAAATCTTATCGCCGAAGCAGGAGCTATCCATGAATAAATTAATTTCTTATCAAATCCAAATTTACTAAAATACAATTGCCTTATTTTTTTTCACCGTCAAAAATAACATCACATCGAACGAAATATGGTGAGTCCTTCAAGTGTGTTAGCTCCCCTATTCTTTTCTCATTATATTTCATTAATTTGACCGCAACGACCCTATCATTATCTGGAAGCGATCTAAAATTAGCCTTAGCTTCCTGAAGTCTTTTTTCCATATCAATAATATCATTCTTTATTTCAGCGCAAACTATTGTTACCTGTTCTTTTGCGTTTGATAAAATTTTCTGTTTTTTCTCTGAATTCATTAGTTTAATTATAATAACAGAATTTAAATAAATTAAAAAAAGGTGGGTAGTAATAACTCCCACCTTCACTAAAAATACATTTTTGAGCTTAATCCCAGTCCATACACAACACTGGTAAAAGCATCCATTTCCCTTATTTTGTCATCACTGAATTTATCCGTAAATATCTTTCTGATTAATGGAACACGAGAAGATCCTCCTGTAAGAAATACAATATCCACATCTCCTTCCATCAAAGAAGCATCTGACAGTACTTTATTTATGCAGTCCTTGATTTTCTTTGCATCGGCATAGATAATCGAATCAAATTCCTCTCTTGTTATATCTTCCTTAATCTTCAAATTTCTTTCACTGAAAACTATTCGAGACTTTTTAAGTGAGGATAATTCAATCTTTGCTTTTTCTATTGACTGAAAAAGTATAAAACCAAAATTATCCTCAATTAAATTAATGAGATTTGATACAGCGCCTTTGTTATCAGCGGTTTGCCTAATTTGACCCATCTGTTCAATAATTTTTCGATCCCTAAGTTGCGGAATTAAGTGCCACTGTTTAAGCTTACCAATAATAGCAGTGGGCATTGGCAGATTTTGATTAGTCATGCTTTTAAAACTCACATTTCTGCCAAAATATTTTGAAATTTTCCTCCACATTAACTCAGAGTCAAACTTATCACCACCAATGTATACGCCCCCCAAAGAAAGAATTTCAGAACTTCTGATAAGACTGGCTGACAATCCACCTTTTAACTTTATAGCAGTGAAATCGGAAGTTCCTCCACCAAAATCTCCTATTAAAACTATTTTTTCTTCTTCCGATTTCAATGTTTCTCTGAAACTTAAAGCCGCCGCTACTGGTTCAAATTGAAAAAATATTTCTTTAAAACCCACTTTAATTGCAGCACTTCTAAGCCGTTCTTGGGCAAGGGTATCTTTTTCTTTATCTTCTGAAAATACAACCGGTCTCCCCATAACGATTTTTGTAACTTTCTGACCGACGTATTTTTCCCCTTTTTCCTTAATCCTTCTCAAAATTATTGCTATTAGATCCTCAAGTTCATATCTCTTGCCATTAATATACGTATAATCAAACTGCTTACTCGGAAGAAATGACTTAATTGACTGCATAAAACGTCCAGTGGCCATATTGTGAATATATTGATTAATTGCTTCCTGCCCGACAAAAACATTCCTTTCTTCGTCAAAATACAAAACAGAACGTAATGTTTTGCCGTTTTCATTATATTCACCGATATCAATCACTTCCGTTTTACCTCCGTAACTTACGGATAACGCAGAGTTTGTTGTTCCAAAATCTAATCCAAATATTACCGACATAACTACCTCCCTTCAAACTTATTAATTATTTTAAAAATCTTTTTAATTTTTACTATTTTTTAACTAAAAAGTCAATGGCTTATTATGATTTAATAGCTTCTAACCACCAGAGGTAAAATAATAAACAATATGCGCGGATAATGCAGAAAATTATTTAATAATTTCTTGCTATCATCAATAATAGCAAGATTGCGAGTGTTAAAAATTCAAATATTGTCAATCAATAAGTCAATGATTGACAAACGTCAACCAAAATTGAAATGGTTGCTACTCCAAATGCACGTTTTTGGGGAAGGTTTCCAGGCGGGTTTGAAAAATAAATAATTTATTCAAAAATATCTTTTTTTAAAGAAGCGGCTTGTTTTTCAAAAAAAATTTTAATGTCTTCGTTATTTATATTTATAATCGCTCTGATTATTTTAAAATTTAAATATTTAATTTTTGCCAATTCACTGCCTATGGTTAATAAATCTATTTTAAAACCGAATTTTTTATCAACATTTTCAACCAATGAAATTATATTGAAATTTTCTTTCAATAAAAAATACATGTCAAAAAAATCTTTTGGTTCATTTCTGTCTATTATTGACATTAACTTATTCGTCGCAATGTCTTCCGCGGAATCAACAAAAAAACCGTTAAAATTTTGCGGCGGGTTGATTTGTTTAAAGGGGTATAAAGAAAATTCAATTTTTAATTCCGGCTTATTTTCAAATTGAAAAATAAAAATTCTTCTGTCGTAAAGTTTTTTATACGAAACAAATTTAGCGTTTAATTTATGTTTAAGATTTTCAATAAATTTCTCAATTTCCACGATGGAAAATTCATCGGCGGTAAAAAAATCAAGGTCGTCGGAATAACGATGCTGTAAATAGAATTCCGCTAACGCCGTTCCGCCGGTAAGATAAAATGTGGAAGATAAAGATTGATTTTTTTTAAATTCATCCAAAACGGCAAGTTGGTCGCTTGTTAAAAGTGTTTTCCCCATAATAAAAATTCAAAAAATATTCTGGTATTTTCAGGCATTTTAATTTTATCCCAATATTTTTTAAGCAGATTTTCATTAATTTTTTCATTCCCGAGTCCATAATTAATAAGCCGTTCCAATTTCCAGATAATAAATTGTTCGGCGTTTTGGTCTGCTTTTTTAATGTCATAATCCCATATATTCATATCAATATGAATATATCATTTTTTATAAATCATTACAATGCGCTGTTTAAATCACTATCGCAACATTAAATTGTAGAAAATTTTTTTTACTCCAAATGCACGTCTTTTTGGAATGTTTCCAGACGGGTTTGAAGCAGGGGGTATTTTTTCAGTTCAGGGTCGTCTTTTAAAATTTCCTCCGCCGCCTGGCGGCTGGATTTAACAAGCTCCGGATTTCTGACCGCTTTCATCGCCAAATCCGGCACGCCGGTTTGCTCTTCTCCTAAAAATTCTCCGGGTCCGCGAATAGCCAAATCTTTTTCCGCCAATTCAAATCCGTTTTTCGCTTCAATTAAAGAACGCAATCTTTGATGGGTTGATTTTGAGCCGGATTCCGTCAATAAAAAACAAAACGATTGATGTTCTCCCCTGCCCACACGGCCGCGAAATTGATAAAGTTGAGCCAAGCCGAATTTGTCCGCGTCTTCAATCATCATTATCACGGCGTTCGGAATATCAACGCCGACTTCAATCACCGAAGTGGAAACCAAAATGTCAATTTTATGCCCACTGAAATTTTTCATCACTTCATTTTTTTCTTTGGCTTTCATTTTTCCATGCATCATCCCCACGCGCAAATCCGGAAAAACTTTTTCAGAAAGCTTCTCATATTCCTCTTTGACCATTTTTACGTTTTCCCAAGTGTTAAACCACGATGATTTAATAACCGGTTGCTCTTGGTCATTTGTTGTTTGTTCTATTCTGGGGCAAATCACGAAAACTTGCCTTCCTTTTTTTACTTCGCCCCGAATAAAAACGTAAGCTTTATCGCGATTTGCCGGAGAAACTATTTTTGTAATTATTTCTTTTCTTCCTTTCGGCAATTCGTCAATAATGGATAAATCCAAATCGCCGAAAACAGTCAAGGATAAAGTTCTTGGTATCGGCGTCGCGCTCATTGATAAAAGATGTGGAATATTTACGTTTGATTTATCCTGCCTGCCGGCAGGCAGGGATTTTTTCAAAAGTTCGGCTCTCTGTTTCACGCCGAAACGATGTTGTTCATCAATTATCACCAGCGCCAAATCGTTGAATTTAACGTATTTTTGTATTAAAGCATGAGTGCCGAAAATAATTTTTAATCCGTTATTTTCAATTTTTTTAATCAATTCGTTTTTTTTAATATCGCTTTCCAATTCATCTCCGTAAAAAACTTTCGCCATTGAACCGGTGGCCAATCCAACGCCTTTGTCAAATTTTTTGAAAAATTTTTTGAAAGTTTCATAATGCTGTTTTGCCAGCACTTCCGTGGGCGCCATAAAAGCGATTTGTTTGCCGTCTTTCGCCAAAACCAAAGCCGCCAAAACCGCCACAATCGTTTTCCCACTGCCCACGTCGCCCTGCAAAAGGCGGTTCATCGGATGCGATTTTTTCAAATCCTGCAAAATTTCCCAAAGCGATTTTTTTTGCGAATGCGTGAGTTCAAAAGGCAATTCCGCCAACAATTCTTTTATTTCATCAATGCTGAAATCCGAAGAATGCGCTTTTTCTTGCGACAATTTTATTCTTTGGCGTAAATTAACCAATTGTAAAAAAAACAAATCTTCAAAAGCGAATCTTTTTTTCGCTTCTTGAGCATCTTCCATTTTTTCCGGAAAATGAACATCATAAATCGCCTTGTTAATATTTGAAATTTTCTGCTTGTTTAAAATTTCTTTAGGCAAAAAATCTTCGATTCTGCCGATATTGTCCAAAAGCGGTTTAATCAAAAAACGAATTCCCTTAGAAGTAAGTCCTTTGGTTTCCGGATAAACCGGCACGATTCTTCCGGTATGCCTTAATTCACTTGCGTTTCTTTTTGAAGCCGTGATTATTTCATGAATCGGATGCGATATCGTTAATCCCCCCTTTGTCTCAATTATTTTCCCCGCCAAATTAACCGTTATTCCTTTTTTAATGGTTGTTATTAAAAATCTTTGATTAAACCAAACAGCGCGAATTGAACCGCTGTCGTCACTCACTAAAGCCTCAAGAATGAACATTCTTTTTTTCCAGCTTTTCCACATTTTTACCGAAACGATTTCGCCGCGAATCACGGCATGCTGACCGATTTTTAAATCTTTTATCG
>ERZ1292623.4514-Hain-H51-01um-R1-4514-length-11367-cov-4_pt1 | contig 11367 bp, 9 predicted proteins | sample MGYA00564398_ERZ1292623 | MGnify/ENA primary metagenome ERZ1292623 (study PRJEB36523, sample SAMEA6512633) | groundwater metagenome | collected 2019-01-07 | study: AquaDiva: Metagenomics assemblies of 32 groundwater samples | reverse complement strand
AAATTTACTTGAAAAAACTATCGTGGTCATAGAATCCGAACACGGGGAAGGACTTCATGAACCCGGTTACTTTGCCCACTACGACGTATTGGATAACCAAGTTCATGTTCCGCTTCTTATTTTCAGCCCGTCGTTTGAGAGCGGAAAAAGAATTTCATCGTTATCCAGTTCGGTTGACGTGTTTCCGACAATTATTGAATTGCTTGGCGGTACTGCCCCCGACCCGGTTCAAGGGAAGAGTTTGGCTCCAATTATCGGCGGCAAAGAAAAAGACGGTATTCGTCAAGAAGTATTTATAGAACGCAACCCCCTTTGGGAGGAAGCGGCGCCGGAGGTAATGTTTCCGTTGAAAATACTCGGGATAAACGTCGTAAGCGAGGGATATAAAGATATTGCGATAAGAACCCCGGAATGGAAATATATTCTACGGCTTTCCAAAAAAAGAGTGGAAGAAATATCGTGGTGGCAGGCGCTCACCGGACAACTCGTGAACATCCCCGAGGACGAATTGTATAATCTTATTGACGACCCGATGGAGACGCAAAATGTCGCGGACCGGTATCCCGAAGAAAGGAGAATGTTGCGTAAAAAGCTTGAAGACTGGTACACGGAGATTTCCAGAAACGCGCCGGAAAATGTGGAGATTGAACAAAAAATACAACCGTATTTTTAAACGGCACTTGCCAAATAAAAATCAATACTATAGAATACAAAACAATTCACCCCCTTTTAATTTTTATATAAATAGATAAAGTCCTTTTAGCGCCTAATGCCGATGTGGTGAAATTGGCAAACACGCACGGTTCAGGGCCGTGTGCCGCAAGGTTTGCGGGTTCAAATCCCGCCATCGGCACCAAATTACAGTGGCTCAAGCCTATTAAAAGGCATAATGTTATTAAATAAATAAAAAATGATAAAAAGAAAAGTTCCTATCTTAACCACCGTAACAAAACCGAAAACAAAAAACGCGGTTTATTTTACCGCCTTGGGCGGCCTAGAAGAAATCGGCCGCAATTGCGCGTATTTTGAGCATCAAGACGAAATTGTCATCGTAGATATGGGCATTCAATTTCCCGAAGAAGAAACTCCGGGAATTGATTATATTATTCCAAATATTTCTTCGTTGGTGCCCAAAAAGAAAAATATCCACGGCATCGTTCTTACGCACGGACATTATGACCACATTCACGCGCTTCCTTACGTGATTGAAAAGTTAGGGAATCCGATAATCTATTGCGTCGAAATTACGAAACGACTTATTGAAAAACGATTCCAAGAATTTCCTAATCTTCCCACCCCCCGATTTCACGTAGTTACCGACGGGGACCGCGTCAAACTTTCTCCTCACTTCACCGCGGAATTTTTTTATGTAGACCATACTATTCCCGACGCGGTTGGTTTTATATTAGAAACCCCGGTAGGAAAAATGGTCCATTTCGGGGATTTTCGAATTGAATACGACCGCGATGGGAATACTAAAAATACGGCGATGTATGAACGGCTTGGTTCTATGGATATTCATACGGCTTTTATTGACGCCACTAACGCGGATTTTCATGGCCACTCGATTTCAGAAGAAATCGTGGCAGACGAACTTGAAAAACTCATCAAGAGCGCGAATGGCCGTCTTATTATCACTACTTTCGCGTCCCTCTTGACTCGAATCGCCGAAATTATTCGAATTGCCGAACGGCTTGAAAAAAAAATCGCGTTGAACGGCCGCAGTATGAAAACTAACGTGTCAATCGCGCAGAATCTTGGATTTATCAAGATTAGAAAAGGAACACTGGTCGCCATTGAAGAAATTCATAAATATCCGGACAACCAAATTCTCATTCTTTCTACGGGCGGGCAAGGCGAGCCGAATGCCGGCCTCACTCGTATGGCGCAAGGCGAACATCGGCATGTGCATTTCAAAAAAAGCGATACGGTGATTTTTTCTTCTTCCGTGGTTCCGGGCAATGAACGAAGCGTGCAAATACTCCAAGACAACATCTCTCGACAAGTAGATGAAACGTACAACTCTAAACTGTTAGATATTCATTCGGGAGGCCACGCTTGGCACGATGATATTGAAATGGTTATCAAGTGGGCGAAACCGCGTTTTGTGGTGCCCATACACGCCTACTACTTTAAACTTAAAGCCTGCGTTAAAATCGCGCATAAAGTAGGCATACCAAAAGAAAATACGATTATTCTTGATAATGGCCAAGTCGCCGAACTCACCAAAGACGGTTTCACCGCGACAAAAGAATTCGTACCCACTAATTATGTTATGGTAGACGGACTCGGCATCGGCGATGTAGAAGAAGTAGTGCTCCGCGACCGGTTGATGCTCGCGGAAGAGGGTATGATTGTGATTATCGCCACTTTGGACCGCCGCACCGGCCAATTTCTTAAAAATCCGGACATTATTTCCCGCGGTTTTATTTATCTTCGCGAGAATAAAGAATTTATTGAGGAATTAAGAAAACGTATTAAAGGTCTTGTCGGTAGAATTCCCAGACACCAACAGATTGACCCGGATTACCTTAAAGCTTTAATTCGCGACCAAGTCGGTTTATTTTTGTATAACAAAACCAAAAGAAGGCCGATGGTGTTGCCGGTTGTCATTGAAATCTAAGATTTTATGAGCGAATTTTCTAAAATCACGCTTGATAACGGATTAAGAATAATTTTATCTCCCCAATCGCAAAGTTTGGCGATAACGGCCTTGGTTTTGGTTGAGGCGGGTTCAAAATATGAAACAAAAAATATCAACGGCATATCTCATTTTTTGGAGCATATGTGTTTTAAGGGAACGAAAAAAAGGCCCAAAGCGATTGATATTGCCGGCGAGCTTGACGGCATGGGAGCGATTTATAACGCTTTTACCGGTCATGAATATACCGGCTATTTTATCAAATCGCGGCCGGATTATTCGGAAAAAATTTTGGATATTTTATCGGACATTTATATTAATCAGGTTTTTGAACAAAAAGAAATAGACAAAGAAAGAGGGGTAATAATAGAAGAAATAAATATGTATGAGGATTTGCCGATGCGAAAAGTTCAGGAATTGTTCACGGAGCTTCTTTACGGCGACCAGCCGGCCGGTTGGAACATTGCCGGAAGAAAAGAGGTGATAAAAAGTTTAATGGCTCAAGACTTTATTTCTTACAGAAGCGGCCATTATTTGGCGAACGCCACAATAGTGGTAGTCGCCGGAAATTTTAACGAAGAAAAAATGGCCAGCGACATAAAAAAATATTTTTCCGGAATTCCCGAAAAAGAAAAAATCTCAAAAATTAAAACAACCGAAAGCCAAGAAAAACCCTCCTTTATCGTTAGAAATAAAGAAACCGACCAGACTCATTTGGTTGTCGGGGTGAGAGCTTTTGATATATTCGATAAAAGGAAATATGTCCTGGATGTGCTGTCGGATATTTTGGGCGGTGGAATGAGCTCAAGGTTATTTCAGAAAATTCGGGACGAATTAGGCGCGGCTTATTACGTGAGAGCCGGCGCCGATTTATATACGGACCACGGTTATTTGGCGGTATCGGCCGGAATAAACCACAATAAAATAAAAGTTGTTATAGGCGCGATAATCGAAGAATTCAAGAATTTAGCGGAAAAAGAAGTTCCCGCCGAAGAATTAGAAAAATCCAAACAGCATTTAATAGGCAATTTGGTTTTAGATTTGGAAACATCGGACCAATGGGCCAATTTTTACGGAGCGCAAGAAGTTTTAACGAAAAAGACAATAACGCCGGAAGAACTTATTGAGAAAATTCAAAAAGTAAGCCAAAGCGACATAAAAAAACTGTCAGAAACTCTTTTTAAAAATGAAAAATTGAATTTGGCGGTAATTGGACCGTTTAAAGACGGTTTTGAAATAGGGGAGGTTTTAAAATTATAGTTTTGTATTATAATTAAAATATGGAAAAGAATATTTGGGAAATAAGCTGGGGCTCTTTATGGAAAATATTTTTTATGCTCATTCTTGTTTTTGCCTTGTTTTTGGCGGGCAAGATTCTATTGATACTCTTTTTGGCGATTGTCATTTCTTCGGCCTTTGACGCGCCGGTGAGCTTTCTTCAATCAAAAAAAATTCCCCGTCTTTTGGGGACGCTGACAATATTTTTGACGGTGATAGGAATTCTTTCTTTTATTCTTTATATAATTATTCCAATAAGCGTAATTGAATTTAAAAATCTTTTAGACGGGCTTAATGATTTAAAACTGCCGGTTTTGGGCAACCTAAACACATCCGGAATCAGCGATAATTTTGATAAAAACTTGGGAAATTTTGCCAATGTTTTATTGGGCGGCGGAACGTCTTTTATAAATGTGATAACCAATGTTTTTGGAAATATTATTTTGATTATCGTCACTTTTGTTCTTTCTTTTTATCTCACCCTTGACCAAAAAGGAGTGGAAAAATTTTTAAAAATTATTTTGCCTCTTAATTACGAAGATTACGCGGTTGATGTTTATATGAGAGTTAAAAGAAAGCTTGGTCTTTGGCTACAGGGCCAAATTATTTTAATGTTAGCCGTCGGGCTTGTTACTTTTCTCGGGCTTTGGCTTTTAGGGATTAAGTACAGCTTGGTTTTGGGTCTTTTGGCGGGAATTTTGGAAATAGTGCCGATAGCCGGTCCGGTTTTCGCCGGTTTTATAGCTTTTTTGGCGGCCGCTTCTCAATCTTTGATTTTCGGTTTTTATGTAATTCTTCTTTTTATATTAATTCAACAAATTGAAACTCATCTTTTAGTGCCAACGGTAATGAAAAAAACAATTGGGATAAGCCCGGTCGTGGTGGTTATTTCAATTCTGGTCGGTTCTCAAATAGCCGGTTTTGTCGGAATAGTATTGGCGGTTCCGACGGTTGTGATTATTCAGGAGCTTCTTGAGGATTGGAGCGTCAAAAAAGCGGCGGCCGCCGAAAAAACGTCATAAATGAAAATTGAGGAAGCCGGTTTAAAAATAATCCAGGATTCAAGAGGGAAAGATACTCTTGAGTCGTTTTTAAAAAGCGGAGATGGAATAGGATTTTTCAGCGTTCCTTCCGGCAAAAGCGCGGGAGTTCATGAGGTTTTTGTTTTGGACCCAACGGTTGCCGTTGAAAAATTTGAAAACATTATTAAGCCGGAAATAATCAATAAAGAATTTGAAAATCAAAAAGAGTTTGACGATTTTTTAAGAGCATTAGACGGAACCGAAAATAAAAAAAATTTAGGCGGGAATTTAATTCTGGCTTTATCTTTGGGATTCGCTCGCCTTAAGGCAAAAAGCGAAAAAAAAGAATTATTTAACTACATTCATTCAATTACTCAATTACCCGATTACCCGATTACTAAATCGCCAAAACCCATTTTTAATGTAATTAACGGAGGAGCGCATGCGAAAAACAATCTTGATTTTCAGGAATTTCAGGCAATTCCGACAATAAATGATTTTCGGGTGTCTTTGGGCGTTGGTCAGGAATTTTATTTTAAACTGGGGACAGCTTTGGCGAAAAGATTCGGAAAAGAAAACGTATCATTGGGCGATGAAGCAGGATTTTCCGCGCCGTTTAAAAATAACGAAAATGCCATAGAAGAAATGGCGGAACTTATAAAAAGATACAATTATCCGTTAAAAATAGGGCTTGACGCCGCCGCCTCGCAATTTTACAGAGACGGTTATTATTTTTTGGAAGGGAAAAAATATTTCGCCGATGAACTAAAAGAATTTTACATCAGGTTAATTTCAAATTACGAAATTTTATCAATAGAAGACCCTTTTTACGAAGAGGACTTCAGTTCGTTTACATCGCTTACCGCGGCTCTGGTCGGTTTAAAAAAACATCAGTTGGCGATTACCGATGATTTAACAACGACCAACCCAGAACGATTACAGAGGGCCATTAAAGAAAAAGCCGGCAACGCGATTTTAATAAAACCCAACCAAATCGGGACGCTCACTGAAACTTTAGAAGTTATTGAGATGGCTTATAAAAATAATTGGCGTTGTATCGTCTCTCACAGAAGCGGAGAAACAAACGACGATTTTATAGCGGACCTTTCGGTAGCCATAGGGGCTTGGGGGCTTAAAGCCGGCCCGCCAAATATTTCAAAAAAAGAAAGAATGGCGAAATACGAAAGAATTATTGAGATACTTAGCCATTAGCCACCAGTCAATCAGCTAAATTAAGGACTTAATAAGGCTTTGGCCGGTCATTTTTTTTGGTTTGGGAATGTCCATTAATTCCAAAATAGTCGGAGCGATATCGGCGAGCACGCCGACGGAAATTTCTTCCGATTCATTTATTTGCCCTTCTGATTTTTCTTTTTTAAATTCCTTTGCCGCTAAATAAAAAGGAACCGGACCGGGGTCATGTTGGGTTTGGGGGGCTCCGGTAAGAGAATCAATAACCTTTTCAATATTCCCATGGTCGGACGTTATTATTAGAAACGCGTTTTTATCCAAACAGGCGTTTAAAATCTTTCCTATTTGTTCGTCTATTATTTCAATAGTTTTGACACAGGCTTCGTAATCTCCGGTATGAGCAAGCATATCCGGATTGGCGTAATTCGCTAAAATAAAATCAAAACCCCCTTCTTCAACGGCTTCAATAATCCTGCTCGTAATTTCATAAGATTTCATTTCCGGATTTTTTTCTTGGCGGATAACATTAGCCGACGGTATAAGGATACGATATTCATTTTTAAAAGGCTCTTCTCTTAGGCCGTTAAAGAAATATGTAATATGAGCGTATTTTTGGGTTTCCGCGATTCGAAATTGATTTTTATTATTATCGGCCAGAACTTCGCCAAGCGTATTTTCAATTTTTTCTTGAGGAAAGGCGACCGGAATTTTGAATTTATCGTTATACTGCGTCATAGTCGCCAGATACAAGTTTTTAAATTTTTTCGCGGGAAATTTTTGAAAATCCTTTTCTATAAAAACAGAAACAATCTGGCGCATTCGGTCTTCCCGAAAATTAAAAAATATCACGGAATCATTTTCTTTAATGCCTTTATTTTCCGGACCCATTAAAACCGGTTCTACATATTCATCATCGAAATTTTTATCATGCGTTTTTTTGATGTGCGATTCAAGGTCAAGAGTCATTTCTCCTTCGCCGATTAAAACTTTATAAGCTTTTTCCGTCAAATCCCAGTGGCCGTCTCTATCCATGGCATAGAATCTGCCGCTTAAACTCGCGATATATTCCTTAGGAATCTTTTTTATCAGTTCTATGGACGAATAGGGGGCGTCGTCTCTGCCGTCGGTAAAAAGATGAAGATTGATTTTCGGAACATTTTCTTTTTTGTCAGAGCTAAGCTCGGCTTCGGCGAAATCAATGAAAGCCATAAGATGTTCTATTGAACTATGAACATTCCCGCGAGAAAGAAGACCGATAAGATTTACCGACGAATCATATTTTTTTGAATGTTCAAAAGCCTTTTTAATAGCCTCATTTTTAAAAAACCCGCCATTTTTTATGGAAAGAGTGATTTTGGGATATATTTGATAGATTATTTTTCCGGCTCCTATATTTAAGTGTCCGACTTCGCTGTTTCCTTCTTCCCCCCACGGCAAACCAACGCTTGTTCCCGAAGCCTGAAGAACGCCGGCTAAAAAATTAGCCTTTATATAATTTATATTTTTGGGGTTGACCATATAAATCGGATTGGATTGATTTTTTTCTCCTATCCCCCAGCCGTCTAAAATTATTAAAACAACGGTTCTTTTTGACATCGCTTTATTTTAATCTTATAATGGTTTTACTTCAAGAAATTAACGATTCCTAATGCAATTCAAAAATCAATGAAACGGATTGATTTCCGTTCACGGGTTTGTTATGAAGAAATTAGCGAACAATTTAATATATGTTTCAATATCCGATAATTCTGGCGATTTTTTTGGTTTTAGGAGCGGCCATAGGTTACTTTGCGAGACATTTTATAGGAATAAGAGCCGCTAGTTCAGTAGAGCAAAAAATAAAAAAACAAATAGATGAATCGCGTTCAAGGGCCAAAGAATTAATACTTGAAGCCCAAGAAAAATCAACAAGCCTTTTAGAGGAAGTAAAAAAAGAAGAAAGAGAAAGCAAGACCCAGATTACGCGGCTTGAGGAAAGAATGATAAAAAAAGAAGAGTTGGCCGAGAAACAGTTGTCCGATTTAAGAAATAAAGAAAATCAGCTTAATCAGGAGATAGAAAAAACAAAACAATCTCAACAAGAAAACGAGGAATTAAGAAAAAAAAGCGTTAAAGAACTGGAACGAGTGGCCGATATGAACGTCGATGAAGCGAAGAAAGCGCTTTTTGAAGACATTAAATTAATGTATCAAAAAGATTTAGTTATATCCGTTCAGAAACTTGAGAGGGAAAGAAAAGAAGAACTTGAGAAAAAAAGCGTTGAAATTATGGCTTCGGCAATGCAAAGGCTTTCAAGGGTTCATGTGTCGGAGGCGACAACGTCGGCTTTTAATATCAGCGACGAAAACCTTAAAGGAAAAATAATCGGTCGGGAAGGAAGAAATATAAGAGCGTTGGAAAAGGCGACCGGAGCGGAATTTATAATAGACGAGAATCCGGACACAATAATAATTTCCTCTTTTGACCCAATAAGAAGGGAAATCGCCAAGATGGCGCTTGAGAAACTTATTAAAGACGGAAGAATTCAGCCGGCGAAAATAGAAGAAAAAGTCGAAGAGTCAAAGAACGAATTAAGTAAAAGAATAATAGAAATTGGAGAAAATGCCGTAAGAGAGCTTGGAATATACGATTTTCCCAAAGAAATCATTCAGCTTTTAGGAAGGCTTAATTTTAGGTACAGTTACGGCCAGAGCGTTCTGGATAATTCAGTGGAGGCTTCTTATTTAGCCGGGATGCTCGCTTCCGAGCTTGGACTTAATGTTGATACGGCCAAAAAAGGAGCTCTTGTCCATGACATAGGAAAAGCCATAGACCATGAAGTTGAAGGAACCCACGTAGAATTAGGAAGAAAGATTCTTAAAAAATACGGCGTGGCCGAAGAAGTTATAAGGGCGATGGAGTCTCATCATGAAGAATATCCTTTTTCAACATCGGAATCTTATATTGTCGCGGCTGCCGACTCTTTGTCCGCCGGAAGGCCGGGAGCAAGAAGAGATAATCTGGAAAATTATATTAAAAAACTTGAAGACCTGGAAAAGATAGCCGTAAGTTTTGAAGGAGTTAAAAACGCTTACGCTATTTCCGCCGGCAGGGAATTAAGGGTTTTTGTTACTCCGGAAAAAATAGACGATTTCGGAGCGCTTCAACTTGCCAGAAATATCGCCTTAAAAATAGAGTCCGAGATTAAATACCCGGGTGAAATCAAAGTTAACGTGATAAGAGAAGTAAGAGCGGTGGAATATGCCAGGTAGTTGTTTTAATTAGATTTCTGCTATATAATTCCGTCATATTTAAAAAAGGTCGATTAAAGTTTTAAGATTTAGCAATTATGAACAAAGTAGAACTTATTGAAGTAGTAATGAAAGCGTCCGGTATTGAGGTTAAAAAACAAGCTACCGAAGCGGTTGAAGCTGTTTTTGACACCATTACAAAAACCTTGTCTAAAGGAGAAGAGGTTGCTATCGCCGGTTTCGGCGCATTCAGGGTTGTCAAAAGGGCGGCCAGAATGGGCATTAATCCGAAAACCGGAGAAAAGATTCAAATAGCCGCTTCCATAAAGCCGAAATTTAAAGCGGGAAAAGCCTTTAAAGACGCCGTCAAATAAATTAGTTTTTCTGGCTAATTTCAAAAAACCCCGAGCTTAGCTCGGGGTTTTTTTATTTAATCAGGGAATTTATTTCAAGAAGAGATTTTTGAACGGATTCTATTTTATTTAGAAATGCCTTAAGGTCGTCAATGTTTTCGTTATTCAGTTCGCCGTTGACGGATTCTAAATCTTTAATAATGCCTTCCAATATTTTTTGGACATCATTTACGGAATTCCGGTTGATGCTTAACGGTTGATTTTCAATAATATATTTTATTTCATCAAGTTTTATTTGAATGTCGCCGTTTACCTCATTCGCTTTAACCATTAAATTATTTTTATTTTTTTCATTGGAATAATTCAAGCCGTAAACGCCGCTTATTACCAAAACAAAGGAAAAAACGGCGATTGCCGCGTATTTAAAGCTGAAAACATAAAGGAAACCGATTTTTTCAACGGGTTCTCTTTTAGACATTAAAATAATATTGAGCGAATTCTCGGAAAAATCTTTTCGCGGCTCAATACTTTTCAGCGCTTTTAATTTTTCTATAATTCTTTGGTCCATTTTATTTATCTTCCATTATTCTTTTTAAATCTTTTACCGCTCTATGTTGAATCAATTTCACCGCGATCTGGCTTTTTTTAACGATTGAAGAAACTTCTTTAATCGATAATTCTTCGATAAATCTTAAAACAATAACATCTTGTTGTTCGGGCTTAAGGCTTTTTATCGCCGTTTTTATTTTTTCAACATTCAGCGAGAAATCTATTTCTTGGTCTATTTTAGTATCGGATTTCAGCGAATCCCTTAATAACTCATTGCCGTCCAAGCTAAGATTATTTTTCTTGGTTCGGTAATGGTCGATTATCCGGTTTCTCGCTATTCTGTAAACCCAAGCGCCGAACGGCAGTTCTTTGAATTTATAACTTTCTATTTTCTGCCAGGCGTTTAAAAAAACTTGGTGAGTGATATCTTCGGCTTCCTCACGATGGCCAACTTTAAGATATACAAACCGATAAATTTTCGGTTGGTAATGGCTATAAAGCTGACCAAAAGCCGAAGATTCACCCCTAATGGCGCCTTTTATTAATTTTTCTTCGCCATCTATCATATGAAAACGAATGAGATAATAATTAGTTTCCGGAGCGGGACACGAGAATCGAACTCGCGCCTCGATCTTGGCAAGATCGTGTACTACCACTATACTAGTCCCGCATTTTAGCTATACTATACTCCTTAGTATTAGACATTTTATCAGAATAAGGCGGGTAAAATCAAATAAATCGGCAGGCTTTCTACTTTATTGGCGGCAATCCTTTCGGCCCATTTACTTTTGGACTTTGGTTTGGACCGATAAAAGTATCTTTGGCGGAATAATTATAAATAAAATATAAAAACACTAAAGCGATTAACATAATTAAAGCAATTAATAATTTTTTAATCATTTTGTCCGCCCACCAGGATTCGAACCTGGGACCGTTTGCTTAAGAGGCAACTGCTCTACCAACTGAGCTATGGGCGGATAATAATTTATATTTTACCTTATTAACATACTCGTGCTATATTTTGCTTAAGAGTCCGTCAGCTGACGGATCTACCAACTGAGCTATGGGCGGATAATAATTTATATTTTACCTTATTAACATAC
>ERZ1292623.4250-Hain-H51-01um-R1-4250-length-11804-cov-4_pt1 | contig 11367 bp, 12 predicted proteins | sample MGYA00564398_ERZ1292623 | MGnify/ENA primary metagenome ERZ1292623 (study PRJEB36523, sample SAMEA6512633) | groundwater metagenome | collected 2019-01-07 | study: AquaDiva: Metagenomics assemblies of 32 groundwater samples | reverse complement strand
CTTGGCCTACCAGTCGAGCTGGGTAAACTCGAACACGCGCCACCTGCCGCGACGACCGGTGTCATGCGCAAGAAGCGAGTGCTCGTCATCGGCCCCGAAAGTTGGACGATTGAAGATATCGTGTTCATCCAGGAATACCTCCGAAAACGCGACGTCATCGCAAAAACATTTCGCGTGGACGAAGGTATTCAGGTCGCCCATGTGATGGCGGAAATCCCTAACGTTGACGCAATCGTTCTCGTCCTCGGCACCGACCAGGCCGGTTGGTGCAACAGGAACAGCGGGCGCCTATCACGTGCCGCAGTGCATGCCGAGGTGAAATTCACCTCTATTGCTTTCACCAACGCGGTGACCGCAGCTGATCACGCACAGTCGCTCTGATTGCGGGGCAACAGGACAACGCAGATAATATCGAACGCCGGCGGCAACACCGCCGGCGTTTATCTTTTTTTACTTTTCCAGAAGTTTGGAAACTTTCCCCTCCGATATTTCAAACCGTTCAAGCACTTCCTTGCAGTACGGATTGAATGTGTAGACATCTTTAAACAGTTTGCCGTCGTGCTTTACGCTCTCTACCGCATCCATGAGGTAGCCGAACGAGACCGTATCGATTTCAGTGCGGTTGAATCCCCCTTGCGCGACGATTTGTCCGATAAAGTGCGTGAGGAAGAGTGTCTCCGCGAGGTGCTTGTCGTGCTGTTCGGGCGTCATCTCGACGACGTCAAAGCCGCATTGTTTCAGAAACTCTGCGAGCGCGGTATATACCTCATTCGGCAACGAGTGCTCGGCAAGCACGATACGGAAACCGCTGACATCACCATTCCGTTTCTCATAACTCTCGGGTCCCCACATCGGGTGCGTAGCGATGTATGGCTGTTCCCCTGCGACACGTTTGAGTATGGCGGTTGTGTGCACTTTGACCGTCGCTACATCAATGATGACCGTATCTTTGCAGACCAACGGAAGAATATTCTTGAGCGCATCTTCAAACGCATGTATCGGCACCGCAAGCACTACCGCATCGGACTGTGCTGTCTCCTCAAGCGTGAAGAATGTTTTTCCATCGGGTTTCTCACGTGACGAGAACACCCTGACTTCTGCGGACGGCGCAAATCTGCCGACAAGCGTATGCAGAAGCTTCCCGAATGCGCCGTACCCTACGATACCGATAGAGCGGATGTTCACCCCGTTAGAAATAGGACGCGGACTATCAAACTTGCGATTCATGGTATCGAGTTTCTACGGCTCTTCAATGACTCCCCGTGTTCGCGCGTCCGCGATTTCTAACGGGGTTCATTTTTTGGCTCTGTTGCGGCGTTTTTCCACCCATACGAGAAGCGGAGTCGCGAGGAATATCGAAGAGTAAGTACCGGCGATGATGCCGACAAGAAGCGTGAGGGCGAAGATTTTGGTCGAGGCGGGGCCGATGAAGTAGAGCACGAGCAAGGTGAAGAGCACGGTGAGCGATGTATTGATTGAGCGGACGAACGTTTGATTGAGCGAGTGGCCGGCGGTCTCCGCGAAATCTTCTTTGCGGTTCTTTTCGTGATTGATGCGCAGGTTCTCACGCGTCCGGTCGAAAACGACTATGGTGTCGTGAATAGAGAAGCCGAGCACGGTGAGCACAGCCGTTACAAAAAGTGTATCCACCTGCGCGCCGGTCAGGTACCCGAGGAGTGCGAAGAATCCGACGGGGATGATGATGTCGTGCACGAGCGTCACGAGCGCGATGAGTCCGTATACCCAGCTCGAGATGGGCTGGGAGACCTTGCGGAAGGCAAACGCGATGAAAAGCAGGATGCAGAGCAATACGAGCCCGAGTGCCAAGAGTGCCTTGTTGCGCAATTCGGTGCCGATGGTCGGGCCTATCTCGGTAAGCTGGTCCACGTGCGCCGTGCCGCCCTGATACGAGAAGACCGCGGCGAGCTCGCCCCGCTGTGTGTCCCCGATACTCTGTGCGCGCAATGTGTAGCCGTTGTCACCCGTCTCACGGAGCGAGAAATCTTTGAACCCCGCATCGTTCAATGTGTTTGTCAGTGCCGTAGGATCCGGTCGCGTGCCGTCATAGCTCACCTCAACGAGCGAGCCGCCGGTAAAATCAATGCCAAGGTGCAGGCCGAAAGCGGCAACCGATATCAGTGAAGCGAGCACGAGAGCCCCCGTGAGTGCGAAGAATGCGTTGCGATGTTTGATGATGAACATAGGGATAGGTTATAGGGACTAGGGACTAGGTTCTAGAAATACCACTGCTAAAAAGCCAGCGGGTGAAGCCGTACTTGGCATCGACGCCGAGCGCGAAGAGGAACGTACGCGAGACGGTGATTGCCGTAAGCATCGAGACGAGCACGCCGAGCCCGAATACGAGGGCAAAACCCTTGATGAGCGACGTTCCGAGCCAGAAAAGAATCACGGCCGTTATCATGGACGAAATATTTGAGTCGCGGATTGATGGCCATGCGCGCGAGAACCCGTCGCTTATGGCGTCTCCCGTGCTCTTACCGCCGCGCAATTCCTCCTTGATACGCTCGAAAATCAGCACGTTGGCGTCCACCGCCATACCTACCGAGAGGATGAACGCGGCGATACCTGCAGCCGTAAGCGTCACCGGAATGAACTTGAAAAGTGCGAGCATGACGACGATGTAGAGCGTAAGTGCAGCCGTCGCAAGCAGTCCCGGCAAGCGGTACCAAAGGAGCATAAAGAGAGCGACAGCGCCGATGCCCCAGAGACCTGCCATGATGCCGTCACGCACGGCTTTGTCACCGAGCGTACCCGAGACCGTTTGTGTGGAAATGAGCTCGATGGGGACAGGAAGTGCTCCGTAGTTGAGATTACGTGCGAGCTCTTTTGCTCCCGTCGCCGTGAAACCGCCGGAAATCACCGCGGTGCCGTCGGGGATGGATTCACGGATGACAGGGATTGAGATGGGCTGACCGTCGAGAAAAATCCCGAAGTAGCGCCCGACATTATTCTTGGTGAGATCGGCGAAAATTTTCGCACCCTGCGAAGTGAAGTGCAGTACGACGACCGGCTCGCTGATACTTGCCGAACCTTGGAACTGTAGCTCCGAGCTCGCGAGGTCTTTGCCGGTGATGGCCGCAGGCTCGAAATCCTGATTGACGGTCGTCGTCGAGAACGCGGCCGGCGGGTTCGCGCTTTTCAGCAGGCGGAACTCCAAGACCGGTGTCTCCCCGATGAGCGCTATCGCCTTCTGCGTATCGGTCACCCCCGGAAGTTCCACAATGAGACGTTGTTCCGATGTGCCGGAGAGGGCGCTCGCCGTCTCCGTCTGCACGATTGGCTCCGAAACGCCGAACATATTCACACGCCGTTCGATGGTATCGCGCAGTGCCGACATTGATTCAGCTACATCGCCGGATTGAATCGCGTTCAGGTCGGCACGGTAGACAAGCTGGGTACCACCGGAGAGGTCGAGACCGAGCTTGAAGGGCCACGATGCGGTGACCTCGGAGTGATATACGAACCAGCCGATAGTCGCCCCGATAAGGAGGACAACGATAGCGACAACGCGCTTTTGAGCCATGGGCAGTAGTATACCCGCGGAATGACGTGGTGCAATAAGAAGTCGGCCCCGCGCTTTGCGGGGCCTTACGAAACAATATCGGGTTGTTTTCAGTCTTTCTTGTCGCCATCAATAACCCTGAAGGAATGCTTGGGCCTTTTTGGCTGAGATCTAAAGGATCCATTCGTTGCACCCGTGGCGACTTCGATGTAGCTCATGTCTAAGGGGACAAAATTACCGCCACCGTAGTGAGCATGAATCGTGGCACCTTTCGAAAGAGCGTCGAATATTATGATGTGCGTATACACCGCATCGTCCAACGCCCTAAGAAATGCTGCGCGGCTCGGATATTCGACGTTTTCCTTCATTCGGCCAAGTTCATCGAACATACCCCGATCGAACTGCAGGTAAAACCTCCTTGTACGGACAAATCTCTTATCCAAGGCTTTGAGATGTTGCTCGCCGCGCTCAAGAGCGCCCGAAAACCGCTGAAGCAGATTGGCGGTTCCCAACAGCAGAGGGACAAGCCAGATGCCGATGAGGTACCAACCGATACGTTTCCGTGGCATTGATTGCCTCCCATTCTCGAAGCAGTCTACTCCCGAGCATACGCTCAGCACAAGCTACCCCTCGACCAAATCGAACAGATTCTTGAATATCATCGCTACGGCGACGGGGCCGACGCCGCCGGGGACGGGTGTGAAAACTGAGGCTTTTTCGGCGCACGTGGGGTCGGCGTCACCTTTGATGACACCCGCTTGCTCACTCGCTCCCGCGTCAATTATTGCAACGCCACCTTTGACATGTTCCGGTTTGATAAAGCCGGGATTTCCCGCACCACATACCACAATGTCGGCGTCTTTGAGATCGTCGATTGAACCTTCTTCCAGTGTAAACATTGAGACGTTCGCACCGAGGCGTTTCAAAAGTACGGCCGACGGCGCACCGACGAGTCTCCCCGCTCCCACCACGATGGTACGCTTGCCTTTGGGATCTACTCCACCGCGCCGGAGCATTTCAACAACGGCGAGTGCGACCGGTGCAAAGACAGGATGTTCGTCTTCGGCAATAGTCGGATTTATCGCATCGACATCTTTCTCTGCCGGAATCGCGGCAAGTACCGCTTCAGTATCAATGCCTTTCGGAAGAGGTAATTGCGCTATGACCGCATCCGTTCTCCCAGAGAGCTCGCTCACTGCGTTGACGGCCATGTCAGTCGTTGCGTTCTCAGGCAAGTCCACGCGCGAAATCTCCACATTGAGCCGTGCCGCCGCGCGCGCTTTGATGCGCACGAATGATTCAATCACCGGGTCATGGCCACCGACCACAATACCAAGTCGTACCGGGCGCTCGATACGCGCGCGGCGTTCCTCGAGTGTCTTGTATATATCCTCAGCAATGGCTCGTCCGTCCAATATCATAATGGCGACATACTCATATACTTGAGTATGTGGGTATGTTCATGAGATGCCGAATATCTTTTTTAATTCGGCGATTCCCTCTTCGAGCATGATCTTGGGCTCCCACCCAAGCAGTTCTTTCGCCTTCCTGATGTCCGCCTGAGAATCATGCGCTTCTCCACCCTGAGTTCCGTAGACTATTTCTCCTCCCACGCGTTCGGCCAAAAATTGAATGGTGACATTGCGTCCCGCACCGATATTGACGACTTCCCCCTTGCCCACCTTCGCGCTTTCCGCCGCAAGCACATTCGCACGGGCAACGTCCCCCACGTACGTATAATCCCGGGTTATCGTCCCGTCGCCATATATAGTGAGCGGTCTGCCCTCTTTGCGGGCCAGCAGGAACGCACCGACTGCAAGCGCATACGGACCTTCCGGATCAAGCCGCGGACCATACACATTGAAATACCGGAGTGACACCGTCTCAATGCCGTAGATAGCCGGCCACAAGGACGCAAAGAGCTCGCCGACATATTTCTGCAGTCCATACGGATGCACGGGATTCGCCGCCATGGTTTCGGTGAGCGGCATCACTGTCTGGTCGCCATATGAGGAACCTGAAGACGAGTACACGACCCGCCGCACCTTTGTCTTCGCGGCGGCAGTGAGCACCGAAACGGTCCCGACGATATTAACGTCGGTTGTTTCGACCGGATGCTCTACCGAGTACTGAACACGCGGTATAGCGGCGGTGTGATACACCACATCAGCTCCCTGAAATATCTTTTCAACTTCGTCGGTCGAACGAACATCAAGCTCATGGTACGTCGCCTCCGAATTGATGCGGTCTTCCCGCTTCCCCGCTGAGTAATTATCGACGACATGAACTTCGTCGCCGCGCGCGACAAGCGCGTCGACTATATGCGAACCAATGAATCCCGCACCACCTGTGACAACGACTTTTGCCATGGATGCACTATACCAAATCAACTGCCACGCGCAGTGAGCATAATGCGCGCCGTCTGCAGGACGATAAAGATATCCAAGAGAAGCGAGCGGTGTTTGAGGTAGTAGAGGTCGTACGAGAGCTTCTCCTTGGTCTCCGCGATATCCGCTCCGTGATGCGGATGCCTATCGTGACGCAGTTGCGCCCAGCCGGTCAGTCCCGGAGAAACGAGGTAGCGGGCATTGTAGTACGGTATGCGCGCGTTGTACTGCGCGGCAAGCGCGGGAAGCTCGGGGCGCGGGCCGACAAGCGTGAGGTCGCCGCGTAGCACATTCCAGAGCTGCGGCAGTTCATCAAGGCGCAATATGCGGAGCCACTTCCCCACCCGCGTGACCTGCAGTTTCGACTTGCCGTTTTCCCCGTAGTCACCCTGATCGTTCCCGCTCATGCTCCGGAATTTCACGATGTCTATCGGCTTCTGAAAACGGCCGACGCGCTTCTGTGTGATAAACAGCACCCCGCCGTCGTCGAGCTTGATTGCAAGATAGATGAACGGGTAGAGCAATAAAGATACAAGCAGTGCAGGCAGTGCGATAGCGATATCGATAAGCCGCTTCACCACGTCGTATGTACGCGAAGCACTGATATTCCCCAGCACCCATTCGTAATTAATGAGCGAAAGCGGCTCGCGCTCGAAAATTTCCTGATACAACTCCGACGCCTCAAGGAGTGCGAAGCGGCGTTTCCGGAAAGCGGCGTCGTAGACGATGGGGAGTGCCGCGGCGACGGCACGGTCGGAAAAATCCACGACCAAAAAAGAAACATCATCTTCTTCCGCTACGCGACACGCATGCTGAATGACCTCGTGCGACGGGGCCTTACTGGTATCGACGACGTACTCAAAGGTGAACGGCGAGTTCGGGTCGGTGGCCACCTCCGAGGCGAGTGCCGCGATATCGGGACCCGAGGCGATGAGCACGCCTTTAAGTTTTCGTCCGGAGCGCAGGCGCGGAAAGAGCACAACGCGCCAGAGCGCGATGAGCGGGAAGGAAATGGCAAGGTAGAGTACGAGGATTGTTTTCGGTGCAAGGCCGAATACCGGAATCAAAAAGAAGAAAAGCGCGGCAAGGGCCATGTTGATTGCCTGTGTATAGAGAATGGTCGTCGGCAGGCGGCTACGGAAAAGACGTGTGTGCCGGCCGTAGAGACCGGCAAAAAAGAAGATGACGACCCACGCCGCAAAGAGAAACAAGAATGGTACGAGGTGGTTATTGAAAAGGGCCGTGCTCGGTGTCTGCAGGTAGCGCAAGGCGAGCGTCAGCCACAAGGATGCGACAAAAACCACGAGGTCCCCCAGGAGAAGGAGGACGTATTCCCGCTTAGGCACGAGAGTCATACGATGGTAGTATGATGCCATGATTTCAGCCTTTATACAAGCGCTGGAATCGTTGTCATGACGAAGAAAAAAATCCTGTTTGTTATCACCAAATCCAACTGGGGCGGTGCCCAGCGTTACGTTTTTGACCTCGCTACCAATTTGCCGCGGGAAAAATACGAAATATGTGTGGCACTTGGCGGCAATGGATTGCTGATGCAAAGACTGCAGGAGCGAGGTGACTTGATATATCAAGTCACCTCGCTCCGGCGCGATTTTTAATTTTGTAAAGACGTGCGAAGTTTTTTTGAGTTGTACTGGCTCTTTAAAAAAGAAAAGCCCGACGTAGTGCATCTCAACTCTTCCAAAGCTGCGGGCATTGGTGCGCTGGCGGCTCGCATTGCGGGCGTGCAGCGAATTATTTTTACCGCTCATGGTTGGCCTTTTTGGGAACAGCGAAACCCTCTTTCCCGCGGCCTTATATATTTCTTTTCGTGGCTAACTGCCCTCCTTTCTCACAAAATTATCGTTGTGTCCGACTATGATTTGAGGGTCGCAAGGGCGATGCCCTTTGTCGCACACAAAACAGTGCGCATCTACAACGGAATTGACCTGCATATTCAGTTCGGTTCGGGTGAAATAATCCGCAGCGCCTTCCCCGCCAACGTGAAAATTACCGGCACCGTCGGAGAGCTGATTAAAAACAAAAACCAGCGGGCGTTGATTGCAGAAGCAAAAGACAATCCGTCCATGTACGTCGCGATAGTCGGCGAAGGCGAAGACCGTCCGGTTCTGGAGAGAAAAATTAAAGAATACGGTCTTGAAAATCGCGTAAAGCTTTTTGGCTTCGTTCCCTCACCTGAGGTACTACGCGGTTTCGACACATTCGCGCTCCCTTCAATAAAAGAAGGTCTCCCCTATGTACTTATCGAAGCGAAAGTTGCCGGTCTCCCCATCGTCGCCAACCGCATCGGTGGTGTGAGCGAGATTTTGGAAGCCAAAGATTTAAGCGAATTCTCGCTTGAAACTATGGTCAGTAAAACGGTTGCCCTCTACTAAACCGCGCCGGAGAACCCTCCACTTGGTATAATATTCCGATGAAGGAAAGATTTGTACCCGACGAGATTACAGAGTTCGCAAAAGGCGTCGAGAAGGTATACGATCCAGAAGATACCGCCGAAATTGAGACATTGAAGGATCTTGCGAGTAAGCTGAATCTAAAATGGCGTGGTTCAGGAATTCACTGCGCAGTCGTGTCTCACCCAAGCAACGAGAAAAAAGTCTTTGCGATTGACTACGGTTTCACGGATATTGAGGCCGCAAAAAAGATATTTCTAACACAGAAAATCCTCTCGACCCTTTTCCCACATAATTTCCCTAGATTCCATGCCTCAGCAGGACACGTGCCAGGCTTAGGCCATGCTCCGCAAATGGCCGGAACGATTAGACAGACGATAGAAGGTGCTCATGGTGGCAACGACGGATACGAGCCAACAGTATCATTCGCAACTGATGCAGTGACTCCTTCTTCGAGTTCTAAACCAACAGTCACACAGCCTTCAAATCGAGACGAGAAAATAAAATACCCCTTTAAAGATATCGTTGCGCCACTACAGCGCTTCGGGATGCAATATTTTCTTGATACAAAGAAGGATAATTTCATTCTCACACGTGATGGGGCGGAATATTTTGTCGATATTCTTGCAACAACACCGTTAGACGAGTGGGATACCGGCGCGATAGAGGAATACATGAACGAACAAAAAATTGACGACGGAGCTAAAGAAACTGTCCGAGATGCAATTATCCGCTTGCGGAAGCTCCAAAATTAAACCGCGCCGAGGATTTCGGTTTCGTCGCGTGCCTGGCGCGTGGAGCGCGCATGGCGGCGCATGCCCATGAGGATTCCGAGTGCGGCATATTCGGTGATGAGGTGCGAACCGCCGTAGCTCATAAAAGGCAGGGTTGTGCCCGTGATTGGGAGCAACCCCATATTCATGCCCACGTGGACAATAAATTGCGAGAAGAAATATATCGCGACGCCCGCCGCCATCAGCGAGTCGAAATTGTCGCCGCCACGCGAAGCCATCACGAGTATGCGGATAATGACGATGCCGAAAAGGCCGAAAAGCAAGAGTATGCCGAAAAAGCCCCATTCCTCCGCATAGGCGGCAAAGATAAAGTCGGTCTGGTATTCCGGCAAAAACTGCAATTTTGATTGTGTGCCATAGCCCACCCCCTTGCCCGTAAGCTCGCCCGAGCCGACTGCCACGGTGGACTGGTAGGCGTTGTAGCCCGTCCCCCGGATGTCGGCCAGCGGATGGATGAATGTGAGAATGCGGTCTTTTTGATATTGCTGGAGTCCGAAATTCCACAACCCGCCAGCGACAATGATTCCCGCGAGGAGAAGTGCCGCAAGATGCTTCCACGAGATGCCGGATACGAGTACCATGCCGAACCAAATGGAGAAGACGGTGATTGCCGAGCCGAAATCAGGCTGGAAAAATATAAGTCCGAACAGAAGGAGTGCGTACGAACCGGAGACCAGAATGTGGCGGATGTGTCGTATCTCAATGTGGCGTCGCGTGAAGTACTTTGCGAGCGTCGCTACCAATATCAATTTGGCCGGCTCGGCCGGCTGTACAAAAAAGAACCCGAGGTCAAAACGCGTCTGTGCTCCTTTGATGACTGACCCCACGAGAAGGACGAACACGAGCAGCGTCGCTATGGCTCCGTACATGCCGACCACGATAGGCATACGGCGCAAAAAACCGTACTCGGGAATGCCGGCAATGAAAAAGACACCGAGCGCGAGCGCGAGCCATACGATTTGTTTGTCAAAGTATGCGTTCTCTACCGAGAAACTGCGCATCGTCGCGATACCGATAAACGAAATGGCAAGTGCGGAGAGCAGCAAAAACCAGTCGATGTGAGCCAGGGCTCGCGCTCTCACCTCCGCCGCGCGCTGAATTCTCGGTAACATAGTTACTCGCTCTTCACGGGACGGGGCGCGGTCAGCGGCACTATCTGCACTTTGCCGACGATGATATTGAACGGCGAGGGCCACGTGAAAATGACCTGCCGCGATTCGCCTGCGGCGAGTCCGGTCAGAGCGGTTTGTGATGCGGCGAAGGCGTTCCCCGCCGGATCGGAAATAATGACTACGAACGCCATGCTCTGGATGCCGGCGACTGAAGTATTCAGAATATTTGCGGTAACACGCGGAGACGTCGCGATGTCGGATACTTGTGTGTTACTTACCGAGATGGCACCGGACGTATCGGCCATTCGCTCCCAGGTGATAGGCTCCGTAAAATCAAAATACGTGTGCGAGACGATGCGATTCCCCGTGTCTATCGCACCCTCAAAGACCGGCGTGATGCCGCCGGGCATGAGGAATGTCGTGCCGGTGCGTTCCGCGATGAGCACATTACGTTCATCGTAAAGCCCGAAGCGGTACGTGACCGCTCGAGCGCCTGCGTCCTGATTGGGGTTTTGTATGTAGGCAACCGCGTCATATGAGCCGCTGCGAACGTAGAAGCTGCGTGTCCACAAAGTGGCTGACGGGGAAAGTGAGTTTGTGTCGAGAAGCGGGCACGGTCCGCCTTTGTCTACCGAGGTCTCGCCCTGATTCCGGATACCGTCGGAACAAGTGGGCGGAGTCTTCAGCCACGAATAGAATATCGGCCCGCCTACGACGATGAGAAAGAAAAGAATGACGCCGGTGGCGTATATGATGCGGCGGCGTGATGCCCATGACATGCGTCTATTGTACCTGCGATTTCGTACAACAAAAAACACCCTCGCGGGTGTTTTTTGTGTTGAAAGCTCCGTTCTGGCGACTAGCTACTCTCGCCTTTCGACTACCATCGCCTCAACTGGGCTTAACTGCCGTGTTCGGAAAGAGAACGGGTGTTGCCCCAGCGATAAATCACCAGAACGGAGCTTTCAACTGCTCATTATTTCTACGAAAAGCTACACATCAGAGAATTTTAAGCGTGTTGTTGTTTGATACGCGACTCCCACAATTCCTTTCAGGAGTTCTGTCGGGGTATTAGTACGACTCGGCTCAACACATTGCTGTGCTTCCACCTGTCGCCTATCAACGTGGTCATCTCCCACG
>ERZ1292623.1509-Hain-H51-01um-R1-1509-length-22353-cov-31_pt2 | contig 11367 bp, 13 predicted proteins | sample MGYA00564398_ERZ1292623 | MGnify/ENA primary metagenome ERZ1292623 (study PRJEB36523, sample SAMEA6512633) | groundwater metagenome | collected 2019-01-07 | study: AquaDiva: Metagenomics assemblies of 32 groundwater samples | reverse complement strand
TCATCACCAACAAGAGCTGCGTCTGTTTCTGCCCATAAATTTATTAAATTAGCCATTTATTATTAACACCCCCTTTCTTTCGGGATAACGATAAAAATGATAAACCAACAAAAAAGGACAGTCCGTGAAAACGTCTGTCCCTACCCCCCGCTGTTTTGGCGAGGTAAGTATGTAATGAGTTTACCCCGTAGTAATTAAATTGTCAAATTAGCCCCCCCAAAATTTGGAATTAGTAGTCATAAAGTCACTTGTGGCATTGGTCGCTACCGATCCAAACGGTACATCTATGCTAAAAATCGGACTACCCGAAGCAGTTAAATTATTGGCATTCGCAGTTGTGTCATTGTAGTTATTATTTAGTTTATAATAAGCGACTAAACCACTTTCGTTCCCCACCAATTCTGTTTGATAGTTATTGGCTATTTCCGTGGCAGTTCTAACCACATTCCAAACCCTAACCTCGTCAATCAATCCGCCAAAGAAATTGTCTGGGGCTTGGGAATTTTTTGCTCCAATCATAAAATTTCTAGTTGAATCATAAATTGACCCTGCTGGCAAAGTTGAATTTCCCCCACCATCTGCTACTCCATTAACATAGGCAATTGAAGTGGTGTCGCTAAGAGTAAAGGCAATGTGGGTCCATATACCCTCCGACAAAGAAGTATTATTATTATTGCTACTCCCATTATTGCTTCCAGTAGTGGATTTTTCTAAATGAAAGATAAGTGGAGAGGCTTGCATGAAAATAGAGTAACTTCTTCCGAGGTTTTCGTCATGCCATTTCCCAACGGGATAGCCCCCTACTGTGGTTGATGTCATTTTCACCCATGCCTCTATTGTCAATGTTGTCCCATTTATTGACAATGAAGCGGTATCACCAATTGAGGCATATTGGGAAGAAGCAGCAACCAAACTAAGAGAGTGCGTATTTGCCATTATTCATCGTACCAGATAACTTTCCCGGTTACTGGGGCTAGGGTATTGGTAGCAAGCACTAGGGCTGCCGCACCAGCCAAGCCAAAGTATGCCGGGGCATCTGGACCTCCGTTTTCCACCCAACCACCGTTAGGAGCAATCGCTACCCCCAAAGAAGCATTCCCAACAATATAAGATACTCCGCTACGCAATGTAATATTAACCTGTGAAGCCGAATTAATTAACAGATGTGTAATATAAAATGTATTTGTCGGTACAAATAGGGTAGCATTACCAGAAGCATTGATGGCAATTGGGGCGACTAGAAGGGTTTTATTGTGTCCGGAAATTTTAACATTACCAGAAACAGAAGTTAATCCAATATATGCTGTCCCGGCAACCAAAGCAGGGAGCGTACCCCCAATGTTCACCGAAGCTAGTCCGACATAAGCGGTTCCTGCTGCCAAAGATGGAAGTGTGCCTCCAATATTCACCGAAGCTAGCCCAACATAGGCTGATCCTGCTACCAGGGCGGGTAATGCACCTCCAATATTCACCGAGGCCAGACCGATATATGCAGAACCAGCAACTAAAGCAGGTTGATTTGAACTTACGGTTGTAACAAGTCCAATATAATTAGCACCAGCCGGAAGAGCAGAACCAACTACGGTTGTTGCCAAACCAATAAAGTTGGGAGATGGGTTTAGGGTTACGTTCCCGCTAAAAGTAGCAGAAACGGTATTTCCAGATCCAATGTTAACGGTTGCCAGTCCAATCCAGTTGGCACCAGTTGGTATCGCCGAAGCCAGATCGACATCCCCGATATTATTATTCCCGGCAGCGATTGAAAGAATATCGACATCTCCAATATCTACACCAGAGTTGGCCGCCAATTTTCCAATAGCGTTAGCCCCGGTCGGGAGAGCAAGTCCAACTGTTACAGTGGCCAGTCCAATGTAATTCGTGCCAGTGGGTATTGCCGAAGCCAAGTCTACATTACCAATGTTGTTATCCCCAGCCGCAATTGATGCTATATCTACATTCCCGATATTATTGTCACCAGCAGCAATGGTTAAAACATCAACGTCGCCGATATTGTTTGCTCCAGCTGGCAATGATCCGCCAATATTAACACTAGCCAGCCCGATGTAATTAGCACCCGCAGATATAGAAGTAACATCGACATCACCAATATCAATACCGCTATTGGCCGCCAGCTTTCCGATAGCGTTAGCCCCAGTCGCTAATGCACCTCCGTGAACAACCGTAACGAGCCCGATATAGTTAGGGGATGGATTTAGAGTTACATTACCAGAAAAGCTTGCGGAAACCGTATTAGAACTACCGATATTAATGGTAGCTAACCCGATCCAGTTCGCCCCAATAGGAATTGCAGAGGCCAAATCGACATTCCCAATATTGTTGTCTCCAGCCGCAATCGAGAGGATATCTACGTCTCCGATATCCACTCCAGTATTAGCGGCGAGTTTTCCAATGGCATTTGTACCAGCCGGGAGAGCTGAGCCGACCGTAACTGTTGCTAATCCAATGTAATTTGTACCTGTGGGGATCGCAGAAGCAAGGTCAACATTCCCAATGTTGTTATCGCCCGCCGAGATCGTTAGGACATCTACATCACCGATGTTATTGGTTCCTGCAGGAAGGGCTGCCCCAACATTTACCGTTGCTAGACCGATATAATTCGGAGATGGATTTAAGGTAACATTTCCGCTAAATGCGGCAGAGGTTAAAAGTTGTCCAGAGGTATTAACATCGGCCACATGCCCGTCTCTGTCCATAATAGCCATATCCATGGGATTTCCAGTAGCCGTAGAAACCAAGTGTGCCCGTATCGCAGTGGTTGCATCCTTAATTTCAACCGCACCAATTTGAATATCGCCAGTGCTCAATACGGTATTAACAGCTGTTAAACCATTAGCGTCTTCGGTAAACTTTTCTAATTCGCGTTGACTAAGATTTCGTGCTAAAGCCATAAAAAAACGCAGACACCAAAACTGGCACTGCGTTCTCCCAACATTATTTGTTCAAAAGAACTATCGAAAAATACTGTATCATAGGGAGTATATTTTTGTCAATATGCCTTGAATATTTTAGACGAAATAACGCCTATGACAAGTAAAAACAACATTTTAACCATTGGGGCTGACTGATAGTTATATGATAGAAATTCGCTGTCTTTACTGCCGCCGGTTTTTTCATTCTAGCGATAAGCGCTTAAAATATTGTAGCCGTTACTGTTACCGCAAGGGAATCATCGGGCGTAAATCGTGTCTAATTTGTAGGCACATTTTTACTCCCAAAAGACAAAAACAGCTTTTATGTTCTACCAAATGCTATGGAAAATATCGCCAAAAGCTATACAAGGTAAGAAAGCTTAGGCCATTGGCCGGAATTAATTAACCCTATGGTTCTTTTTTCGTATCTTCCTTCAAACATAGCATGATTTTCGTTCCATTTGGGCGGGCGGTCATGTTTATATCCTTTACATTCGAGCGAATGGTCAATATAAAACTTATATTTTTTCAAGAAATCTACCCTTTCCACCAAACTAACATTGTCCATCCCCGCCCACTTATCTAATTCTTCATCAAATCCACCTACATCATAAAAAGCCTGCTTTGGCATCATCGCAAAATTGGCCTCCCAGTCTACGGGTTTAATTTCATAATGCGATCCAAATTCCCCAAAACCGCTTTTACGGGGGTCACCCCATATTTTATTAGTCGGGATACCCCTTTCGTCTATATCCCCGTATTGGTCTCCAACACCAGTTACGGCTGCCAACCCATTGTAATGTTTATGCCAAAACCAAAAGGTTTCTAGTGTATCCATTGAACCCCATATGTAATCTTGCCAACTAATGATTAGCTCTCCCCGACACTTACGCAACCCAGCATTCATGGCCTTATTAAAATTCCAGTAATCACCCAAACGCCCGGGAGGGTCTTTTACCCAAAGAGAAGGAGTTATTGTTATTGGTTTAAAACTGCTTACAATTACCCACTCAAAGTTGCTAAAAAATATTTGTTTCCCCAATGAAAAATCAACTATCTTTAGACCCCCTGGTCGGCAAGTTGGAGTCAATACTGATATTTTGGGTATGGATATCCCTATGTCTTTTTTCATTTTCACAAAGATATAGATTTTCTCTTCGATTATCAATACCATTATTGTTTATATGGTGAATTCTTTCCTCTTTTGATAATTTTCTTTTCCCAAATCCAACCCATTTTTCCTGATACTACAAGTTAAAACGCTGATCTTCATTAAATGGCTTTCTCCTGCAACTCTTTAACCCCCTCACTTTTGGCTTTCAGTAAATTTTCACGCCTAACCATTCTTGCCCTCTTCAAGGCATTGATTCTCCTTTGTTTTGTTGCTTCCTGCGAATTTCCTTCCGGTTCAACAATAACAGGTTCGGACTTAACAACTTCGACCTCTTTTTTCACAGAAGCAAGAGCTTTTAATCCTGTTTTAGGATGCTGATCGAAAATATGGGTAGCCAAATCTAAAGCAGACTTGGCTTCATAATCACAAATTGGGCATACCATCGCCCCCGGTCGTTCCATTTCGTTACCATATTGATCAACCAATACTACTTTTCCCTCCTCAACCAATTTCCATGGATTAGTAATATCTACGGTTTGTCCGACTTGCCAGCCTTCGGTACTAGAAAATGATTTCTTAATTTTACAAATGGGCATATAGTTTTAATTTCACCTCCCCTCATTAATTATAACCTAAAGCTTAATCCTTTTTCTTTTCTGGTTCTTTTGGCGGAAGTTTTACTTCTATTTTAGGGATAATAGGAAGTAATCCCATTCCTCGTACGGCATCCTTAAAAATAAAACCGGCCAAACCGTGAGAAATAAAACCCATTGTTGATGCTTTCTTTAAAGCCGATGCTAATGATTCTAGTTCTACTGTTGTCATGAATTATTCACCCCCTTTACAAGGTTAATAGCTTCTTGTATCGGTCTATCTCCATAAAAAAATGGGATAGGGTCAAATCCATTTTTTTCAATAAACTTTTTAATAGCATTTTTGGAAAGGACTTCATAATTCATATGGTGCAATACATCTCCTTCATGATGAAATACCTTTAAATCAAAAGCCCGACCTAAAACTTTCCCCAAAACCATAGCTCGAAGCCAGTAGTCAACATCTTCACAATTTGCAGGAAAAAACCTTTCATCAAAATAGCCGACTTCATTTAACAACGAACTCCTAAACATAAAACAAAACCCAGGGAACCATTTATATAAATCCATTCCAGACTGCCAACCATTTATGGGGGCGCTAATATCGGATCCACTCTCAAGAACATTCGATAGTTTTAATAACCAGCCACGTTCAACCAAAATATCATCGTTAATTACCACGATATATTCCCCCCTAGCCAGACGGATAGCATCATTCCAAGAATAAGCAATTCCCTTATTGGTAGGATTATGGCGAATATATGTATCTGCTGCATCTTTCAAAAACCCAGTTAAAAGGGGTGAACCATCATCAACGATCGTAAACTCATAGTTTTGAGAGTATTTTTTGACCGATTCGATACACTGTTCAACCACCAGCTTGTGTTCTGCCCGATTAAGTAAGACTGGCATACAAACACTGTATTTAGGCTTAACTAATTTCATAATTTCCTATTTAACATTTATAATTTTTGCTTTTCCGTAATCGCCTTCCATAATCCAATCAGCCATATCATCAAAATGAAGGTCTATCTCGTTTTCCTTGATCGCCTTAGCTTTCCAATCCCGGTTCTTTTCGTGTTCATCTTTATACGAGGCTCCCATCGGACACCCGACAATAAAATCCCACGGACCCGGTGGAATAGTTTCTGGCGACCTACCAGAGACTACCCCCACCGTATGCCCCCAAGATTTTAGTTTCTCGGTCAATATCTGGAAAAATACCCAATGATGAGTTAAAACATTATCTACATCAAAACTGATTTTCATATTTTCTTTTCTCTCCAAGTTATTGGAATCTTATCGCTTTGTAGCTCCAAATGTGGTAGATATTTTGGCTCCTGGTATCCTTCAGATTTAGCCCATTCCCACATTTCCCTCAATCCATCCTGTAAAGATATGGAGTCCTTGTATCCCAACAGTTTTTCGGCTTTATCATTCGTACAAAAAGCATTTTTAACCTCGACCGGTCTGTCCAAAACATATATTGGATTTAAATCAGATTTACCTGAAATTTTTAGTAGAGAATTAGCCAAATCGTTAAGAGAATAATCTCTGGATGGTCCGATATTGATAATTTCACCCGCTACATTTTTAAAACCAGCTTCAACAATGGAAGGAATTGCATCTTGGATATTCGAAAATGATCGGCGTTGTTCTCCGTTACCATAAATATAGAACGGTTTGTTTTGTAATAAACGATTCATGAAAATCGCCACTACATTTCGATAGGGATCACTCATATTTTGCCTTATACCTATCACATTGTGTAGCCTTAAAATCGTATATTCTATATCATGAACCCTACATAGGACTTCAATTGAATTTTCACAGGCAGTTTTCATTATTCCGTAAATATCTACGGGCTTTCTGGGCATTTTTTCGTTAAATGGAGGGATTTGCTCTCCATAAACAGCCATGCTGGAAAAATATATAAAACGCTTAACTTTTTGCTTGATAGATGCAGTTAAAATATTCATTGTCGCAGTCATATTATTTTCCATGATTAAAGTAGGGCAGAATTGCGACAAACCCTCATGAGCCCATGCTGCGGCGTGATAAACAATCTGGGGACGGGCAATCCGCATAATCAAATGAGTCATATCTCTACGCCGTAAATCACATTTATAGAAGTTCCTTTTTGCTTCGGGGGATATATTCTTTTCGCTCCCGATAGACAGATTGTCTATGCCAAAAACAGTATGCCCCTGATGAATTAACTCATCCACCAAATGAGACCCGATAAAGCCAGCACTTCCAGTGCACAAAATCCTCATATTTATTTCAATTTATTTTCTTTCATTCTTACCTATAAAATTGATCATTCCTTTAAACCGATGTCCGTATGTATGTTTATCTAAAATATGCTGTCTGGCCATTGCAGCCATATTATACCTTTCTTTCTCATGTTCCAATAAATATTTAATCGCAGATACGGCAGATGCCACATCAGTATAGGTCAAAAAATGGATTCCATCTTGTCCGGCAAATTCCAGCCCTTCAACCTTATCTGTCACCAAAGCTCCAATTGCCATCCCTTCAAAAACCCGCATATTAATTTCTCCCCGCCTAGACTTATTGAAAATTACTTTACATTGAGATAGCAATTGGCTATATTCTTCCGAAGAAACTCTATATTTAACAAGCATATTAAATTTCTCTGATAAAGCATCAATAATTCCTTGACGTCCGCCATCTTGTTCTCCCACAAAACCAACATCGTAAGTCCGCTCTAACTGATAATCATAGTGGATTTGAGGATCTGCCGCAAACATCTGTAGGTTCATTTTTTCCGTTCCTTCACGAATTTTGGCGATACGGCCTTCCATAGATGGTTGAGTATAGAACAAAAACGAAACATCCTTGAGCTTTTTGTCATCGCTTTGATTTTGTAAACGGTAATTGTCTAAGGCCCAAAAAGGTTCCCCCTGTTTGTATTCTTCTTCGACAAACAATTTAAAATCTAATGGACCAACAAATTCGTCTGATGCCCGGATTAAATAGTCTCCTGGAGATAAGGGCTGATTATCGTGGCGAACAAACTGTATTTTTATATTGGGTTTTTCTACTATCCAAAATGTCTGATCAATCCTAATGTTCTCTCCAAACTTTTTATCAATCTCCGGTTTTACGTGATTATCAGCCTGTGGTGAATAGTCATGGCCAAAAAACAGTCCGCCAGGTTGAACTTTCCTCCAAAAGTTTTCAATGTCCTGCTGAACAATGGGGTTTTCGTGATCGCCATCTAAAAAACACAAAGACAGAGAGTGGTTTTTAATCTGTTTGTGAGCTTGCCTAGAATCGGCAATAATATACTCTACGGGAAATTCCGATAAATGCTTTTTGATATTATCCTCAAAGAACTTATTCGGGTTAGACAATGCTTCTTGATATGTTTCATACACCTTATTGGGCGAACCAGCAAAAGTATCTATGCAAATTAGCCTAGCCCCTCTTTCTTTGCAAACGGCACCGAACACATAGCCAGACCTACCCTTCCAGCTTCCAATCTCACATACGGTACTACCAGGAACAATATATTTATCTGCCAAATCAAAAATGGTAGATAACTCACCTATCGGCATCCAGCCCTCGATATTGGTAGCACGTTCCACCACGTCTTTTTTATTCATTTGTACGCCTCGGCAAAAATACATTCCATATCATGGGCATCCCAAATTTTTTGAATCGAAATATTAACAAAGCCAGCCTTACATAGGTTATATTCTAGCTTGTCAATCGTAAACCCATTATGATGATATTCGCCCTCACTATCTTGTCCGCCATAAAATATTTCCAACAATTTATCTTTAGTAAAATAATACTTTTTATCTCTGACATCCCAATAATCTGGATTTTTTTGTTTTTCCAAGAAATAATCGCAGGCCCATTCAAAATTTGGAACATTAATAATAACTTTTCCGTTAACTTTTAATACCCGATACCAATTCTGTAAAGTACTTAATGTTTGCCGGTGGGGAATGTGTTCTAATAAATGAGAAGCATAAATCATATCTACCGAATTATCACCGTAAGTTAATTTAGCCGCATCCATTTTTACCCAACCAGGACGAATGAGATATTTATCAACAAAAACCCACCCATCTCCCTCTCCCTTCATAATATCAAGATGTTGCTGGTGGATTGGTCCTTGCCCAGGACCTAAAAATAGGCGTAAACTCATACTATAATAGCTCCCTCTACTACGGCAGAAATAGCATTATATAAAGACTCGCCGTAAGAAACCTCGGACCAATCATTTCTTACCTGTTCTGGGGTTAAATCTTTTAATTCCAGAAGTTTTGGAGATTCGCTGATTACCTCCACATCTAATCCACAAGCCTTAGCCTCCAATATTACTCTTTGGCTACCCCCATTAGCATCGGCTGTTACCAAACAGATTTTAGAGGCATTGTAGAGCCAAACTAGGGCATCTACGGGAACCCACGGCAAAACAGTTATTCCATGAGACAAACAATATTCATAGGTTTCTTTCTCCCAGCCGTTGGGTTGCATATATCCTACCGCTAGTCCTAGGGCCTTCCGTTCTTCTACGGTTTGAGCAAAAACATAATGTCTCTTCCACAAAGCAAAAGCGGCCGGGAAAATATAGTCCCAAACTTTCTTTTGGTCAGGCAATGGACGGAATAATTTGATATTGGTCCCAAAAGCTTTAACCGTTAAGACCCCCTGCTGTTTAATAGCCTCATTATCAACTGAACTTTCCGTGAAAACAACATCAAAGTTGCGTAAATTAGGATGGGAAACTGGTCCTCCGGCAAAACACAATCCCTGTTTTTTAAAATACTTACGATTGTGTTGTTTGTTCCCAAAGGCTCCCCAAAACAAACCGAAATCATACTCATCGGGATCTAGTGTTTTCTGTCCAGACGAGAGGTTAAAGATTGAAACTTGCCAATTATATTTTTTGACCAAATAATCTAAAGCAGCCCTAAGCCCATCATTCCAATAAGAAAAATGCTCTTTGGGTAAATCACAAACAAAAGCTAATTTCATAAAATCCATTTATTAGACATTCCTTAATTTGTCATAATCTGGTCTATCCCCAGCCCCAGAACGCATTCCCGTAAAACGAGAACTTCGATATTTGGCATTACCAGCACAAATCCTAGAACAATAACCAGTTGATCCCTTACCCTTCATAGAACGAACTATGGCTTCTTTTCCACAAACCGAACATACGATTCTGGGATTCTTAACATCAAATTGCCCCATTTTCTTCACCCCCTATCAATATTTCTTTCGGAAGATGTTTTTTAATTAATTCATGCCACTGGATGGCTATTTTTGACCACAAAAACCTTTCTTTTGCACACTCCATCATGGTTTTTCTAATTTCTTCCTGCCTCTTTTCATCTTTCAATAAAGATATTAATTCTTTTGCATAAATATTTCTTCCCGACTTTTCCGTTATATCAATGTCTAGTTTTAATCCACCACAACATACCGATTCCTTTAGAGCGGCATATAGGGGAACTACTGGAATAGCTCCGTATGCCTGAGCTTTCATTGCAGAAATGCAACTTATCTCCTGAAAATCGGTACTATACCCCCAAACAGCCGATTCACCAAACGCACGCTCCAATTCCCGGTGTCCGACTCTTCCATGTTCTTTCATGCCATTTTGTTGCATCATTTTAACCATTTGTGTTTTCCACTGAGCCCGAGCTGGATTACCCTTATGGACAATGTCGTATAAATTCCAACCGTAATAAATATCAAGAGTGGCATCGGGAACCTGTTTTTTAATTTCAGGCCACATATTTAACAACCACACTAAGCCCCTATCATAACTGGAAGACCAAATAATGCTATGCGGAGAACGATTCCATTTCTTGTTATATCTTATTGGAAGAATCCCATTTCCAGTTACAAAGAACTTATCTTCGGGAATATTTTCGAATTCACCGTTTTTATACATCTTAAACAAGCTTTTATGATATTCCGATAAAACGGCAATTTTATTAATTTTAGATAGCCTCTCTTCAGTATAATCGGCATTGTTGGGAACATCATGGCACCACAACAATGTAAATTTAGCATTAACCTCATTGTCCGTCATTCCAATCGCCCTCCACAGAACTAAAATATTAAACGAATCTTTAGCATTAAAGTCATACCATTGGCGATATTCTACCCCCTCATTGTCACCAATACTTTCAAGCGGCGGATTGGCATAGACGGTAACTTTATATCCCAATGCCGTTAATTCTTTAGATAAATAAACTACGGCCTCTTCGCTACCCCCTAGACCAGTTTTAATGCTTTTAGGACTCCAGAATTCAAACCCTGGACCACAAAGAATAGCAACCTCATTTTTGTTCCACACGCGAGGGGGCAAAAATCTCTGTCGCATTTGAGAAGCAAATTGTTCGTTTTCGATTTCTTTAGGAACAGATTTTACTAAATTGTGAATTTTTTCTATCTGGTTGGTTTGCTCTAAAAATTTTCCTAAATAAATTACAGACTGAGCCGCTTTGTTCATTGCCCTAATCTTATCTGTCATTGACAATCTTTCCTTAAGAACTTCAGTCCCCGGCATAATTTTGAGTAAATTTTCTGCGGCTTTGTAAGCCCTATCTAAATCATTTTTAGCTATAGCCAAATGATATTCTGCTTCCAGTGCCTTAGTTTTCAAATCTCTGGGTGTAGTAATAATCGTGGTATCGGGCATCGGCAAAGAAACCCCAAGCCGTAACCACGTCTCGGC
>ERZ1292623.4513-Hain-H51-01um-R1-4513-length-11368-cov-6_pt1 | contig 11368 bp, 5 predicted proteins | sample MGYA00564398_ERZ1292623 | MGnify/ENA primary metagenome ERZ1292623 (study PRJEB36523, sample SAMEA6512633) | groundwater metagenome | collected 2019-01-07 | study: AquaDiva: Metagenomics assemblies of 32 groundwater samples | reverse complement strand
ATAGAAGAAGTTTTAAATGACCTGGTCGGATTGTCTTTGATAGACCAAGCATTCAAGGAAGATGTTATGCGGTATGCATAAAAATGGCCCCATCCGACAGCGATCGGATGGGGTTTTCCACACCTTGGCTAGGGACTTGCAATGGTTTTCCGGGTATGCTAGAGTTGAAATATTGTTTTGAATATTGTGAATTTATAAATTCAAGCTTTTTGAGTGTCCCTAAAGCCGGAGGGATGCCTTTTGTTTTATTTTATACATAAATAAGCCCCAAAATGCTTAAAAAGAAATATTTTTCTTACTATAGGGAGCCTTTTGCCAATTTGCCCAATTTGGTAACAATGCAGACAGATTCTTACGATTGGTTTTTAAAAAAGGGTCTCCGGGAGATATTCGACGAATTTTCGCCGATGACCGACTATACCGGCGAAGAATTTACATTGGAGTTTTTGGATTATGAATTGGACGAACCAAAATTCGACGAAGACTACGTAAGAATCAATAACATTTCGTATGAATCGTCTTTGCGCATAAAAGTACGCCTTACCAACAAAAAAACCAAAGAAAAAAAGGAACAGGAAATTTTCATGGCGGATTTTCCTCTCATGACTCCGCGAGGCACTTTTATCATAAACGGAGTTGAAAGAGTTGTTGTGTCTCAATTGATGCGCTCTTTCGGCGCGTATTTCAACCTTTCGATGTCTAGGGGCAGAAAAACGTTTGGAGCGAAAATCATACCTTCGCGCGGGGCTTGGATTGAATTCGATACCGAATCCGACGGCACGATTTACGCAAGAATAGACCGTAAGCGAAAAATTCCAGCCACAGCTTTGCTGCGGATTTTTGGGTTGCATACTAACGAAGAAATTTTAGAGGCCTTCAAGGATGTGGATAACGGTTCAACGGTTTTTATAAAAAGAACTTTGGAAAAAGATCCTTCAAAGGACCTAGATTCCGCGTACATCGAGTTGTTTAAGCGAATACGCCAGGGCGAGCTTGCGACAATCGACAACGCCAAGGATTTGCTGGGAATAATGTTTAAATCCGAAAGATACGATATTTCCTCGGTCGGGCGGTACAAGCTTACCCAAAGGCTTCCGAACTTGGCCAAGAAAAAAGAAGGTTCGAGAGTTTTGGAAAGAGAGGATTTGGTCGAGATAATTTCCGAAATTATCAGGCTCAACAACAATCCTCAAGCGGTGCCGGACGACATAGACAACTTGGGCAATAGGCGAATAAGGTCAGTTGGCGAAATGCTCCAGCAAAGGCTTCGAGTGGGGCTTTCGCGAATGGAGCGAACAATTAAGGACCGAATGTCCACGTTGGACCCGGCTACCATTACTCCGGTACAGCTTATAAATGCGAGGCCATTCTCGGCGCTTATAAAAGAATTTTTCATGACAAACCAATTGTCGCAGTTCATGGACCAAACAAATATTCTGGGAGAGCTCGAACACAGGCGCAGAATTTCCGCGCTTGGTCCCGGAGGTTTGACTAGGGAAAGGGCCGGTTTTGAAGTGCGCGACGTTCATCCTTCGTACTATGGAAGGCTTTGCCCGATTACGACCCCCGAAGGCCCGAACATCGGACTTATAAACTATCTTGCCGGGTACGCAAAAATAAACGACTACGGAATTTTGGAAACTCCTTACCGAAAAGTGGAAAACGGCAAAATCACCAAGCAAATCGATTATCTTACTTCATTTGAAGAAGTGAGGCACAAGATAGCTCATGCCGGAATTTCTTTTGATAAAGACGGGCATATTTTAGAAGAAGAAGTTGAGGGCAGGGCAAACGGCCAGCCTTCGCTGATTCCCAAAAAAGAAGTTGATTATATCGATGTTTCTCCCCAGCAGGCTTTGAGCATTGCGACATCTTTGATTCCATTTTTGGAACACGACGACGCAACCCGCGCAATGATGGGTTCCAACATGCAGCGCCAGGCTGTGCCTTGTATTTTGCCGCAGGCTCCGCTTGTGGGTACGGGCATGGAAGACAAAGCCGCCAAAGATTCCGGCAGGTTGCTTTTGGCTGAGACAGACGGAGTTGTTTCAAAGGTTGACTCAAAATCTATTTCAATAAAATCAGGTACCAAAGAAAAGAAGTACAACCTTACGAACTATGTGATGACAAACCAGTCCACAGTAATACACCAGCGCCCGGCGGTGGATTTGGGCCAAAAAGTGAAAAAGGGCGATGTGCTTGCCGATACCTCCTTGACCGACAGAGGCCACTTGGCATTGGGCCAGAATCTTTTGGTGGCATTTTTGTCGTGGGGAGGAGCAAACTATGAGGATGCCATAATTCTTTCCGAAAAATTGGTTAAAGAAGATAATTTTACTTCCGTCCATGTTGAAGATTATTCTGTCCAGGTTCGCGATACAAAATTGGGTCCCGAAATTACAACGCATGATATTCCAAACGTTGGAGAAGAGAAACTAAAAGACTTGGATGAAGATGGAGTTGTCCGCATAGGAGCGGAGGTTCGTTCGGGCGATATTTTGGTAGGCAAGATTTCTCCAAAAGGCGAATCCGACCTCACTCCGGAAGAAAGGCTGTTGCGCGCGATTTTCGGCGAAAAAGCCCGAGATGTAAAAGACACATCTCTTCGTATGCCTCACGGAAAAACCGGGAGAGTTGTGGGCATCAAAGTATTTTCGCGCGATAAAGGCGACAAGCTCGAAACAGGAGTTATCAAAGAAATCCGCGTAGAAATCGCAGAAATGAGAAAAATATCTGTTGGCGACAAGCTTGCTGGGCGCCATGGGAACAAGGGAGTTATTTCTACAATTTTGCCTGAAGAAGACTTGCCATTTTTGCCGGACGGCACAAGGGTTGATATAGTTCTGAATCCCCTTGGAGTTGCTTCGCGTATGAACATTGGTCAAATTCTCGAAACGCACCTCGGATGGGCGGCGAAAAAACTTGGCTATTACGCGGTAACACCGGCCTTGTTGGGAGCGGAAGAGTGGGAAATAAAAGAGGAGCTCAAAAAAGCCGGCCTTCCCCAAAACGGAAAAATCAAGCTTTTCGACGGCAGAACGGGAGAAGAGTTCGACCAAGATATCACTGTAGGGCAAATTTACATGTTAAAACTTTCGCATATGGTGGACGACAAAATCCACATGCGTTCAATCGGTCCTTATTCTTTGATTACCCAACAGCCGTTGGGAGGTAAAGCCCAGGGAGGAGGCCAGAGATTCGGGGAAATGGAAGTCTGGGCCTTGGAGGGCTATGGAGCCGCGCATACTTTGCAGGAAATGCTTACGATAAAGTCCGATGATGTTTTGGGACGGGCCGCGGCGTATGACGCCATAGTGCGCGGGGAACCGTTCCAATTGCCGAACGTCCCGGCGGCTTTCCACGTATTGGTCAACGAGCTTAAGGGACTGGCCTTGGATATTGAAATAAAAGGCGTCGAAACCGCTCCGGATGAAGAAGAGGAATCGTTTGAGTCACTCAAAGAATCGTTTAAGGGAAAGAAAGAAGGATTGGAGGAAGTATTATTCGAGGAGGAAGAGGCAAGCGTGTAATATGGAAACAGCTACAAAAATAAAAGATTTTAAAGCGTTAAAAATAAGCCTCGCTTCTCCCGAGAGGATTTTGGCGTGGTCGCGGGGGGAAGTTACAAAACCCGAAACCATCAACTACCGAACCCAGCGCCCGGAAAAAGACGGCCTTTTCGATGAAAGAATATTTGGGCCGGAAAAAGATTTTGAATGCTATTGCGGAAAATACAAAAGAATCCGCTACAAAGGAATAATTTGCGACAAATGCGGAGTGGAAGTTACGCGTTCGATTGTCCGCCGTGAAAGAATGGGGCATATAGCTCTTGCTTCTCCAGTTTCGCACATTTGGTTTTTGCGCGGGGTTCCTTCGCACGTGGGGATGCTTCTTAATATTTCCGTGCCGAATTTGGAAAGAGTTATTTATTTTGGAGGATACATAGTAACCAAAATAAACGAAGAGAAAAGAAAAGACGCTTTGGGCGCCTTGGATAAAGAATTCAAAGCAAAAGGCAAGTCAGTCAAATCAGACGAAGAAAAAGATTCCCTGAAAACGGCTTTCGACAGGGCAAAAGGGGAAATAAAAGGACTCGATGTTCTTTCTGTAATATCCGAAGTTGAATACCACCGCTTGAGCTTGAAATACGGAGACGTATTTGAGGCTGGAATAGGAGCCGAGACTTTGCGAAAGGTCTGCGGAGATTTGGATTTGAAAAAATTGGCCGAAATTTTGGACAAAGAACTTGTCGAAGCTCCGACTCTCCAAAAAAAGAAAATGCAGCGAAGGCTGCGATTGGTTCGTTCTTTTTTGAAATCCGGAGTCAAGCCAGAATGGATGTTTTTGACTTCTATTCCGGTGATTCCTCCCGCCATGAGGCCGATGGTCCAGCTCGAGGGGGGCAGGCACGCGACTTCCGACATCAACGATCTTTACCGCAGAGTTATCAACAGGAACAACCGACTAAAAAAACTTTTGGAAATCAAAGCTCCGGAAGTTATAGTGCGAAACGAAAAAAGAATGCTCCAGGAATCCGTAGATTCTCTCATAGACAACACAATCAAGAGAACCCAGAGCCCGGCCGCGACCTCGCAAGTTCAAAAAAGGCCACTGCGTTCTTTGGCGGACATGCTCAAAGGCAAGCAGGGAAGATTCAGGCAGAACCTCTTGGGTAAAAGAGTGGACTATTCCGGCCGTTCGGTTATTGTTGTCGGCCCTTCTTTGAAACTCAACCAGTGCGGTCTTCCAAAGCACATGGCGCTGGAGCTTTTTAGGCCGTTTATAATACAGGACCTTATGCGCAGGGAATTGGCGCACACAATAAAGGGAGCAGGAAGAATGGTAGACGACCTCGCGCCGGAAGTTTGGGAGTCCTTGGAAAATGTTATTGAAGGAAAATATGTGCTTTTGAACCGGGCTCCTACTTTGCACCGTTTGGGCATACAGGCTTTCAAACCGATTCTTATTGAAGGAAGCGCGATTCAGCTGCATCCGCTTGTTTGTTCCGCCTTCAACGCGGACTTCGACGGCGACCAGATGGCTGTGCATGTTCCTTTGACTTCTGAAGCCCAAAGAGAAGCGGCAGAAATTATGTCGTCCGCCAAAAATCTTTTCAAACCCGGAAACGGAGAGCCGGTTGTAACTCCTTCGCAGGATATAGTTATGGGTGTCGCGTATCTTACAAGGCTCAAGGGGGGCGCAAAGGGGGAAAACAAATATTTTGCAAGTCCAAATGAAGCCATTTTGTCTTATGACTTTGGGAATATAAGTTTGCAGGCGAAGATTTTTGTAAAAATTACGCAAACTCCAAAATACCAAACGGAAGAAAAAGAAATAATTGAAACCAGCGTTGGAAGGCTTTTATTCAACAGCGCTATTCCAAGCGATTACCAGTACATAAATAAAGAACTCAAAAAGAAAGATTTGGAATATCTCGTTTCCGACATTATCCAGCGCTACGGCATAGACGACACCCCTCCGGTGCTCGATAAAATTAAAACTCTTGGATACAAATATTCAACAATATCTGGAATCAGCTGGGGCATGGACGATATCCAAATTCCGCAAGAAAAAGGCGATTTAGTAAAAGAAGCGAAAGAGGCGGTAAGGGTCATCGAATCTCAGTATCAAAACGGCCTTTTGACGGACAGGGAAAGGTATCAAAAAGTTATTTCGGTTTGGGCCAATGTCAAAAAGAATGTGGACAAGCTCACGTCGTCTATCCTCGACGTGTTCGGACCGATTCATTATATGGTTGGCTCAGGAGCTAGAGGAAACTGGCACCAAATAAATCAGATTGCGAGCATGAAGGGGCTCGTGGTAAACCCGTCCGGGCGCATTATTGAGCTGCCTATTTTGTCATCTTACAAAGAAGGCCTGAACGTGCTCGAGTACTTTATTTCTACCCATGCCGCGCGAAAGGGTATCGCCGACACCGCCCTTAAAACTTCCGCTGCCGGGTATCTTACGCGAAGACTTGTGGACGTAGCCCAGGATGTAATAGTAAGCGAGCCGGACTGCAAAGATATGAAAGGATTTACGGTGCGTCGAAGCGATTATGAAAAAATGGGCAAAGATTTTGCTTTGCGAATATTCGGCCGCACTCTGGCGCAGGAAGTTGTCGGGTTCAAGAAGAACCACTTGCTTTCAATCGGCGACGCCAGAAAAGTGGCAAGCTCCGGAGCGGAAGAGGTTATAATCCGCTCACCAGTTTCATGCAAATCCGTAAGGGGTATTTGCCAGCTTTGCTATGGATACGATTTGGGATTGCATGCTCCGGTGAAATTGGGAGAAGCTGTTGGAATTGTGGCGGCGCAGTCGATTGGAGAGCCTGGAACACAGCTTACAATGCGTACTTTCCACATTGGAGGTATCGCGGGAGCCACGGACATCACTATGGGTTTGCCCCGAGTGGACGAGCTTGTTGAAATGCGCGTTCCGAAGGCGGAGGCTATAATTTCAAACGCCGCCGGTGTTGTTCTGGAAATTGCGGATTCCGAAAAAGGCTCGCCCGGAGACAAGCTTATAAAAATTTTGACTGATGATGGAAAAACAAACGAGTTTGAAATTCCGTATGGCAAAACAATTTTGGTAAACGAAAAAGAAAAAGTAACTCCTGGCGCGAGGCTTACTGAAGGAGCGATTAATCCGAAAGAATTATTGCTTGTTGCCGGTGTTGAGGCGGTGCAAAATTACATAATTTTTGAAATGCAGCAATTGTATACCTTCCAGGGCGCCGCAATTAACGATAAGCATATCGAAGTTATCGTGCGACAGATGTTTGGAAGAGTGCGCGTAAAAGAATCTGGCGACACCAATCTTATTGCCGGCGAGATAGTTGAAAAAGGAAGATTCAGGGAAGAAAATATGCGGGCAAAATCAAAAGGCAGAAATCCAGCGAAAGCCATTCAGCTTTTGATGGGCGCAAGCACGGTAGCTCTTACTACCGAAAGCTTCCTTTCCGCGGCATCTTTCATGCAGACAATGCGCGTGCTTACAGCCGCGGCGGTTGACGCCAAAGAAGACAAGCTCCGAGGTCTCAAGGAAAACGTTATCATTGGCCGTTTGATTCCTGCCGGTACCGGATATCGAAAAGAATATCTCCAAAAACTCGCTTACGAAAAAAAAGAGGAAGAGTAATTTTATCCTATGCACGAAGAAGCCCATAAAATAAGCAAGAGCGAAATATTGCGGAATATTTTCATTTTAATTCTTGTCATTGCGGCGATTTACGGATTCAGCATATTTTTGGGCATCGAAAATATCCGCGAAAAAGTGGAAGGCGCCGGAGTTTTCGGTCCACTGTTTCTTATTGTTTTAAAAGCGCTGACGCTTATCATTGCTCCATTGAGCGGAAGCCCGCTTTATCCAATATCGGGGGCTCTTTTCGGTTTTACGAAAGGATTTATATACATGACAATCGGCGATGTTTTGGGCACATCAATATCTTTTTATATAAGCCGTATATTCGGCAGGAAAGTTGCTGAATATTTTGTAACCAAATACGGCATGAAAGCGGTGGACGATGTTTTAAAACACTTGGGCACCAAGCGTGGAATGTTGCGCGCGAGATTAATATTTTTTGGATTTCAAGAAGCTGTGGCGTACGCCGCGGGGCTTACATCGATATCGTTTTGGTGGTTTTTGCTTATTCATAATTCCGTAAATATAGTTCCGCACGCTATCTTGGTGGCGCTTGGAGATAGCTTGGCCTATAAGCTGGACGGAACTGTTATTTTACTCGGAGGGGTGGTAGTTTTTCTGCTTACCCTTTTAGGTAGTTGGTGGTTTTTTAAGAAATCAAAAGAAGAACAAACCTAACAATGGTATATATTGCGTTTTCGGCCAATTTGTTGTATTAATGGTTTAGATTCTTTGAGGCTTTGTTGTGAAGTTAAGAGTAATTTTGGCCGGATTTTTGTTGATTTTTTGCGTTGTTAATAACGCGGAGGCCCAAATGCCGGAAGATGTATGGCGGGAATATCAACATTTAAAACCGCCCTATTTCGAATTGCGCAACGTTGTTTTTGGTTTTAAAGAGCCATATTACTCTTTGGCTCTTAAAGAACTTACGAAAGTTCGCTTGGAGCCAATTCAAATAACTTTTTTGTTGCTCGACATGATGAACAAAGTTCCACAACATGATACAGATATCATTTTTTATCAGTTTTGGAGCCATTTGCGTTTGACGGCATCCAAAGAAGATCTAACAACACTTTTGGCAAGCCAAGGCATTAACAAACTTCCAAGCAGTTTAGACTGGTTTGTGGATGACGCGGTCAAAACTCTTTTACAAAAGGAGCTAGATTTCTACGCAACTCGCAGAGTTGGGTGCGACGGGCACAAAAAATATCGCCATATTTTTTTAGAAAAGTTTCTCTCCTTGGGTCCACCGCCTCGTGAGTTGGCAAGCACAATTAGTCTTTGCAAAGAAAATAACGAGTTGTTTTTGAAAATGCTTTTAAATCATCCGGACGTCAGTAAGGAAGATTTGCTGGATGTGTTGGGTGTTATGGAGAAATATAAAGACTTTTACGACCAATATTTTTCGCTTTTACTCTTGCGTCAAAATGAATTTATAGGGTATGAGTTTGCTTTTATAAAAGAAATATGCAAAGCAGAACCTTATTGTTCTTTGTTTGATTCCCGTAATTTTTCAGCTGTTTTGGAAAGAAGGGAAAAACTTTTGGAGATTATGAGGACAACAAAGTAATTTTACAACAGTCCGTATTTCCGGACTGTTTTTTTATTTTGTCAATATTGCATGTGGATAACTACGTGGTATTTTTAATTTAGATTAACTTTCCTTGAAAAAGAGGCGCTTTATGAAGAAAGTAGCTTTGTTGTTATTTGTGTTGGTTTTTTCGTCTCTATATTCGGCTTCCGCGCGGACTTTTGTTCAAAGCCCGCGAGCCGTTCAGGCGCGCGAGACCGTTTATTCGCCGTCCGGCAAAGAGCTTCCTTTCTACTTTTCAGATGTAATGGGAATTCTCCAGACAGCTGACCCCATAAAACAGCATATTGAATATCTTCGATATCTTAACGCAACCCGCTTATGTGTTCAGGCTGATCTTAGTTTTGCTCCGTTTATTCTCGATAAAGACAGCATTCGAGTGACTGTCGACGATTTGGACAGCACTTCGAGCATTACTGACGGCAAGGCTAAATTTACAATTGTTTTTAACGAATTTGTCCGCCAGGGCAAAGACAAGATTCGAGTAACAACTCTTTGCGGGCAAGAATTTATCAACGACCATCAATTTGAAATCGTAAAAAACGACCTTATCGAGCAGATGAAAATCGCTCGCGATACCAACTTCGATTTTTACGGGCCACTGACTGACTATGTTGTAAAAACGCGCGCGGAACGCCTTGGCAAGTCCGAAAGCGATTATCGAAAAATTCTCGATGAAAACGATCCGCATTTCAAAGATGTTAAAGTACGCGAATTGCACCGCGTCCCCGAACCCTTCAAAAAAAGCGACTTTGTGATACGGGAACTTCATTTTGGATACCATCCCGGCGCATTCGGCGCTTTGGGCCTTGCGTGGCTGGATACGGGCATTGTTTATTACAACCCGCAGTCCAGAATTATCGATTATTTAAAGGGGCATCCAAGCATTCTTACGCATGAGACGGTTCACAACAATTCCAAATTGCAAAATTGGCCTTTTACCAGCATAAACCTTGAATTGACGGCGTCTTTGCCGGAAATGCTGATGCCGCAAAATCTGCTTGAATTCTTTTTCCATGGCTATGCCCAACCGCTTCGCAAACTTGCGTTTAACCATTTTGGATACAATTTTGCGCAAGCGCAGGATGAAATTTTCCTTTTCGATTACGCGGGCAACCTGCGTATCGACGAAGAAAAATACCGGGAGAATTTTAAGATTCTCGAAACCATCCGGCCGGAAATGCTCAAGGCTTCAAAAGAAGCTGTTTATGAATACTTTACAGACGAGCTTTGGTGGTCGGCCATGAACAAAAGATGGGCTCAAGATACAAGCGTTTTTGATATCACGATGGCGTTAAAATACGATTCAACAATTCTTGGCGGGCAGGCGGAAACCGAGCGTTGGCTTGTCCAGCACGAAGAGGAAATCAAAGAAGGAATGCGCATTGCATGGCAAAAGACCAAAGAAAACAATAACGGCGGAAATGCAATGAGAGCTCCGCAGTTTGTTGTGGAACAATATAAAAATCTTTTTACTGAAAAAGAACAGGAAACTCTGCGCCAGTATTTTGCAAAAAATCCAAAATCGGCGGAGTTGCTCCAAAAAATGAGCGAAGAACAATTGTTGAAATTCTTTTCAAGCTTTAAATCGCAAAAAATCGGAGGTGTGAGATGAAATCTGTAAAATTTGGTTTGCTTTTGGGAGCTATTTTATTTTTTACTGGCTGCCAGCCTACTTTGTACGACCACTTCAAACAGGGCGCTTGCGACCAAAAAAAGTGGACCGATGTGCGGTGCCGGGCTGCGTTTACACGCGGAGCTCGGAAAACGTTCGGCAAAGAAAAGCCTGGCGGAAAAGGCGAATTCGAAGTCAACTACGGAGTTCTTAGTATTTCCGAAGTAGATAGAGAAGTAAAAAACCTTCGGCAAGACCTTAAAACCGCGCTTGATTACAACAACAAGTCCGATAGCAAATTCATTGATGTGCATAATCTTAGGCCGTATTTGGAGCACCAAGAAAAAGTTCTCGAAGCCCTTGATGCATCGCTGCAAACAGTAAGCCTTTTTAGCGAATTTCAGCGCCAAACAGGGCTTTCCGTCGACTATAGTTCTTATGGTTACAACGGCAATCCGCATGCGGATAGTTACGACCTCAAAAAGATTTTTGGCAGCAAAGATATTTCTTACGCGTATCCGTTTACTTCCGACCAGATTGAGGAAGCTAAAAAACAAGGTAAGCTTGAAGTAGTCGAATCGATGGATTGGAAATTAAACCGCGTTTTGGACCGCCAAATTCCGGATCCCGACGATCCAAGCGATCCAAAAGACGAAAATCGGTTTATATGGCGGCCGCATGCCGAATGGTTTTCCGCGACATCATATAAAATTTGGGACGTTAAAAACGATCCCAAACCGCAAAGCAGTTTTGGAAATTATATTGAAATTTACCGCATGTCCGAAGACGGGAAAAAAGAAAGCCGTCCGGCTCTCAAGATTTTTTCTCCGCAAGGAAACGGCCAAGGAGTTTTGGTTATCGATTACGATCGCGAAGGAAAAGACCCTGGTTTCGGGCTTCCGGACGCGGTTGAGAGCGTATTTGTTTCAAGCCTGCGCGAAATTGCGCAAAACCAGACTTTACTCTCGCGGCTTTTTGAAGAAAAAGAACAGCACCAGAGAATTAAACCACAGCCTAAG
>ERZ1292623.4512-Hain-H51-01um-R1-4512-length-11369-cov-4_pt1 | contig 11369 bp, 12 predicted proteins | sample MGYA00564398_ERZ1292623 | MGnify/ENA primary metagenome ERZ1292623 (study PRJEB36523, sample SAMEA6512633) | groundwater metagenome | collected 2019-01-07 | study: AquaDiva: Metagenomics assemblies of 32 groundwater samples | reverse complement strand
CTCCTCTGTCTTTATAGTAATAAACTTCTTTCCCATTCTGCATTAATGACAAAAAAACAAGATTTTCATATAACCTTCCAAGGTTTTCTATAAATCTGAAACCAACAATATTTATTAGTCCTGAGTCTATGCAATAAACCTTTCTCGGGTTTATCTCTTGTTTTTTTAATGAATATGAAAATTTATTTATAAAATATATCAAATATGCCTCTTGCATATATGATGAAATTCTCTCTACGCTATCTAAACTAAGCCCCACAGCCTTGGCTATATTTCTGTAGGATATTGGACATGAAAAATCAGTTAAATAACGCTTAGCAAGAATTTTTAATTTATCTAACCTTCTGATATTATATCTCTCTCCAATATCTCTTATAATTATATCATCAAAAATTCTTGTAAGAATATCTTCTTTTTCCTCTTTAAGTGATACAAGGGGAAATCCTCCAAATTCAATATATTCTCTTAGGATTTGCTTAATCTTTATTTTTTTTGATATTATATCAAGTTTATCTATAATTTTTAGATTTTTGAATTCAAGAAACTCCCTAAAATCCAATGGGTAGACTTTTATTTCTAACCATCTTCCAGTAAGCAAAGATCCAAATTCTTTACTTAATAATTTTGAACTGGACCCGGAAATAATAAAATATGCTTCATTTTTTTCACTATATCCCCTAACAAATTTTTCCCACATAGGAACATTCTGTACCTCGTCCAGTAAAATGACTGGTTTTTCTCCAGGTTTAACTATTTCTATAAAAGCCTGATAAATTTGTTCAAGAAATTCTAGAGATAAAAGGCCTGTAAATTTTGGCTCTTCAAAGTTTATATATAAAAAAGATTTTCTATCACTACCAGAATCTATATGTTTCTTTATAAATTGTTTCATCAAGGTAGATTTGCCACTTCTTCTAACCCCTGTAATTGCTATAATTTGTTCTGTTTTAAGAAGTTTATTTATCCTTTCTAAATATTTTTTCCTATATACCCCTATATTTAAGTCTTTTTTCCAAAAATTCCAATCATTTAATATTTCTATAATTTTTTCATTTTCCATATTATAATTCAGGCTTTGATATTTATAAATATATCGGTCACTTTTAATCAATATTGACCGATATATTTTAGTGTTTCTGCGACATCTGCTGGAGGTTATAGGGTTTATGTGGGGTTTGATAGCAATGGTAATTTTATTGAAAGCGATTTGGAATTTTAAAGTTGCTTAAATAAATTGGATAAACTAAAGTCTTATCCAAGATTCATGAATCTTGTAGGGAATTTTATTGGATTGAAAGAACTTTTTTGCTTCTTTCAGGCTCTCTCCAGGGATTAATATTACATTACTGGAAAGTTTTTTCCCCTTATAGGAACTTAATATTCCTGATTGTTCATAGATTTTTTTACCTTTTTTTATCCTGTAGCCATAAAGCTGCCTTATTGCTTTCATTTTTTTCTTATTTGAAAGTTCATTTAAAGAATAGTTTATTATAAAATAATGATTTAAGTTTTCAGGAAGAACTTTATATCTTCCATATAATACTATTCCAGAACTAATGATTTCTTCTCTTAAACCTTTCCAGGCCTCGTCTTCCAGTACTCCCACTATGATACTTAGAGGAAGTTTTATGTTCTTTAATTCCCAAGTTTTTGAAGCCTTTACTTCAAAACTTTTTTGTATTTTTTTAATTGACTCTTCTATTTTTTTTGTTTCTTTTTCTTCCTTTATATTAAAAAAGATATCAATATCACTTTCATTATCATATTCATTTTTTGCAACAGAACCAAATAGAATAACCTCCACTATGCTATCTTTTAATTTATGCTCTTCAAATACCATAGAAAGGAAATCATATATATAGGAGATGATTAGTGATTCTTTCATTTTTCTTCAACCTCTTTTTCTATAAGACTTTTTAATTCAAACAGATTCTTTATTGCAGAGTTCACTACCTTAGAATCTTTAGCTTTTCCATAACATAATTTATCTCTATAATTTTCCTGCATAGCTAAGAGATTAATAATTTCTTTTTTGTCTTGAAATTCAAATTTATATATCTTTTCTGCTCTTTTAACTGAAGAAAAATGCCTGTGATTTATATTAAAACTTGGTTCTATAATGTTCTTTTTATGCAAAAGTATTGCAAAGAGATTAGCTGAAGCTTCTGATGCTGCAAATCCGATTATCTTTTGCCTTTCTAAGACTAAATTTGCTTTAATTTTTTCATTTATGTCATCTATGAATTCTTTTACAATCTTTTCATGCTCTTCTATTGTAGTCATAAGATAATTATATGAAATAGGTTTATATATTTTTCTGTTATATCTAACATAATTTATGTTATTTAAAACATCTTTTTCTGTTATCTATAACATATAATATGTTATTTGTCACATAAAATAATTATTGGCATATTAATTATCCAGAAACCATTTGAGAGAAAAAATTTATTATTTCTCCTCTGAAGAGAATTGTTCCAATCAAAATTGCGATTAAAATAAGCAGAATTATAAGAAGGACAATCTCTTTTGTGTAAGATTTTCTTGGACCTATCTGACTTAGCTGGTTTGACAGAGATTGCTGATTATAATAAGATGGTGAAGGATAGGATTGAGGGGGTTGAGGATTTTGATAAGTTGAAGGCTGTTGATAGGTAAAAGCCTGTTGATATCTTGGGGCTGGAGCTGGCATTAGTGGAGAGGAAATCTCTTGTTTTATCTGCATAATATCTTGGGAAGTATAATTAGGCTTTTGTGGAATTGGATTTTGAATCTGTTGCACAGGCATAGGCTGCTGCATTCTTGGATTATAAGCAGATTTATTTGCAGGCATTACAAGCTGTTCATTTGCTCTTTCCTGGATTATAACTCCAGTGCCCATATAAACTGAGGCTTCCTGAACTTCTCTTGCATTATATCCTGAATTAATGAGAATACCTGATGCTGATTGCAAAGATTCTCCATGCTCTATTGCATTTCTCAGTGCTGTTAAAATATCTTCGTTCACCATTTTTTTGTTAAAAATCCAGTCTTTGCTTGTCATTGATTAGATGAATGTTCTTATCTTTATAACCTAATTCTTTTGCCAGCTCTGCCATTGGAGCTATTTTATCATGGCTTCCATGAGCTGGAATTATGTGTTCTGGATTAACCATGTTTATGAAATCCCTTAAATCTTCTCTTCCTGCATGCCCACTTACATGGAGATTATTAAAAATTCTTACTCCTGATTTTTTTAATTTTAAATCAAGCCTTTCCCTGTTTTCAATGTTTATTTTTGTTGGAATTACTGAAGAGGAAAATAAAACATGGTCTTGGCTCTTGAATTGAAAAGGCAGTTTATTTTTTGAGAGCCTGTCGAGAATGCTTCCTGGTTCTCCTTGATGTCCTGTACAGACCATTAAATATTCTCCTCTGTGCTGATTGATGTGCCTTAAACTTTTTTCAACCTGTTTCTTATATGAAGCAAGCTGAATATCATTTCTAAATGGGCACATATCAATTCTCATTGCAGCTCCTACATATTTATTCAGGCTTCTACCGCAGAAAACTATTTTTCTGTTTAATTGTTTTCCAAAATCAACTATGGATTTTAACCTTGCAATATGTGATGAAAAAGTTGTTACAACAAGCCCTGCATTTTGATTATTGGTTGTGAGCATTACTTCTTCCAGCAATGCACGGGCAACTTTTTCACTTGCTGTTTTTCTTTCATCACCCGAATACAGAGAATCAACAACCATGGCTTTAACACCTTCTTTTGCAATTTCTTTTAATTTTTCATAGTTTGGCTTTTTTCCTAAAATAGGATTATTATCAAACTTAAAATCATTTGCATAAAGAACAACCCCCTGAGGAGTGTGAAGTGCAATCATGGAAGTCTGAAGTGTTGAATGGGTTATGTTTATGAAATCAACTTTGTATTTTTTATTTTTTCCCTGAACATAACAAAAAGAATTTGGCTGAACAACTTTTAATCTGTTTTTAAGATTAATTTTTTCATCATTAAGAAGGGTTTTTAATACTTCAATTGTAAAAGGAGTTCCTATTATATCTGCATTGTATCTATAGGCTAAAAATGGCAGAGCTCCTATGTGGTCAAGATGTGCATGGCTTGGCAAAATAGCACGAACCTTGTTTCTTAATCCAAGATTATCTAAGATGTCATCAGATGGAACAGCTCCAATTGCTCTTAATCTTTTTTCAGAATAAACTTTTTCTGATTCTTCCAGCTCAACAATTGGGGGAAGAAATAATCCGCAGTCAAAAATAATAGCATCTTCTCCCAAGTCAACAACAGTCATATTTTTTCCTACTTCATTATATCCGCCAATACCATAGATTTTCATATTCTTTTTTATTTCCTCTTTTTTACACACATAAAAAGAAACAGGAATTTAAATAGGTTTGGATTTAATATTTTTCAGCAATCTCTATTAAATCCTGAAGTTTTGCTATTGCCAAACAAACAGAACTGTCTGCTGCACCATAGTATATTTTTACTTCTCCATTGTCTTCTAATATTGCTCCGCAGGTGAAAACAACATTTGAAATCCATCCTATTTTTTCATAATCTTTTTCAGGAGCTAAAATATAATTTTTTGATTTTCTTATTAGTTTTGCTGGATTATCTAAATCAAACAAAGCAACACCTAATCTGTAAACATTATCTGAAACACCATGATAAATATGCAACCATCCTTTTTCTGTTTTAATTGGAACTGCTCCTGCGCCAACTTTTTCTGAATCCCAAGAACCTAAATCTGGACTTAAGACTGGTTTATGTTCGCCCCAATGTATTAAATCAGGAGATGTGCTTGTCCAGATTGAAAAAGGTTTTCCCATCTCACCCATAGGCCTGTGATATGCAAAATATTTTCCATTTATTTTTTCTGGAAGAATAACCACATCTTTATTATCAGGAGGGAATATTATCCCTAATCTCTTGAAATGCTTAAAGTCAGTTGTTTCTAATAATCCAACTGCTGCTCCTTTTTGAGAATATGCTGTGTAAGTTATATAAAATCCGTCATTAATCTTTGTTATTCTTGAGTCTTCAATTCCTTTTGCTTCTTCTGAAGTTTTAGGAGATAGAATTGGAGATTTATCAACATTGAAATCAGTTCCATTTTTACTTGTTGCAAGAAAAAAATGAGAAATTTTTTTTGAATCTGCAACTCTTAAGAGTAAATAATAAACATTGTTATGCTTTATTGCTCCAGGATTTAATATATATAAATAATCTGATGGAAAATCTTTTTTTGAGATTATGGGATTTCCTTTATATCTGATTATTTTATTTCCTATTTCTTTTGGAGATATTGTATTTTGCATTTGTTTAGTATTTCTCTGCCATCTCAACTAATTTTTCAATCCTTCCTGTTGCAAGACAAATATGACTGTCTGCTGCGCCATAATAGACTTTGACTTCCCCATCATCCTCTTTAATTGCTCCGCATGTAAAGACAACATTAGACACTCCCCCTGATATCTCATAATCCTTTTCTGGAGCCAAGATATAATTTTCTGATCTTCTTATTAATATTGAGGGATCTTTTAAATCAAATAAAGCTACACCCAATCTATATGATCTTCCTGAAACACCATGATATATATGCAGCCATCCTTTATCAGTCTTAATTGGTACTGCTCCAGCACCAACTTTTTCTGAATCCCATGAACCAGCTTTAGGTTTTAACACTAGTTTATGGTTACCCCAATGTACTAAATCCCTTGAATAAGCTATATAGATAGACTTTGTAGTACTTGGTCTATGATATAAAAAGTACTTATCTTTAATTTTTTCAGGAAGTAGAACAGCATCTTTATCATCAGGAGGAAGAATTATACCAAGTCTTTTAAATCTTTTAAAATTAGTTGTTTTTGCAAGACCCACTGCAGGTCCTTGGTCTGAAAAAGCCGTATACGGAATATAAAATTCTTTTCCAATACATGTTATTCTTGGATCTTCTACCCCAAATTCGCTATTTGGTTCCAAATGTGATGGAGAAAATGCATATTGCGGAGAAACTTTAAAATCAATTCCATTATCACTTGTAGCTAATGCAAAATGAGAAGTTAAATGAAGGTCTTGTACTCTTAACAATAGAGTATATTTGTTCTTATATTTTATTGCTCCTGCATTAAAAACAAAGCTACATGGAAATGGAACATCTTTTCTGGTTATAATTGGATTTTTTTCATGCCTTACTAAATAATTCTCCAAGTCTTTATTCATTACTTTTTTTGGCATAGTTATCAAGAACTCTTTTGTTATTTAAATGTTATCAGATAAAATTAATCAATAGATTTATTATTTTTTAATTAATATAACATAATGATTCTTGTATATATCTTCATGATATTTTTCAGGTAATAATTGTGGAATACGGGATCCTGAAGCCACTAGTACTTCTTGTATTTCTCCTGAATTCAAAGCCATTGATAATGATCCTAATTTAGGACATAATTCATCTAAAGGTAATGGATATCCATATAATTCAAAACCAGTAAGATCAATATTTTCTAATTTTATTGTCATGATAATATAATGTAAACCTAGAATATAAGTATTTAGGTAAAAAAGAATATAGATAAGAATAGGTAAAAAAAGAATTTATTTTCTCTGAAATCCGCCAGGTTCTCTAAGAGCAGAAACTACCTGTGTGTCAGGCTGATATATAGAATCCATAAGTGGATTTTTTGGAACTTTTATATTCATAGGAGATACAGATGTAACCCTATAAGTCACAATACAAGCTGGATATTCTTTTTCAAGTGTGAATGTGTCCCCGATTCTTGGAACAGTTCCATCTACCCTCATTTCTAAATCATCTTTTAGATTTTTACCTTCTGCAATCAGTCTTAAAATATATTCTGTCATTTTATTTTTTCGGTTTATGTCTCAGCAGAAACACCATATAATTATTATTAAATGCATTTTCAGGATAAGTGGGAAAACGGTTAAGTCTTGCTTGAGGAACTAAATATCCGGGTAATATAGCAATGCAGCTTCCGCTCACTTGAGCCCCTTCAACAAAATCGGTTAAGTCTGTGATAACTAATGGTCCTCTTAGTAATTCTTCAAATCCTGCTTCTTTTAAAAGTTGATACATTCCCATTTTAATATGAAATTTAACAATATTAATGGTTTATAAGTATTTATGTAATAAATTGATTAGATTTTAGGGAAGAGTTTTAGGGGACTCAAAAAGTTTATGAAAAAGTTACCTGCTAGAATTCAGTTATAGGAAATAACATTAATTTTCGTATATTTTACTATGTTATTTCCTAATACAAGAAAATTCTTCTAAAAGAATTTTCTGTACAGAAAATCCAGTGGATTTTCTTGTAATCAAATAACTAACGACTTCTGATTATTAAAGTTATTTGATATAACTACATATTTGATGATTGTAGTCACCTTCTCTATATTTATGCCTACATAATATAATATCTGGACTTTAAGTAGTCATAAAAATATGGCTACATAATAGAAAAATATATAAACATTGTAGTCATAATAATATTATGGTGCATACTGAAATACAAGAGAAGAAAGGCAGGAAATATTATAAAAGAGCAAAAGCTATAAGAAAAGGTAAAAAAATCACAAAAGAAAGAATCTATCTGGGAGTTAATTTAAATAAAGAAGAACTAATTAAGAAAGAAAGAAAAGCAGATAAAAAATTAAATATTTTTGGGGTAATATTAAGAGAAGAAGAAATTAAATTTTTAGAAGAAATTAAAAGAGATTTTTCCAAAGAACCAAAAGAGAATTTTGAAAATAGATATGAAGCATTTTGTTCACTCTTCACATATGATTCTACAGGAATAGAAGGAAATACATTAACATTATCTGAAACTTCATTTCTATTATTTGAAGGCATTGTTCCAAAAGAAAAATCGTTAAGAGAAATCAATGAGGCTATAAATCATAAAAAAGCATTTGACTATATGATTAGTTATGAAGGAGATATAACAAAAGAGTTTATACTAAAACTCCATGAACTAGTTGTCCTTGATACTTTAAGGCAGGATTTAATACATCAAATAGGAAAATACAGAACTGTTCAAGTATTTGTTGGAGGATCAATTCCTCCGAAAGCTTCTGATGTGCCTAAAGAAATGGCTCGCCTATTAAAAGGGTATTCCATAAACAAGAAAAAACTTCATCCTTTAGTTTTAGCTTCTTATTTTCATACAGAATTTGAAAAAATACATCCTTTTGTTGATGGAAATGGAAGAGTTGGAAGATTGCTGATTAATTTTATTTTACATAGAAATAAATACCCTATGATTAATATTCCAAAAAAAAGAAGATTTAAGTATTATGAAGTTTTACAAAATGCCCAATACAAAAACAATCTGAGGGGATTTGTAAGCTTTTTAATGAGTATTTTAAAGAAAGATAAATTAAGATTTTAATTTCCCTCACTATCCATTATGGAGATTTCTTCTAGATGCCCCTGCCGCCGACCATCCCTTTATGGGAAATTCAGGGGACCCAAATTACACATAAATTTTTAAACACAAGAAAATCTTTTAGATTTTCTGTGCAGAAAATCCTCTGGATGGATTTTCTTGCATCAAAAATTTGTCATAAAATTTTTGTGGCTTAAAAAACCAAATGGAAGGTTTTTTAAATGATTTAATTTAAGGTTTTTTATGGCAGAATTATTTTATGAAAGGCAATTAAAAAGACTTGTACATGAAATGAGTGATGAGGTAGGATTAGTCCAACATTCTCAGGGAGGGGTACCAAATCCATTGGAACATGGATATAGTGTTGATGATGTTGCAAGAGGATTAGTTGTACTCTCAAGAGTTTATTCAAGATTTGATGATAAGGGTGTGCATAATACTTATTTACAATATATTAAAAATGCACAGAAAAGTGATGGATTTTTTCATAATTTTTATGAATATAAAAATGGAAAATGGGAATGGAGAGATGAAAAATCTCATGCACTGCAGGATTGTTTTGGAAGAGTCATGTGGGCTTTAGCAGAATTTACTGGTTCTCAATATCCTGAAAATGAAAAACAAGAAGCTGAAAAAATATTTTTAGAACATTTGAGAATTGCTGAAGAATTAGAACATGAAGAACATAATACAAGCAAAGCATTCACTCTTTTAGGATTAAGTGATTATATTTTAAATGATTATGATTTAAAAACAGGCAATAGAGATGTGAAAAGAATTATAGAAACTCTTGCTGAAAATCTTGCTGAAAAATTTCATGAAAATAAAGAAGATGGTGAAGGATGGATGTGGTTTTCAGATAAAATGACTTATTGTAATCCAAAACTTCCTCATCCAATGATTAGTGCAGGTTATGCTCTTAAAAATAGGGGGATTTTAGATATAGGAAAAAGCTCTCTTGATTTTTTGATTTCAGAATCTTTTGATGAGAGGGGAATTTTTCATGCAATTGGAAATAATGGATGGTATCCTAAGGATGGAGAGCCTGCAAAATATGATCAGCAGACTGTTGAAGCAGGTGACATGGTTGAAGCTTGTGTTGATGCTTACAAGATTTTAGGTCTGAGCAAAAAAGCTAAATTAAATAGTCAGCTTTTTCGCTCTAGCTCACCAAAACCACTGCACAAAACTGAAAGTTTTGGTGATTATGAAAAATATAAAGAGTATGCGAGAAAAGCATTTGAATGGTTTAATGGAAGAAATATTGCTGGGAAAAGTATGTTAGATTCAGTTACAGGAGGAGTTTATGATGCTATTACTGAAAAGGGAATTAATACAAATCAAGGTGCTGAATCAATACTTTCTTATTTGCTTGCTGCGACGAAATTGGAAGAGTTAAATTAAAAAGAGATTATTCTTTTTTATCTTCTCTTGCTTGTGTATCAGCAGATTCTTCTAAAATAACTGGTGTTGATTTAGGAGCAAATTTCAAATCTAGAATTGAAGAAATGTTTTCTGACCAAATTCTTCCAATATATTCCCATCTCATTTCATGTGCTATTTCTCTTGCTTTTTCACCAATTGCTCTTCTTAAATTTGCTTTTGGATTATTATCTGGATTATCTTCTATTAATAGATATTTAAAAGCTTCAACATACTGCTCAACACTAGGTATTTTTTCATCACTTTCAATATCAACTAAAAGTCCTGAAGAATTTTGAATTTTACCAACTAAACCTAGTTGTTCTCTTAATTCAAGAGGGCAGAGAAGCTCTAAAGAATGTTTATTTTTTGTTGACACTATAACTTTTCCAAATCCTGCTGCATCTGATAAGATTCCACTTGATATTTGTTGAGGTTCTCTATTTCCTATCACACATATTTCTCCAATTGTGTAACTATCTCTTAATTCAGCTTCGGTTAATGGTTTTTGATAAAAAACTACATCATATTTTTTTGCAGCTTTTCCAATTTTAGGGAATTCTCTAACTGTTGTGCTTTTCAAACCATAGTTTTTTATTACTTCTCTAATCTCATCCTCATCTGCTTTTTTAACTTCTTGAGGAATCTTTGGATGATAATCTCCAAAAATAAATAAGCATAACATTTCTCTTAATTCATCAGATAATGAAGCATCTTCAATGAACTTTCCATAAGATTCTACTATAAATCTTGTTCCCTTGGTAGGAGACCTTAAACCTATATTTACAATTGGAATTAAGTTTCTTATTCCTAATCTTAGCCTTGTTTCATCTCTGTCTAATTGAGAATATTCATGAACACGAATTCCATGTTTTATTTGTCTTACTTTTTCTCTTGAAAGACCATATACATCTGAAGTTAAAATATCAACAGCTGCTTCTGTAGGAACAATTGTACATTCTGTTAAATCTGAAATTTCTCTTACAATTGCTCTTTGTTCCTCATTAGGATTTCTTAGTACAGTATGCATATTGACAATATTTGTTAATTTATCACTTGCTTTAAGAATTCTAACTATATTCTGATAATCATCTCTTCCTAAAAGCCCAAATTCATGCATAAAAACATTAACTGTATGATAATCTGACCTTGCTGCTCTTGTAATTATTTCTCCTGCAGCAGCAATACAAGAATCTTTATTATTCTTATCTATAGTCATATCAACTGGAAGGAAATATGGAGTTGTTGTAAATCTCTCTGGATTTCCAAGTATTTGCCTGTAATCTTCATCAATTGCAGCTATTCTTATTGAATCTACTTCACTACAATGACTTAATGCTGTTGCTAAATCCCTGCAATAGGTTGCAATGCCACATACTCTTTCAGGATAACTACTAATAAATCTTACATTATATCTCATAAAAAATCCGAGAATAAATCATTTATAAATATTTATGTATTTTTACAATTATGTGTTATCCCATAATTATTTCCTAACGACAAATTAATCTTATTCTGTTTTT
>ERZ1292623.4377-Hain-H51-01um-R1-4377-length-11589-cov-6_pt1 | contig 11369 bp, 18 predicted proteins | sample MGYA00564398_ERZ1292623 | MGnify/ENA primary metagenome ERZ1292623 (study PRJEB36523, sample SAMEA6512633) | groundwater metagenome | collected 2019-01-07 | study: AquaDiva: Metagenomics assemblies of 32 groundwater samples | reverse complement strand
CTGGAGAAGATCGCCGAGGGTGTGGATCGGTGGGCGAATGGCATCCTAATTGGCAAGATCAACTCCCTTAGAAACGCTTCAACGACGAAGACGAATGCCCAGCTCGTTGACGGCATGAAGGAAGTCCTACGCACCATGCGAAGCGAGCATATCGTGGTGCTTGAAGAGGATGACGATATTAAAGTAGTTGAAACGAGCGGAACTGGACATCAGATTGGGATGGATTCCGTTCGCTATTTCGATGAGAGCATTGAGCGTCTTTATAACGGAAGCGTGCTTCCAGCGGGTCATGCAGAAGGCACAGGATCCAAAGCTCGATCAGAAGTAGAACTGAGCGGCACAGAGGCATTCTATCAGGCGGATCGTGAAGGCTTGGATGAGGTCCTGACGCGCGACCTGATCGGGGTCTTCGTGTACATGAACTGGAACAATCTCTATGAACTCGGGTTACACGAAGCAGAGACGCCACTTTTCGATAGCGAGCAAGAATACGTCGAAGATCCAGCGGTGTCCATTGGAGTTATGAATCAAGCGCTCGATCATGGCGTGGATATCCCGAGAAGCGTGTACTATAAAAAGATCAACGTGCCTGAGCCTGAACCAGGCGAGCCGGTGATCGCTGGACGTTCTCAAACGGCCGGGACGTTCGGAGATCCGGCAGGGCTTGGGCTAGATGGCCAGAACGGTCAGAACGGTGGGGATGAATTATCCGGAATCTCCGGAGAGCTGGACGAGATCGAAAGCGCGATAGGCGGAATCTAAAGATGTGCTTTCCTTTTCTAGTTACTTGACGGATTCGTAATACAGGGTATAATTTTCCGTTAGATCAGTGACGATACCGCTGAGAGAGGGGCAGTGGTTTGATGAGCCCGCATATCTCGTGGGTGGCGGCCCATCATTGCGCGACTTCGATTGGCGTCTGCTCACTGGACGACGAAACGTCATCGCGGTCAACATGGCCTACTGGAAGGTGCCTACGGCCTCTATTTGGTTCTCAGAAGATTATCGCGTCATAGACCTTGCATTAGAGGATTGCGTAGTGGAGTGCGAGAGAAGGGCGAGACATTGGACGGATTTTATTGGCGTCAAGATTCTTCACGCCCTAGATCCGGCATTTGCGGATCATGCACGCAGGAAAGACGAATCTGTTCACATCATCGAGAGGTCGCGGAAGGACAAATTCTGGGCGCAGTCATTCGATGAGGGCTTGTCTTCTAGCTCCAATAGTATGATAGGGGCATTGAATCTCGCCGATATTCTTGGCGCGAATCCAATCTATCTCCTTGGTGTTGACTGTAACAAGCCGAAAGAAGGCGAACGCTTCATTCAAAATTTCCACAGCTGTTATCCTGCGAGTTGGAGAGTGGCGGCTACTCAGTTGACGGACTTTTCGAATGACTTCAAACTTTGGGCGGCTCCTCATCTTTCGCATCGCACGGTCCTAAATGCGAATCCAACGAGTGCCGTTACGTGTTGGCCGAAGATAAGCACGCAGGAAGTATTCAAATGTCACTAGAGAACAAGGCGGGGGAGGGTGCTCGTTGCCAGTGCACCTCTCCCGCCACTAATAAAACGTATTCGCCCATCAGGGGGGCCGCATCGTGGGAGGCGGAATTTATCCCCTATGGGCGAAATATTTGTTGTGAGCTCGGTCCTTCCTTTCCAATCGCCCGGGCGTTGTCGCGCATACAACGCCCGGGTATTTTAATGAACACGTGGGCTTGTAGCTCAAAGGCGATGGGTCGCGACCATCAAAAGAGCACCGTATTAGAAGCGGAGGATGTTGGTAGGGGAAACCCAATCCAACCAAGCCCACTATCTATTTAATATGCTTGTGAAAGTCATTAGCTTCTACACCGAGGGGGCATATCGAGACTACGCTTCTCTCCTGATGTCCAGTTGTTTCCGATACGAAGTGCCGTACGAAGTATCGCTAGAAAGTAAACCGAAGACATGGGCAGAAGCGGTCAGTTACAAACCTGAGTTCATCAGGAAAATGCTTCATGGAATATCTGGCTGGGATGGCGCTCTTTGGGCTGATGCTGATAGTGAGTTTGTCGGTCGTCCAGACTTCAACATTTTTGCTCAATGCGATATGGCATGGCATCAGTTCCGTCGTACGCAGGAAAGCAATCCCGAGTGGTTGACAGGTACTATGTGGTTTCGCAAGACTCCTTCCGTGCTGGCCTTTTTATCCGAATGGGCTAAACGGATGGAGCTTTCTAGATACACTGGGATGTTCACACCGGAGCAGGCTTCATTCAAAGATGAATGGCTCGACAAACCATACAGCCTATCGATACGAACGATGGATCTACCGCCTGAATGGGTCTGGATTCACGACGACTTTCCCAAGATATACGGCGATAGAAAGCCGGTGATTGTACATAAGCAAGCGAGTCGTATGCATCGAGGGACAATTCTAGCGAGGTGATTGGATGCGAGTCCTGGTGACAGGGGGAGCAGGATTCCTGGGGAGTCACGTCGTTGAGGAGTTGCGGGATGGGAGAGGCCATTTCGTTTGGGCTCCCACTTCGGCTCAGTACGATCTCACGGAGAGAGAAGACGCCTTCACAATGATGATGGCGGCTGGGGGCAATTGGGATTGTGTCGTGCATTGTGCCGGTCGCGTTGGGGGCATCGGCCTAAACCTTGAAAAGCCTGGGACGCTTTGGCGCGACAATCTCCTCATGGGCGTGAATGTCTTAGACGCCTGCAAAAGCATGGGCGTTAAAAAGCTGACGCTCATTTCTACAACGTGCGCTTATCCGAAAGAGCCGAAGACGATCCCATTCCCAGAAAGCGAACTCTTCAATGGATATCCAGAAGAGACGAATGCTCCGTATGGGATCGCCAAACTCTGCCTTCTCGCTGGGGCCAAGGCATACTGGAAGGAATTCAACTTTCCGACCACAACGCTTATTCCGACGAATCTTTTTGGGCCGCGAGACACGTTCAATCCAGCTTCCTCGCATGTTATCCCAGCGATGATGCGAAAGATGCACGAGGCGAAAGAGCTTGGCGATAGGTATGTAGAACTGTGGGGAAGTGGCAGGGCAACACGAGACTTCCTCTTCGTCAAAGATGTATCCAATGCGATAGCATCCGCTGTAGAAAAGCCAGCATTCGCAGACCCAATCAATCTCGGTAGCGGGATTGAAGTGAGCATCAAGAATCTCGCTTATCTCATGCAAGATATAGTGGGCTACAAAGGCGATCTCGTCTGGGATCAATCAAAGCCGGACGGCCAACCGCGTCGCGTTCTTGATAGTTCGCGAGCAAAGGAGTGGCTCAATTGGACGGCATCTACGCCGCTAGAGGTTGGATTGAAGGAGACTTATGTGTGGTGGTCTGGGACTCTTTGAAACGACGCTTACTATTTTGGCGTGCGCGTTAACGATCTGCGTATGTATCGCGTTCATTATTGAGAATGGAAGTGGAGAGCAATGATTCACGAGGATCTCTATAGCCAGATACATTCGCTCCTCCCGATTGCGTGCATTGATCTGGCCATTGTACGGACAGGTGCCGTACTACTAGTGAAGCGCAAGAAGGAGCCCTTGAAGGATAATTGGTTTATTCCTGGGGGCCGCTTACATCATGGAGAGTTTATTCCGGATGCTATAGAGCGCATCGCGAAAGAAGAAGTAGGGCTCACTGTTTCGCGTGCGGCAAGTTTTCTGACATTCGAGAATCTCGTTTTCGACACAGATCCATTTGGCCATGGATGCGGTACGCATACGCTGAGTCTGGCTTTTGTCACGAAGGCAACTATTGAGGATGAGCCACTGAGGTTGGATACAACTCAGCACGATGAAGCTAGATGGTATAAGCCGGATGCCATCATTCAGAGTGGCTTCCATCATTACCTGACTCGTGCCGTTCTGAATTTCGATCAACTCTATGTATAAGCATTACGTCTGTTTCCCAAGCGCCAAGATTGAGCGCGGCATCGAATGCGTGAATGCTTGGGTCGCTAGAGGGTACATACCGATCGTGATGCTAGACAAGATACCAGCGGACGATGAATGGCCGAAGTTCGACGGTGGTATTTTGATGACATCTCCGGAGACGCCGTTCCCAGGTTATTACAAGGTCATTAACAACATCTGCTGCATGGCATTCCAGCATGGAGCGGATCTTGTGACTTGCATTGGCGATGACATGAGCCCAGATCCAAACAAGAGTGCTCAAGAAATCGCCGACGAATACTTCATACGCTTTCCAGATGGATTCGGAGTCATGCAGGCTTGCGGCGATCCACAAGGTAGAGACGTATTTGGGACACCAGCAGCGGCTCGTATCTGCGGGTCTCCTACGTTCGATCGTAAGTGGTTCAGGCGCGCTTATGGCGGTAGGGGTCCATTCTGTACAGATTACAGATCCTTTTATTCTGACGAAGACCTTTGGAACGTCGCTGGACTCTGTGGGAATCTTTATCTCAATCCTCGCCTGACGATCTTTCACAATCATTGGTCCTTCGGAGGCATGAAACGCGAAACATACCATGAGCGGGCGGAATTGAATTGGTCGCATGACAAGATGATATTTGCACATCGCAGGGCTGAGGGATTCCAAGGATGGGAACCTTTAGATGAGTAAGAAAAAGGTGCTTGCCGTATGTATCGGCGGAACAGTACGCTCCGTCGCCATCAAAGACATGCTCAATAGTTTCCACAATTGCGACGCATTAGCTGCAAGCGCTATTGCGCAAAGTTATGGCACAATGAAAATGCTTTGTGAGTGGGCCGATGTCATTATTCCTGTCGAGCCTCAGGATCTTCCTTTTGGACCAGAAAAATTCAAGGCGAGCTGGGCAGAATGTGTCATGTGGATTGAGGAGTATGACCACAAGAGACGAGTCCTAAATATTGGTCCCGATGTATGGGGGAATGCGCGGCACCCAGATTTGTCGGAACTCATCAGACCACAATTATCGGGGCTGATCGCATGAGGTGGCCGAACCTAGAAACAACCATCCACATCAAACTGAAAGAGCATACATGGTATGCCAATACGGATGATGCGATTGAAAATCTAGAATCCGAGAAAAGACGATTTGAGGTGTTTCTATCCGACTTCAGAAAGCAATGTTATCTAGCGGCTTCACAAGCTGGACTTTACATAGAGAGTATTTCAATCGATCCCTGTAGTTTGGAGAAAGCAAGCCGTGCGTAGTTCAGAGGACTTCATGCGCGTGGTTCCTGGTGATTGGGTGATCCGTTGCGCGCCAGAGAAGACGGAATGGTCAGAACCTCAATACGAATTTCTATCGCCTTCGCAACCGCCCAAGAAACAAACGGACAATCATTCATTCACGGATCATGCAATCTATGTGATCGACGTTACGAAAACGCATATGACAGTGCATGAGCCTTTGTTCGGCCGCCCTGTGATATTCCAGATTCATGAGTATCCTGGAACATGGCATCTAGCGAGTATGAGACAGGTAGAGATGACTTGGATTCTTGCAGGAAATGTACGCGAACGAGGACAATCGATGCAGCTTCAAGTCGAAAAGCAGAACATGCCCTATCGAGTAAGGCCAGTATGAATCCTTACGAAACATTCCAATATCCGGTCTATGTAGCGAAGAATGGAGAGTTCTTGTTCGACATTCTTAGAGAGAAATCGGGACGGGCATTGCTATATGGGAGAGCTGTCCATTGGTTCGTCGCGCGAATGTTGGCTTTCGGTTGGTCTGGATATTGGTTTTTGCATCATAGACCAACTGCAAAGTACGCAGGCGTTGAGATTGTAGAAGCACATATTGGCCCTGATTCTAAGTTCGTCAAGACAATCTACGGGCATTGGGTAAGATCCGTGACAGTAGATGAGATATTCAGTCAGTTTGGAGGAGAAGTCTTCGACCTAATAGGAGCAGTCGGCAGCGGATGCGATCGGGAGATTTGGTGGAGCGATCAAGTTCAAGCCGCGTTGCCCAAGGTCTATCTCTTGGAAGAAGACGGCCACAATGAGGAAGTGATTCGACACGCCATCGACAGAGGATACAAGGCTACGATTTGCAACGAGATGCTTCTTTTGGTGCACGAATGAGCGATGAAAAGGCTGAGAAGGAAATACATGATCCCATCACAGAGGCATACTCTCTGAAGTGGCCTAGTGTTAAGATAACTTCCACCGAATATGATTGTCCAATTTGCGGAGTCATAACATCCGTCATAATAGTTTCGTTCGGAGATCCGACTTTAGATGGCTACTATTGTCAGGTGTGTTGGGTTCGACGACTTAAGGAATCTGTGCCGAAGGTGACGAAGAGGGGGGGCGATGAAAGTAGAAGTAAGAATAAGGGATGGGGCAGTCCAGTGGATCATCCAAGTGGGGACTTAGATAATCGAACGCCTAAAGTGTGCCCCATGTGTGACGCGACCATCTGCCTCCATGCAAAATACGACTATCCTAAATGAGTGATTCAAATGAGTGACGAAAAAGACAAGACGATCAAAAGGCGTGGATTTCTCGGCGCTTTGCTCGGAGCACCCATAATCGGCAGTGGACTTGTACATGCTAGTTCAAAGCCAATCTGCGTCTATAAACCGCGCGGTCAGGATCTTGATGACGAAGTTGCTCTTCAGTTCATGAAGTATGTGCCAGCGGGTTACAACGCTCACTTCGGAGAAAAGCGGTATGCCGAATCGAAGAAAGCACATTCGATTTTATATTTCCACCCCTCCAGAGATATGGATGCGGCCAATCTTGTGCTCGCCAGGATCATTCAGAATGGTTTCATGATTGCCCGTGTCGATAAGAAGCAATGCGAGATACTCGTGAAAGACAGTGCTGGAAAGATTCTTGTAATTGGTAGAGGCGATACACCACAACATTCGATTTCTTTAGCGGCGATTGGATTACTGAAAATAGCCAAGTGAACATCCACTCCATCTCCTGGTTCCGCCACAACGCTTCAGGCTACGAATCGCCGAAAGCGGGTACTTCCCAGGGGATCTTCTTCGCCAACTTCATCCCGACGCTCGTGAAGGCGCATTACGCGGTCTGGAAGAAGGACTGCCAACTTAGGATTCACCACGATGATCGCGTACGTGAATATCCGTACTTCAAAGCGCTTGAGCGGATGCACCGCGCTAGCTTACTCAGGTTGATGCCGTGCGGAGAGGCGAAAACGCTCTGCGGCTCGATGCTCTGGAGACTCAATCCTCTGTTCGATAATACCACAGCGACCGAGTGGATCATCTGTCGCGATATTGACTCTCTGCCGATGCATCGTGATCGAGTGATGGTCGAAGAAGCGATGCAAGAGAAGGCAACCGCTCATGCAATCTTAGATTCTGAATCGCACTCCGGTCCCCTCATGGGCGGCATGACAGCCTTTTATGCACCGCGTCTAAAAGAAGCATGCAAACTCGGTAGCTTCGTTACGCTTGATGACTTCTTGGCAACAGCCAAACGGGAGATCAATTTCGATCAACACGGTGCGGATCAGCGATTCCTCAATACCGTCGTATGGCCGCATGTTTATCAAAAGACAGTTATCCATCAGAGGCGAGAAGATGTCGCTTATCCTAAGGCATTAGTCACTAAGCCTGTCGCACCACAAACGACGGAGCTCGACAAAGTAGTTCGCCATATCGGTGCTGGATATCCAAGAGAGCGAGCAGATGAAGTGCTTAAGAATTTTCATCGCTACGAGACAGTAGGGGGATATTTCCCGTTGGAGATGATGGAGACGCTTGAATGGCCCGCTAGAGATCATGGTATTGATCTAACTGGCAATCCAAGTGAACCCTGGTACACACGAGGAGCCATAAATTTTCTCGACAAGACACTTGCACCTTCCATGAAAGTGCTTGAGTTTGGTGGAGGTGCTTCGACATGTTGGTTTGCTAATCGCGTATCTCATGTGACATGTATCGAGAGCGATCCATTTTGGCGTGTCATGATCGAGGAAAAGACAAAGTGCAAAGTATCGATGTTTGCTCTAACTCCGTATCCCATTAGCGGGCAATACGACCTTGTGGCGATCGATGGTGGCGAACGGCTGAAAGAGTTGGAGATGTCTAGAGACTCGATCAAGCGAGGGGGATGGCTTTTGTTAGACAACTCGGATGAAGTCGTCCTCAAGCGCGCTTTTGAGATTCTCGGCAAGTGGCCAAGCGTCACATATCCTAACGGCGCGTGGGAGACAACGATCTGGAGGCGTCCTTGAAATATGTTGTTCTAGCGGCGGACAATCATCCCGACTTTCAATTCATCTTGCCCATTACCGCCGTGCTTTGGGCTGAAAGGACTATTTACAAACCGCTTGTCTTATCAACTTATACTGGCGGAGAATTAAAATCCCTAGCGAAACAAGGCATCATCTCGCTGAAGACGATTGGCACAGAGATCACAGCCAATAGACTTTCGATCAAGCTCGTACGTTGGTATTCGTGGCAATGGGCTAATCCAGATGATGAGCTTTTCCTGATGGATGCGGATCTCTGGCCGATTGACGGAGAATTCCACAATCCAAAGACAGACAAAGATGTCGTGCTCTTTTACGCGGATGCTTACAAGGGACGCATGTATTCAACGGCCGCCGTTCGGGCACGCGCGACAGCCCTAAAGGAAATCACAAAAGGCGAGTCCGTAACCTCACGTATGAGAGAGATTGCCGAATACCCAGAGCAATGGGAGGGTCACCATAGCGATGACTGCTCTCAGAGCGAGCTACTCTTAAAGTGGCCTGGATATCCCTCGCATTGTCACATGATCAATCGTGGTCCATCTCCTCCGAAGACGAGAATCGATCGCGCGGATTGGCCTACGAAGTTCAAACTCGATGGCATGATCGATGCGCATCTGCCGCGAGACATCGCCGATGTGCGAGTCTGGAAACTCATTGAACCACTCTTCAACCTCTTGGCTCCTTATCGCATTGAATGGGTGAAGAAATACACTCGCGAGTTCTGGAAGCAGAATGCGTAAGTACGTGGTCTTCTCGTCGAATCAAGTTCAAGCCTATGAATTCATGGCCCCACTTGCGGCGATATGTTGGCAATCACGAACAGAGTTCAAGCCGGTTTGTCTACTGACTCAAACTCGGGAGCATTGGGATGTTCCCACTGGGCGAGTCGTAGTGGACATGCTTGATCGCCTTGGCGTGCAAAAACACTATGTAGGAATGATCTCAGAGCCATATCGGACGAGCGTGCAGGCTCAAGCCTCAAGGCAGCACGCCGCGCTCCTCAAGTGTTTCCAGCCAGAAGATTACATCATGACCATGGATGTGGACGCGCTTCCAATAAATGGAGCATGGTTTTCCTCCGTTGATTGGTCCAAACCATGCCACATGCGGAATGCCTCTGCTTGGCAATATCGTTGGTACACGACATTTGGATTTGGAGCGACCGTTGCGGCTTGGCGTGAGTTCATGGGATATGAGGCCGCCGGGGAGATAGCACCTGTCTTACAAAAGAATCTCGACATGGATCTCACTCCAGAACGCGACACAATGGCCGAGTGGTTTTGGGACGAATTCCTATGGTGCAGCAGGATCAAGGCTTCCAGATTCTATCCCGATGCTTGTCATTTCATTGAGCGACGAACCGAAAGAGATCGCATCGATCGTGGTAATTGGCCTCAAACATTACGAAGCCTTGACGGATACATAGACGCCCATGTGCTTCGTCCTGCTCATCAATCTGAAAACTGGTCTAGAATTAAGCACCTTCTAGAACTTCTCATTCCAAATCTCATGGAGGATGTGTGTCGGTATCACGCCCGATACAGATTGGCAGCATCGTAGTTTATCGTGGGGACAAGCGATTACCCGAATGGCACGATCGCGGTTTCCAACCGCAACTACCAGCAATAGTTACGAAAGTGTGGAGCAGCGGCGTTGCGAATCTACGTGTTGCCGCTGGTCATTCAATAGAAGACGGCAAGGTTGATCTTAGGGTGTTTCTCGATCACAACGCCAAAGATCGCGATGCGTATGTGTGGGTATTTGGCGCTAAGTACAGCGAAAGTGGAGAACTTGATACATGGTCTTGGCCGGTAGAAGTGCAATCATGACAATGAATAAAAATGCTTGCCTTACTAAGGTCACTCTCAAAAAGAGATCGCGTAGTTTACAAGCTGCATGGGCAAGACGCAATAGTCGTATTGTTGATTGGGTAGCTCATACACGTACTTGAAGGGGCGATGGCTTATTTAAGGCATCATAAGGAGCTTCATGCATGTCCGAAGATTTAGGAATCGCGAGTCATATAGCAATTTTGGCGTCCGCAATCTATCGGACTACTGGAGCTGTCTTGGAATGCGGCCTTGGACACTGGAGCACGCATCTGGTCCATTTAATGTCCAATGGCAAACGACAAGTTGTTTCTTTAGAGACGGATAGCAAGTGGCTGGAAAAGTTTATTCATCTAGAATCTCCGTGGCATCGTTTTGCGTGCCTTCATGGGAAAGACGAAAAGCGATTAATCCAAACGTGGATCGAATATGCAATGAACCTCGATGCGTCCGCATATGCTAACGGTGTTGTATTTTTGGATCAATCGCCAGGCGAGGCACGAGTTCCAATGGCGATGGCACTAAAGGGAAAAGCGCAATACATAGTTTGCCATGATACACAGGCCGACATTCCGCCAGGAGGCGGCAACTACGGTTGGAAACAATTAGATGGAGTGTTTAAGTATGCCGTGACATACGAAGCGGTCCGCCCTTGGACCACAATATATAGCGACGATGTAGAGTTTGAACTGCCATGAGAAAGCGTTGCGTCATCAATGTCGCGACAAATGGATATGTGCAATGGCAGGAGCGACTTCTCGCATCTCTGGAACAAGTAGGGCGATGTCACGAGATCATGAAGTGGACAAATATCCTACCACCAGGATCTCCGACGCATCGCGAGTGGTCTTACGCTTTCAAGCTCTACGCTCTAAAAGATGCCGCGCAGGCTGGCCATGAAGTCGTGTTCTGGATGGACTCTGGACTCTACGCGATTAGAAATCTGGAGCCAATATTTGCATGTCTAGAGCAGGACGGAATCTATTTCGTGGAGGACAACAATTCAGTCGCTAAGTTTTGCTCAGATGAAACGCTTTCTTGGTTTGGGATGAGGCGAGATCAGGTGCGGCCATTGCATCTCATCTCCGGTGCCTTGATGGGATTCGACTTCACGCGAGAGATCACGAAGACAATACTTGATGCGTGGTGGCGCGCATTCAAGGCTGGACTATACCGAGGCACGGTATCTCGCCATAGCGGCATGGAAGATCACAGAGGGGATGAGACGATTCTTGGAATCCTCACGCACATACACGGTATCAAAGCTCATATTACTTCTGAGCATTTCGGTTCGGATAGCGAGAACATTCGCCCGACAACGTTGCTTCGGTCCG
>ERZ1292623.4511-Hain-H51-01um-R1-4511-length-11371-cov-5_pt1 | contig 11371 bp, 13 predicted proteins | sample MGYA00564398_ERZ1292623 | MGnify/ENA primary metagenome ERZ1292623 (study PRJEB36523, sample SAMEA6512633) | groundwater metagenome | collected 2019-01-07 | study: AquaDiva: Metagenomics assemblies of 32 groundwater samples | reverse complement strand
GCGGATAAGGTTGCGGCCGGCGACAGCCTCTTTGACCACTTGTCCGAAGTTTACATTGGCTTTATAAAGATTTTTGGCGCTGTGATAAAGATTTTGCGTGTCTATAAAAATGCCGACGCGCTGGCTTTTGTGTTTTATGATTGCCATAAAAAATAACCTATGCTTTTAATAAAAATCGAACGACCTCACGCAAGTATAACCCAAAAGGGCGTGAAGCACTGCTGAACCTACTTCTTCAAATTGAGCTTTTTAACCAAAGCGTTGTAACGCTTCTTGTCCTTCCCCTCCAAATACTTCATGTGGGTGCGGCGGTCTGCGACCATCTGCAAAAGGCCCCTGCGGCTATGCTTATCCTTGAGGTGTTTTTTCAAATGTGAGGCAAGCTCGTCTATTTGCTTGGACAAGAGCGCGACCTGGACCTCCGGGCTACCGGTGTCCCTGTCGTGGACGGCCACATCCTTCATGGTCTTTACCTTTTTCTGCTTGGTAAGCATGAAGAGTATAGTATCACACCCTCATAAATTGCGCAAGCCCCTCCCGTGTGGTGTAAGTACAAATAAAAAAGCGGCCCGGGAATTACCGGGCCGCAGCAGTCTCTTTTTTCGGGCAGGAGAAGGTGTGGTCTCCGTAGACCGCGACCTCCTCTGTGTTTTTCTTAAACCACTTGGCGGGGTTTTTGCCCACCCACTTGTTGTCGGTACGTTTGTAGTTGGTGACGCACCGGTTAGCCTCCGGCCAAGGGTGTTTAAACTCCCCCGCCAAGAGCTCATCGGCGACCGCGAGCATAACCAGCCAGCGACGGGGCGCAGTTGGCACCGCGTTGCGCGGTAGTTTGTATGTCCAGGAGAACGCACCCTCCTGATACACAGTGTCGCAAACGGTGTCGCGGTAGCCGACGCGCCGTCCCAGCTCTTTGCGCCGGAATACTACGCGGGCTATCGCCTCCATCTCTTGGCGTGCCAAGAGAGCGCCTATCCCCTCGCGCGAGTGAGAGTTACCGATTGTCTCGAACGCAAGATTGCGTGCGAGACACTCGCGGTCACTGTAGACCGCAAGGCGCGGCTTCGGCAGAGGAACTGCCTCTTCCGACGATCGGCCCGCCGGCACCTGTGCGGGCTTTTCCTGCAGAAAGTAATTTCCGACCATCCATGCAATAAGCAGGAGCAGGCCGGCTATAAGCAACGACTTGAGGCGCATCGGCCCCTCCTTTCTATATGTGTTAAGAACGCAACCTATATAGTATATACCAAAAGACAGGTTTTGTCAAGCCCTGTGCAGAACATGGTAAAATTGTGCGACGTATGGCTACCGGCGACCTTAAGCACCTCAAAACCCAATTTTTGGAGTATTTGGAGATAGAGAAAGGCCGCAGTGTTAAGACGGTGGAGAACTATGACCGCTACCTGACGCGTTATCTCGCTTTCAGCAAAGTATCCTCCCCCGCCAAAATCACCGAGCAGTCGGTGCGCGAGTTCCGCATACATTTAAATAGACAAGCGGGCACCTCCGGCACAATGAAGCACAAGACCCAGAACTACTACATGATTTCCTTGCGCGCGTTCCTTAAATTTTTGCGCAAGCGGGATATCGAAAGTTTAAATCCGGAAAGAATCGAGTTGGCAAAAGTCGGCCAGCGCGATTTAGATTTAATAACCGCCGACGAACTTAACAGGCTTATCAACGGCCCAAAGGGCGATAGTTCGCTGAGCTCACTACGCGACCGCGCGATTTTAGAATTATTTTTTTCTACCGGCCTGCGCGTCTCCGAGCTCTGCGCTTTAAACCGCGACATCGATTTGTCTAGAGATGAATTTTCAGTACGGGGAAAGGGCGAGAAAATACGAGTAGTGTTTTTGTCGGATAATGCAAAGTCCGCAATAAAAGAATATGAAAAAAAACGCGGCGACGTGGACGACGCGCTGTTTATCCAAATGGGCCGCGCGTCAAAAAACGCCGATGAGCTTCGCCTCACTCCCCGCTCGATAGAAAGGATTGTTAAGGGGTACGCAATCAAAGCCGGCATCACGCGCAAGGTCACCCCGCATGTCATCCGCCACAGCTTTGCAACCGACTTATTGGAGAATGGCGCCGACCTCCGCAGTGTGCAGGCGCTCTTGGGCCACGCCAATATAGCAACCACGCAGGTCTACACCCACATTACCGACAAACACCTCCGCGAGGTGCACAAGGCTTTTCATGGTAAAAGAAGGAAATGAAGCTCGTCAGTTGGAATGTTAATGGCATACGCGCGGTGGTTAAGAAAGGGACTTTTCAGGCTTTTGTAAAACAGGAGAAGCCTGATGTTATTTGCTTGCAGGAGACCAAGGCCGAGCGCGGGCAGGCGGAGGTTGATTTAGCCGAGTATGAGGAGTACTGGAACAGCGCCACAAAAAAAGGCTACAGCGGAACCGCCGTTTTCATAAAGAAAAATATCGCGGTGCACGAGGTGCTGATGGGTTTGCCCGAGGACTTGTGCAAGAAATACAAATTGCACAACGACAGCTACGGCGACCCGAACGCAGAAGGGCGCGTTATTGCGGTTGAGTTGGATGATTTTTTTGTCGTCACCTCTTATACGCCCAACTCCAAGCCCGACCTCTCGCGGCTGAAATTGCGCCACAAGCAGTGGGACCCGGCGTTCTTGGAATACATGAAGCGGTTGGAGAAAAAGAAGCCGGTGCTTTTCAGTGGCGACCTCAATGTGGCGCATCAGGAACAAGATTTGGCCAATCCAAAAGCAAACGAGGGCGAGCACGGCTTTACTGCCGAGGAGCGCGAGGGTATCGACAAGATAATAGAAGCGGGATTTGTTGATAGTTTCAGAGTATTCAATAAAGAAGGAAATGGTTTTTATACCTGGTGGACACACTGGGCAAACTCCCGCGAGCGCAACGTCGGCTGGCGCATCGACTACTGGTTTGTGTCTAAAAAACTCCTCCCAAAATTAAAATCCGCAAAAATCTTGCCCGAAGTAATGGGCTCCGACCACTGCCCGGTGGTTATAGAGCTGAAGTAAAACCAATTTTTTGGGTACGAAGAAGCCCCGCTGTTTTAGGAGTATGTTAGCGGGGCTTTGTGCAATTATCTAAGCCAATTTGTCGTAGAAAGCGACGTGGCCATTTTTTACATAGTTGTCTAAGTGTGAGACTCAGTCGCCATGCCCACAATAAGTGGATTTAGAAGATTGCACGGTGCAGCTGCGATGCACATAAAGAACTTTTTTGTTATGTCGTCCGCGACAGGGTAGAACGCGTCCGTACAACAATGGTCTGCAGTAATAGTACTCCCCTAAAGGACAGTGTAAAGGACATGGGTGTGGACAACTATTGTCGTATATTGTCCTTTAATCCACAAAGTATTTCTTGTGTATTTCCTTAACTTCAGCTTCCTCGGCCGCCTCCTTGGTATCTTTGGCCTCCTCCCCTATCTTGCGGAGCTCTTTGTCAGGCATTTTTAACAGCTCCCCTGCTCTGCGCTCCAAGTACTCAGGCGTGTTTTTGGCCGGGTCCTCCAGTACCTCTTCCAGTAGTGCATGGAGCGTCCAACCGATACGGGGCCCTGGTGCCTGTCCCAACTCTATGATGCGCCGGCCGTCTATTTGCAACATACCGACCGATATGGGGTCGCGCATAGCCTGCTCTATCATGGCTTGATACTTGCGTAGGCGGAACGGCTGCTCTTTGGGGCGCCCGGTGCCTATCCTGTCACATATCCGCAGGTTTATAAGGTCCCAGATGTGCTCCTTGCCCACATTGGCAACTATCCGGCGCACCGCGGAGAGAGTCACCTTCTCCGGGTCGCTAAAAAACATGTGCCAACGCACCAACGAGGTGGCTTTGTCTATTGTTTCACGTGAAAACTTGAGGTTCTCCAGTATCTTTTTGGTCATTCGGGCCCCGACCACGTCGTGTCCGTGGAAGGTCCAGTCCCCTTTTTCGTCCGACCAACGACGGCTCTTGGGTTTGCCTACGTCATGAAACAGGGCCGAGAGCCTGACTATGAGTGACCAGTCTTTGTCCGCCGCATGCTGGGCCGAGCGGAGGTTGTGTTCAAACACATCAAAGCTGTGGGCTTGGTTTTGCTCGACTCCGATGCCGGTTTCGAGCTCCGGAGCTATATACTGCAAAATGCCCAATTTGTGGCTTAGAACAAGGGCTTTCATTGGCTGGATAGAGTTCAAAATCCGGACAAATTCATCCCGAATGCGCTCTTTTGAAATCTTTCCTAATTGGTTGGCCGACTCTACCAGCGCCGCGTGGGTTTTGGGCTCTAGTGTAAATTCCAACTCGGCAGACAGACGCACGGCGCGCATAATCCGCAGCGCATCCTCATCAAAACGCTCTTTTGGCTCCCCTACCGCGCGTATCCAGCGTGTCCCCATGTCCTTTATGCCGTCATACGGGTCGAGCAAATGTCCTTTAGACGCACTATAGGCCAAAGCGTTGATGGTAAAGTCGCGGCGCTTGAGGTCGTCCTCTATATTTTGACTGAACTCGACGCTGTCAGGCCGGCGGGCGTCGCTGTACTTCCCTTCCAGCCGGTATGGGGTAACCTCTACGACTTTCAGCCGCTCGTCGGTAGTGTCGTCGTTGACCACGCCGACTGTCCCGAACTCATTGGTGTAATAGGTATGCTCAAAAACACCCTGAATCTGCTCCGGAGTGGCGTTTGTGGTCACATCCCAGTCGTTTGGGGTGCGGCCAAGCAGGATGTCTCGGACGCAACCCCCCACTATCCAAGCCTCAAAACCTGCCTTTTCCAGGCCTTCGGTGACCCGCACTACCTCCTTGGGTATTTTGCTGGGACTTATTTGCATTTTACGCTTAGATTATCGAACGTGTGCGGATAGGGAGAATCGAACTCCCGTCTCGTCCTTGGCAAGGACGCATTCTACCACTAAACCATATCCGCTTTATGTTTTTAATGCGCTTCGTGAGTGAATATAACACGATTTTCTGCTAGGATGAATACGCAGGCGCGTCTGTGGTGAAACGGATATCACGGCTGGCTTCGAACCAGCTGTTCCAGGTTCGAGTCCTGGCAGACGCACAATATGTTGCAACGGATGATAAAAGACATCCAGAGTGTGGATAGCTATTACCCTGTAAATAAAGGTAAATTTGGCATTTGTGTGGATAAGTATGGGGATATGTGCATTAAAGGACAAAAAACTATGTCTTTTATGTTACATATGTAACGTTCCACGTGAACCATGCCTAGTCCAAAGCGTAAAATAGGTGATATTGGGGAGGAGGTAGCCGTTAAATACCTAGAAACAAAGGGATTTCGGATACTTGAGCGGAATTACCTACGGAAGTGGGGGGAAATAGATATAGTGGCCGAAAAGGGCGATTTGCTTAGTTTTATCGAGGTAAAGTCTGTTTCACGTGAACCAGGACAGGGGCATAGGCCCGAGGAGAACGTCCATTATCGGAAAGTTCAGAGGCTTAGGCGGGCTATACAGACCTACCTGCTTGACCGGAAGATCAAGGAATCTCAAAAATGGCAGTTCGACCTCATTTGTGTATATTTGGACGAAGTTAATAAAAAGGCTAAAGTAGAGATGCTGGAGAATATAATTCTCTAATAAAGGACAATATTAAAGACACGGGGTATCGTATATCGGTAGTACGCTTGCTTTGGGAGCAAGATGGCTCAGTTCGATTCTGAGTACCCCGACCAAAGAGAAGATATGGAAAAAATTACCCTTGTAACCAAACCATCGGCCGGATATGAACTTACTGACTCCGGCGGGGAGGAGAAGCTGGAGCGCTTTGGCGAGGTAGTTTTGGCGCGCCCTGACCCGCAAGCTTTATGGCAAAAGGGCAGGGAGGGGGAGTGGGACAAAGCCCAGGGGCGTTTTGAGCGCGAGGGCCGCGACGGCAAATGGGTTGGCAAACTGCCTAAGAGCTGGCCGGTAGATTTCGGTGGTTTAAAGTTTTTAATAAAACCAACTTCGTTTAAACATACCGGTTTGTTTCCTGAACAAGAATCCAACTGGCAGTGGGGGAGTGAGTTGATAAAACATGCCGGGAAAGAAATTTCTGTCTTAAATATTTTTGGTTATACGGGAGGTGCAACGCTTGCCGCGGCAAAGGCCGGAGCAAAAGTGACGCATGTAGACGGCAGCAAGACGGCGGTCGCGTGGGCGCGGGAGAACGCAAAACTCTCCGGCTTGGAAGAAAAACCGATCCGCTGGATTACCGAAGACGCTATTACTTTTTTAAAGCGGGAAATTAAGAGGGGAGTACGCTACGATGCGGTGGTAATGGACCCGCCCGCGTTCGGCCACGGCCCGGGCGGGGAAGTGTGGAAGTTTGAGGAAAATTTTTTGGAACTCCTTAAGCTTGTTGAACAACTTTTGAGCGACAAACCGCTTTTTGTCTTGGTAAACGGCTACGCGGCGGGCTACTCGCCGCTCGCGTTCGCCTACAACTTAGAAAATTTTGTAAAAAAGTACGGCGGGTCAATAGAATACGGCGACCTGGCGATTGCCGAATCAAATTCTGAAAGAATTTTGCCGTGCGGCATCTTCGCCCGGTGGGGAATTTAGTTTCCTTTGAGTGCTGCTTCGAGTTGTGCGGTGAGAGACGGCGCTACTGTGGCGTTGAAGCCGGCCGATTTGGCGGTGAGATCGCCTAAGAGCAATTGGACGATGCCGCCTTTGCCTGCTGCGGCGAGGCTGTCGTCTATGTGTGCGAGAGAAACAGCGCGCAGGTCGCGGTTTTCTGTCGAGGCCGCAACGGTAGCGGTGGTAATAATCCCCGCAAGTTTGCCGTCGCGCAGGCGCACGACAGCGCCGCCGGAGGAACCGCCTTGGGATACGACCGTGCCGCCTATTGAAAATAAGTCCACATCTCTGTTGTTCTCAAAAGAGAACAGCTGTGTGACATAGGCTATTGCAGAACTGATGTAGAGGTTTTTTTGTACCGATTCTCCGCCTAAGAACCCGGCGGGGTATGCCGCCAAGAGCATCTGGTCGCCTATGTCGGCATACCCGCGGTCCATTTCGAGCCGGTCAAAACTTCCGGGTAGCGGTTCGAGCTGGTTGGTACGGCCGGTTATAAGCAAGAATGCGTAATCGTTTTCTCCGGTGCCGGTTGCCTGCGATGCCTTAAGCTGGGATGCGTTGGCGGTTATCCATTCAGGCGGCAGATACAAAAGAGCCGCGGTATAACGCTCCTGCGCCGGGGCGCCGACGCGCACCGTGCATATTATATTGCCGGGAGTCAGGTAATCGCGCAGGAGGAAGTACTGCCCCACGTGCGCGTTGGTAAGTATGACGCCGCGGCTGTCTACGATGACTCCGCTCCCGCTTATTCCGTTGATGCCGGTTTGCGGCGTGCAAAGAATATTGACCAGCGCGGAGCGCGTCTCGGTGTTTATTTGTTCTTGCGATTTAGTAGGCGTGGTTGGTGTAGGACTCGGCGGAACCTGTTGCACAATAGGTTTTACAGCCACTTTTGTGCTTACTGTTGGCTTTGCAACTGCAGTTGGAAACTCAGCCGTCGTTGTGGTGGCTTGTTGCGGCAGAAGTTGAGTGGCGGTAGGCGCCGTGCCCGTTAAAAACGCCCCAAACAGGACAATAAGTGCAACCAATTTACCTATTGCCGTAAGAATGACATTTATTACTTCCATGGTGCGGGATGGGAGAATCGAACTCCCAACTACAGTTTGGAAAACTGTCGTTTTACCACTAAACTAATCCCGCTTACCCCGTTATACTAAACCATATCAACGAAAAAATCCCCTAGTGGGGATTTTTTCGTCTCGAGAGGATAGATTTACGACTTTACGGCTTCCTTCAATGCTTTTGCGGCCTGGAACTTCGGCACGCGCATGGAGGGGACATGTACGGTCGCACCGGTGCGCGGGTTGCGGGCCTGTCGCGCGGCGCGCATCTTGGTCTTAAAGATGCCAAGGCCGGCTATGGATACATCATTGCCTTTCTTGAGCTCGCTGACGATAGAGTCGATCATCGACTCCACGGCGCGCTCGGCATCCGCCTTGGTAGTTCCAAGGACAGTGTGCACCCTTTCTGCTATATCCTGTTTATTCATAGCATTAATTAACAGCTTGTAATTGGGAACCCCTGTGCGGGTAGTATACCCCTCTGCAAAATCCCTGCAATAGAGCCAATAGTTGGAAGGTTGTTGATACATAAGGACTTTCTGCTCAAATCCCAAAAAACCCTTATTTTGCAAGGAAAAAGGCCCCAACCGGGGGCCTGTATTATGTAAGGTTGTCTTGCCGCCGCCGTACCAGCTCGACCAATTGGCAAGAAGCCTCTTCAGCGTTTGCGTTAGGCCGTAACTGTCTGCCCAAAAGGACGTCGGCGGTACGTTTTGGGTTGAGCAGTACCTCTGTGGCTATAATTTCGCCATATTCCACACGGACTGCTATTTCTACCACTGCGGCAGGAGTGTAGGTGTTTTGACTGAGCCTTGTGTTCAGTACATAGATCCCATGCATAACGCCGATGCATAGCGGCGCGCGATAGTATGCCGCTGCAGCGCACGCTATATCCTGCGCGGCCGCGACGCACGCCGCGTAATCAGGCCAGCAGATGCAAGGGGCAGCTGGCTGTATGAGCAGGCAAGGCAGAGGCAGAGGGTGCTCATCTAACAGTGCTTCGAGCGCCCCTATTGATACGGCACTCAATCCGAGCGCCACAATCGTATGCAAGTTTGATTTTAACAAGGGGCACTCCTTCTTATTTCTTCTTCCCAGAAGATACCCTACTTACCGCGCAAATTCAATCGCGCGGGTTTCGCGGATGACGAGCACTTTTATCTCGCCGGGGTATTTGAGTTCATTTTCTATGCGCATGGCAATAGAACGCGCCAACTCGCGCGCCTGAAAGTCACTCATGGTCTCGGGCTTTACAAACACGCGCACCTCGCGACCGGCGGAGATTGCGTACGACTTCTCCACGCCGGGGAAGGAGTTCGCGATGCCCTCGATGTCGGCAAGGCGTTTGATGTACTGCTCCACCGAGTCGCGCCGCGCGCCGGGGCGCCCGCCGGAAATGGCGTCGGCCACCTGCACAATGTAGGACTCGGCAGTTTCGTACGGGTATTCCTCGTGGTGGGCCTGCATAGCCTTGATAACTTCCTCCTGCACGCCGAACTTCTGCAGTATGCGGCGGCCTATCTCCACATGCGTGCCCTGCACCTCGTGGTCGAGCGCTTTGCCGATGTCGTGCAAGAGCGCGCCGGCGCGGGCCACAGCCGGGTTGGCGCCGACCTCCTCGGCTATCATGCCGGCAATGTGCGCCATTTCTACCGAGTGCTGGAGCACCGACTGCCCGTAGGAGGTGCGGAAGTGCAGGCGGCCAAGGATCATGAGGAGACGCGGGTCGAGGTTGAGCACGCCGACCTCAAAGACGGCGGCTTCGGCCTTTTCCTTAATTATTTTGTTGACGTCTGCCTTGGCCTTCTCCACCATTTCCTCTATTTTGGCCGGCTGGATGCGTCCGTCGATGATCAAATTCTCGAGCGCGACGCGCGCAATAGCGCGGCGCAGCGGGTCGTAGGACGAAAAGACAATAGAGCCGGGCGTGTCGTCGATAATTACCTCCACGCCTGTGGCGCGCTCGAACGCTTTTATGTTCCGGCCCTCCTTGCCGATTATTTTGCCCTTAAGGTCGTCGTTGGGTATGGTAATGGCGGTCGCCATGGTGTCGGAGGCGACCGAGTTGCCCAGCCGGTGTATGGCGGTTACCAAAATATCCTTGGCTTTGCGCTCCATGCGCTCGTAGCCCTCGCGCTCCAGCTTGGCGGTGCGCATCATAAAGTCATCGCTGTTCTCGCGCTCGATCTCCGAGTACAGCTGCTCCTTTGCTTCGGTCTTGGAGAGGCCGGCTGCTTTTGCAAGTTCGTCGGCGCGCTCCTGTAGCAGCGCCTCGGCGCGCTCTTTTATGGCTTTAACCTCCTCTATTTTGCCCTTGACCGCCTGAATTTCGGAGTCCAGCTCGCCCTGCTTTTTGTCCAATGCCTCCTCACGCTTAAACACGCGCTCCTCTTGACGCGTTACCTTCTCCTCTTTTTCTGCGATGGTCGCATCGAGCGAGACCAAAATCTCTTTAGCCTTGTCCTCCGCGCTTGCGGTTATTTTTTTTGCTTCTTCCCTCGCGTCGAGCAGTATGTGCTTGACCTCTACTTCTATCGAACCTTTACGCGATAAAACGAGCAGCCACCGGAATACAAAGCCTATTACCGCACCCCCGAGCGCTGACAGCGCCAGCAGGGTAAATACTATTTTTAATGACATAAGTTGGGTTCATGAAATATATATTGAGAACGGCTTTACAATACCACAGAGTAAAGCCCAAAGCAAAAGTTGCTCTTTATTTCTTCGCCGCTACACCCTGGTGGGCGAGGATATCGTCCACAATGCCGTACTTTTTAGCCTCATCCGCCATCATAAAGTAGTCGCGGTCGACGTCCTTTTCTATCTTCTCGAGCGGCTGGCCGGTGGCTTTGGAGAGTATTTTATTGAGCCGTTCGCGGGTGGCGACGATATGCTTAGCGGTTATCTCGATGTCGGTGGCTTGGCCCTGCGCTCCGCCCCACGGCTGGTGGATCATCACTTCGGCATTGGGGAGCGCAAAGCGCTTGCCCTTTTCTCCGGCAGCCAAAATGACCGCTGCCGCGGAGGCAGCGATGCCGACGCATACGGTGGCGACGTCGGGCTTGATATAGTTCATCGTGTCGAGTATCGCCAGACCGGCCGTTACCGAGCCGCCGGGGGAGTTGATGTATAGCTGGACGTCTTTCTTCGGATCCTCCGAAGCCAAAAAGAGGAGTTGGGCGATGACCAGGTTGGCGGTATGGTCCTCGATAGGTCCGGCGAGGAAGATGACCCGCTCTTTGAGCAGGCGCGAGTATATGTCGAAGGCACGTTCGCCATACGGCGTCTTTTCGATAACCATCGGCACGAGCTGGTTTTGGATGTCATTTTTTTGCATGTGCACAGTATAGTCTTGACCGTCCGAACTTTCAAGCGTACGGTAGTGTCACAGGGTAATCTCAGTCGCCGTGATGTCACGGCTGACGAAGCACAAGGAGGACATTATGTTTCGTTCAGTTGCAGTTTCTATCGCCTCGCTCGTGGCGGTTCTCGCGATCGGTGTCAGTTTGTTTGTTATGCTGCTGGCGGACGTGTCCCTCATGGACCGTTACGTGGCGCTTGTCACCGCCGCTGTGTGGGCCTGCATACTCGCCCTTCTCATTAAGGCCGATATGCAACTCGCATACCGCCGGGCGTTCGCGCCCGTGCGTTAGGAAGGGCTGATTTGTTCTTCGGTTCGCAGAGCATCTCCGGATGCTCAAAGGGTCTCGCGCAAGCGAGGCCCTTTCTCTTTTTACTT
>ERZ1292623.4510-Hain-H51-01um-R1-4510-length-11373-cov-3_pt1 | contig 11373 bp, 9 predicted proteins | sample MGYA00564398_ERZ1292623 | MGnify/ENA primary metagenome ERZ1292623 (study PRJEB36523, sample SAMEA6512633) | groundwater metagenome | collected 2019-01-07 | study: AquaDiva: Metagenomics assemblies of 32 groundwater samples | reverse complement strand
GTACATTGTTTCGGCGCTGCTCGACGGCGCGCTGGCGCGGTTCCGGGTGAGCCGCGACGCGAAGGGGCTGACGGTACCCGGTTATCCGACCATGGACCGACTGTCGGGCGCGGACCTGCAACTCGCCGACGTGCCCGCCACGCTGGTCACGACGAACGGTCTCGAGGCCCTGGAGCTTGGACTCGATCACGGCGTTGCGGCGCAATGCGCGGCGGCGGCCGGCGCCATCGAACGGCTGATCGAGATCACCGCCGAGTACCTTGGCACCCGCAAGCAGTTCGGCAAGCCGCTGGCATCTTTCCAGGCCCTTCAGCACCGCGTGGCCGACATGCTGCTGCAGAAGGAACTGGCGCTGTCGATGGCCTACGTGGCCGCGCAGGGCCTCGATGCCACCGACGCGGCCGAGCGCCGCCGCAAGGTGTCCGCCGCGAAGGTCGTCACGGCAAAGGCCGCGCGCTTCGCCGGCCAGCAGGCGGTGCAGTTGCACGGCGGCATGGGTATGACCGATGAACTGGAGGTTGGCGACTATTTCAAGGCGCTGACCATGGTAGACGTCCTGCTGGGCGATACCGACCTCCACCTGGAACGCTACGGCGAAGCCATGGCGGCCTGACAAGACCCGATAACGGATGACTGTTCATGACCATCAATAGCAAGGCATATATCGTCGGGGCGTACGAGCACCCGACCCGCAAGGCACCGGACAAGACCGTTGCCCAGCTTCACGCGGAAAGCGCCAAGGGCGCGCTCGAGGATGCGGGCCTGTCGCTGGCCGACGTCGACGGCTACTTCTGCGCCGGTGACGCCCCGGGCCTCGGTATGGTGAACATGGTCGACTATCTCGGCCTGAACGTGCGCCATGTGGATTCGACCGAAATGGGCGGGTCCTCCTACATCGCTCACGTCTCGCACGCCGCGCAGGCCATCGCCGCCGGCAAGTGCAACGTAGCGCTGATCACGCTGGCCGGCCGTCCGCGTTCGGAAGGTTCGAGCGGCACGCAGGCACGCAACTGGGGCGCGAACCTGCCGGACCAGCCGTTCGAGGCACCGTTCAACCCGGTGACGGTCAACCTGTACGCGATGGTTGCCCAGCGGCACATGTACGAATTCGGCACCACGCCCGAGCAGCTCGCGTGGGTCAAGGTGGCCGCGTCGCATCACGCCCAGTACAACCCGAACGCCATGTTGCGCGAAGTTGTCACCGTCGAGGACGTGGTGAACTCCCCGATGATCTCGGACCCGCTGCACCGGCTGGACTGCTGCGTGGTGTCCGATGGTGGCGGCGCCCTCATCGTGGCCCGCCCGGAAATCGCGGCCAAGCTCAATCGCCCGAAGATCAAGATCCTGGGCGCTGGCGAGCACGTGAAGGGTTTGCTGGGCGGCCAGGTGGACCTGTCGTGGTCCGCCGCGCGTTTCTCCGGCGCTGCAGCCTTTGAGGAAGCCCGTGTCACCCCGGCAGACATCAAGTACGCGTCGATCTACGACAGTTTCACGATCACCGTGCTTATGCAGCTGGAAGACCTGGGCTTCTGCAAGAAGGGCGAAGGCGGCAAGTTCGTGATGGACGGCAACCTGATCTCCGGCGTGGGCAAGCTGCCGTTCAATACCGATGGCGGTGGTCTCTGCAACAACCACCCGGCCAACCGTGGCGGCATCACCAAGGTGATCGAAGCCGTGCGCCAGTTGCGCGGCGAAGCCCACCCGGCGGTGCAGGTGAAGAACTGCGACCTGGCGCTGGCCCAGGGTACCGGCGGCTACATGGGCTCACGCCATGGTTCCGCCACGCTGATCCTCGAACGCGAATAACAGGGATGCCACAGATGACGACTCCTTACGTCCCCACTCCGTACAAGGCTCCCGACGAGCAGCCTGACAACACCGCCTTCTGGCAGGCCGCCCGCGAGGGGCGACTGCTGGTGCGCCAATGCAAGTCCTGCGGCAAGCCGCACTGGTATCCGCGCACGTTGTGCCCGTTCTGCATGGGTGACACCGAGTGGAAGACCGCCAGCGGACAGGGCGAGATCTACTCGTTCAGCATCACGCGCCGCGCCGGTCCCAATCCGTTCTGCATCGCCTATGTGAAGCTCGATGACGGCGTGACGATGATGACGAATATCGTCGACACCGATCTCGATACCGTACACATCGGCCAGCGCGTGAAGGTGCGGTTCGCCGAGACCGACGGCGGCGCGCCGGTCCCTGTCTTCGCACCGGTCTGAACCAGAGGGAAGGATGCCGATCAGCTACCAGCACCTGCGGAACCGGCCATTCGCGCCGGTCCGTCAGCACTACACCGCGCGCGACACCATGCTGTACGCGCTGAGCCTGGGCCTGGGCAATGATCCGATGAATGCATCGGCATTGCCCTTTGTCTACGAAGGCGCTGCCGGCGGGCTGCGCGCGCTGCCGTCGCAGGCGGTGGTGCTGGGCTATCCCGGCTTCTGGGCACGCGAGCCAGATACCGGTATCGACTGGGTCAAGCTGCTGCACGGCGAACAGCGGCTGCGGCTGCACCATCCGCTGCCCGCAGAGGCTGAGGTTGTCGGTCATAACCGCATCACGCACCTGACCGACAAGGGCGCCGGCAAGGGAGCCATCATGGTGACCGAGCGGAAGCTGGAAACCGCGCAGGGTGAACTGCTGGCGACCGTACAGCAGGTGTCGTTCCTGCGTGGCGATGGCGGCTACAGTCAGGCGGACGGCGGGCAACCGAGCGATGATCCATTGCCCGCGCTGCGGCCGACACCTGAAGACAGGGCGCCTGACTTTGTCGATACGCAGCCGACGCGTCCTGAAGCGGCGCTGTTGTATCGCCTGATGGGTGATTTCAATCCGCTGCACGCGGACCCTGCCGTGGCGGCGGCAGCGGGATTCGAGCGGCCGATCCTGCATGGCCTGGCCAGTTACGGCCTTGTTGCGCATGCGCTGCTGCGGCAATGCGCGGGTCACGACCCGGCACGGCTGCGCGCGTTCGATATCCGCTTCGCATCACCGGTGTTTCCGGGCGAAACGCTCGTCACCGAGATCTGGCGCGATCCCGCTCAGCCAAATCAGTTCCAGTTGCGCGCCAAGGTGCTGGAGCGCGACAAGGTCGTGCTCAGCCATGGCTGGGCGGAGATCGCCTGAATACCCAACGAATTACCATGACGACACCCTCCGATTCGACCACCGGCCTGCCGCTGCCGTCCCGGCAGACCGGCGCCCTGAGCCATATCCGCGTGCTGGATCTATCGCGTGTGCTGGCCGGGCCGTGGTGCACGCAGAACCTCGCCGACATGGGCGCGGACGTGATCAAGGTCGAGAAGCCCGGCGCGGGTGATGACACCCGGCACTGGGGGCCTCCGTATCTGCAAGACGAAGATGGGCCCACGAGCCAGGCGAGCTACTTTGCCGCGTGCAATCGCAACAAGCGCTCGGTGACGATCGACATCGCCAAGCCGGAAGGGCAGAAGCTGATCCGTGAACTGGCGATGCAGAGCGACGTGGTCATCGAGAACTACAAGACCGGCGGCCTCAAGCGCTACGGGCTCGACTACGACTCGCTCAGCGCGCTGAATCCGCGCCTGATCTACTGCTCGGTCACGGGCTTCGGTCAGACCGGTCCCTACGCGGCACGTCCCGGCTATGACCTGCTGATCCAGGCCATGAGCGGCCTGATGAGCATCACCGGCCAGGCCGATGGAGAGCCCGGCGCGGGACCGGTGCGCGTGGGCGTCGCCGTGATCGACGTGTTCACGGGCATGTACGCCACCACGGCCATTCTTGGCGCGCTGGAGGCAAGGCACTTCACCGGCCGAGGCCAGCATATCGATGTGGCGCTGCTCGACGTTGCCATGGCGGTCCTGGCGAATCAGGGCGCGGGATACCTGAACGCGGGTGTCGTGCCGACCCGCCAGGGCAACACGCACCCGAGCGTCGTGCCGTATCAGGATTTTCCGACGCAGGACGGCGACATGCTGCTTGCCATCGGCAACGACGGCCAGTTCGTACGCTTCTGCGAAGCAGCCGATGTCGACTGGGCGCGCGACGAGCGGTTCGCCACCAACAGCGCCCGGGTCACGCATCGCCGGACGCTGATTCCGATGATGAGCGAGGTCACGCGGACCCGGCCGACCAGCGAATGGATTCGTCTGCTGGAGGCAGCGTCAGTGCCTTGCGGTCCGATCAACGATATCGCCCAGGCATTTGCCGACGAGCATGTCCAGCATCGCGGGCTGCGCGTCGAGCAGGAGCGCTACGGGGAGGCAGGATGTCCCCCGTCGGATAGCGTGAACCGGATCTGCAGCACGGCCAGCCCGCTGAGGCTGTCGGAGACGCCCACGACGGTGCGTTACGCGCCACCGGGGCTCGGCCAACATACGGACGAGGTGCTGCGCGACAATCTCAAGCTTGGTTCCGACGAAGTCGCGGACTTGCGCGCCAAGGGCATTCTGTAAAAGAAGCCACGTAAGAAAAAACCGGCAATGCAAGGCATTGCCGGTTTTTTTGTTTTTTCGCCAGTTTCCAGGGAGGCCGATAGTTCGATGTGCGCTTCATGCCGTAATACCGCTGGTTTCCCTTCTTGCTCTGATCCATCTCCGGGTCGCGTTCGCCCGACGCATTCTTGGTCGAACTCGGTGCGCTGATCAGTTTTGCATCCACCACCTCGCTCGCACGTAGCTTCAATCCCTTGTCACGCAGGATGTCGTTGACCAGAGCGAGGATCCGAGCGGTCAGTTTGGGCTTCTCCAGCAAGTGACGCAATCGCAGTATGGTGCTCTCACCGGGCATCCTCACCGTCTAGTTGTCCAGCCCGGCAAACTCCCGATACACCGGCACGTCGTGCAGCGCTTCTTCCATCGCCGGGTTCGGCAGGCCGAACCATTGCTGAAGGAAGTGGATGCGCAGCATTGCCTCGACCGCGAACGGAGGACGCCCGCGCTGGCCTTCCGGGGCGTACGGAGTGATCAACATCACCAGATCGGCCCATGGCACCACGCGGTTCATCTCGCCCAGGAATTCGCGCTTACGGGTGCGCTTGGTCGATAAGTTCAATCCAAGGTCAGTTTGCTTCATGCGCTACATGCTCGCCGGCTAATTGTGCAGAGCATCGCTAGCCTGTCCAGGCCATCGCCGGCGACTTCTCCCCGTGCTGGCATGAATCCGCTCGTTTATTCGATGTAGCTCAATTTTGATGCGGCGGAGTTTCGGCGCGACCCCATTGCGGGGGAACTTTCGTAATTATCCGACGGATTCTTCCGATACCCTGTGCCGCAATACATGGCGCATCAGTGTTGCTGACGGGCATCGATACCGGCGAGTGAACCGTGCTGGCCCCACGTCGTGTTCCGTTCCGTTGATCAGGCCGTCCTTAATGCGCTGTCTCTAGCGGCTTACCGTACAGGTGAAAAATGAGGAAATTAATCAGTATCTTTGTTCTCCTTGGTGCATTCGTTTCGACTCAAACCTTTGCACAAGCAACACTGAGTTGCACAGGGAAAGTCTCGATGGTTGGCGTCAATTTCGATGGCCACTTGTACGCAAGTACTGGATACGGTGTCTGGTCGATATGCTCAATGACAACGACTGAAAGGGGTGTCGTTCCAGCGGCGTGCAAGGGGTGGCTATTATCTCTGCTTTCATCAAAGGCAAATCGGGCTGATGCAACAATATATGTTTCCGGATATACGAGTTGCCGATCGGTTGGATCCGGGGTGATTGCGAACGCCTATTTTGTGAATTGAGATGCGGAGAATGGCGTTAATAATCGCACTCGGCTTGTCGATTTCTATGAATACACATGCTGATAGCTTGAGTGAAAATTATGACGATTTGCTGGATATGGCGTCTGCTATTTTTAAAAATCATCGAGTATACGGCGCAGAATTTTATTCGCAAGCGCTGCCAACTGGAATGAAATATGGCTCTTGGTATCAGGTCAGCATCGAATACCAGAATACTGGCACCCTACCCTGGGAGCCTGGTATGGTTCGCTTGGTTAATGCAACTGGAGGCGACTTCGGAGTTAATGATGTTCCATTGAAATACAAAGTGGGAGCCGGTGGTGTTGCATCTTTCTCATTTAATGTAAAAATAGAATGCAGATCATATCTTTCATTTCCTTTTTTTTCATGCGCAGATCGATAGCCGGCAATTTTATGGATACTCGCTTCGAATAATGGAACTTTTGGTCCAGCTTTTCCGGTCAGATCGAATCTGATCGGAGAAAGCAGTTCTCAGCCACCAACTGAAGGCGATAGTCTTCCTCCGCAACCCGCAGTGCCGATGATTGATCTACATATTCCCTTGGTGCCACCTCCAAAAATCTATCCACAAGGTTATAACGGTCCAGATCAATGGAGTAATATTAAATGGTAATGCGACGCCTCGCGAAGAGTTGCATTTTGATGGGGCTGATGTTCCTGACTATTGGGCGTGCGCAAGCACTAGATGGATTTAGTCGGGCCTGTAGGTTTGATACGATCCCGGTTGCTTTGCAGGGGCCGGCAGCACTACTTTTTTAAATGCTTGGCGCTCCGCTAAGTACTGCCACGTTAGATCTGCTACCCGGAAAGGAGCGTTTTTGGATCTTTGAGTCAATAACAGCAGATTATGGGGAGGTGAAGTATTATCTTTTTGCCGAGGCGAACGTGTTTGTATGGTCTCCTCCTGCCCCTGGGTGGCACGGTGACTTTGTTCGTCGGATATCCTATAGCTCATCAACCTACAAAGCCCAGAGGCCTTCTGATGGTATATTAAAATATACGAAATTAGATATTTTCTTTGCTAACCGCGGGGTGTTGTATAGCGCGCGGGCTGGGAAAGCGGACATTTATGATCATTTGTCAGAACCATTAAATTCTTATGATACGAAGGTCCTGGGAATTCAAAAATTTTGGTATCCTGGGGGCGTGCAGGGAAAATTGCTGAACTCGACTGCGATAGATTGCAATCTAAATACTTGGGGGATGGGGTATCGATGATGAAGCGGTATAAGTATCTCGCATTATTTTTGGCCGTTTCGTTGTTGGTAGGAGCGATTTATTTGTGGTGGACTGGAGTTCCAGAGGGATATGGTGAATATGTGGCAGTGCGTTGCCTGGAGGACACGCCATCGGGGCAGTCGTGTATCCAGAAAGAGATAACTACTGAAGAGAGGATTGCGTTAACCAAAGGAAAAAAGCAGCATGATGACGGAACGTTCGAGGTCTCTGTTACGCAGAAGAGATTGGATGTTATTAATTCTGCACTTAAGGCTGCCAATGAGTCCAGGACGGGGTCACGCCGAAATCTACTGAAATCGGTAAGGCAAGAGGCCTTGAGGTGTGCAGGCGGAGCATTTGAGCTTTTGGCCGTAATTCCTGAATTTCCTGGCAGGTGGTCCGCTGTATTCAGAACCAAAGAAGGAAGAAGGATGCTGTTCGTCAGGTACGATTTTTTTGCTGCCGGCGGAAGCATGGGACGCTTCGAATACCTGCTTCGGTCGAAAGTGAACGGAAATTCCGCGATACTGATGCTGATGAACGGCGTTCGCGGCGATAGTCGAATGTGGGAGGCTCTTTGGGAGGCAAATGGTGTTACGTTCGATTTAGACGTTGAGGATGCGGGAAAGAAAGACGCTGCAGGCGATCCGTACACATCCGCCCAAGTTCTCGACATGGCTTCAACCTTTGACAGAAATTGCCATTGGAGTAGGGATAAGATTGAGCATCCTTAGCTGTATTAGGCAAGCAGGATGCTGAAGTTGCCTTTGCAATGGGGGGCGATTTTACCGGGGAGGATGAGCCCTCTTTTAGGTGGGGCTAGATTGCTCCTTGCTGGCGTAGCGCCTCCAGTTGCGCCTCGGTGTATCCGAGCTTGCCCAGAATGGCGCCAGTGTGTTCTCCAAGATCCGGCACATCACCCATGCGCGCTGGCGCGTTCGTCAGCGTGGCGGGCGGCAACAGGGCCTGGATCGATCCGGCTGGCGTCGCAACCTCACGCCAGCGTTGGCGCGCTGCCAGTTGCGGATGGTTCCAGACGTCGTGCATGTCGTTCAGCGGTGCGTTCGCAATGCCGCCCTGGTCGAGACGATCGATCAGTTCGTCGCGCGTCATCCGGTTCAGGTGCTTGCCGATTTCCACGTCCAGCGCCTCGCGATGGTTCACGCGTTCCAGGTTCGTCGTGAAGCGCGGGTCGTTCGCCAGGGCCGCATCGTCGAGAGCGTTCAGACAGAAACGCTGCCACTCCCGATCGTTCTGCAGTCCGAAGATCACGCTGCCGCCGTCGCCGGTGCGATAGTGGCCGTACGGCGCAATCGAGGGATGCGCCAGGCCATGCCGGGCGGGCGGTGTGCCGCCATAGTGCGCGAAGTTCAGCGGATACGACATCCACTCTCCGAGCGCTTCCAGCATGGTGACTTCCACGCGCTCGCCCACGCCGGTGCGGGCACGCAGCAGCAGCGCCGAGAGGATGCCCGAGTAGGCGTACATGCCGGCCGCGATGTCGGCGATCGAGATCCCGGCGCGCGACGGCGCGTCCTCGCCGCCGGTGACCGATATCAGGCCAGCCGCCGCCTGGATCAGCAGGTCGTAGGCCTTCTTGTCGCGATATGGGCCGTGGTCGCCATAGCCCGATATGTCGCACACGATCAGCTTCGGAAAGCGGGTGTGCAGCGCGTCGAAGCCTAGCCCGAGCCGGTCGGCGGCGCCGGGCGCGAGGTTCTGGATCAGCACGTCAGCGTCGCCAAGCAATTGCTGAAGGATGTCTGCCGCGTCGGGATGCTTCAGATCGAGCGACAGGCTTTCCTTGCCCCGGTTGGCCCAGACGAAGAACGACGACATGCCGTGCACGGTCTTATCGTAGCCGCGCGCGAAATCACCGACACCAGGGCGTTCGATCTTGATGACGCGCGCGCCGAGATCGGCAAGCTGACGGCTGGCGAACGGGGCGGCGACGGCATGTTCCAGCGCGACGACGGTGACGCCTTCCAGGGGAAGAACTGCAGGGGGCACGGCGGGCTCCATTAGGCGTGGGACGCACGGCGTCCGGGATGGCCGAGTATGGAGTGACGTGTGTGACGAAGCCAGTCGATATTTCCTTACACGGCTTCAAACACATCTAACGCAGGACGGTGTCTGGGAGTGACTCGCTGGATTCCGTCAGAAAGCGAATGAACGCACGCGTGTAGTCTGGCAAGCGCTGAAGGCTGCGCGCGACCACGCGCTGCTCGCGCATGGCCCAGGGTTCGTCCAGCACCACGCCCTCGACGAGCCCTTGCGCGATTGCCGGTGCCGCCACGGAACGCGGTACCAGTGCGATGCCGGCGCCTTCCTGCACGCAGCGGATCACGGCCGGAAAATTCGGCGCATGCACGCGCACATGCGGGACGATGCCGGCGCGCGTTGCCATATCCTGCAGATAGAGGAAATTGCTGCTCTTGCTGCCGATCGATACGAGTTCGTGGCGCAACGCCTGGACCAGCGAGACGCTATCGCGCATGCCCAGCGGATGACGTGGCGGCACCACGAACAGTAGTTCGTCTGCGCCATAGAGGATGGAGTCGAGGCCATGCAGGTCGATGGCGCCTGCCACCAGCCCGATATCGGCGCGTTGCTCCTGCACCGCGCGAACGCTGTCCGCGCTCAGGTGCTCCTCGAGGTCGACATTGACGTTGGGATAGGCCGCCAGGAAGCGGCTGAGGGCCACGGGCAGGTTGCACATCGTGCTGCTGTTCGCGTAAACGCGAATGTGTCCTTCGATGCCATCGGTGTGGCGCCGCATGCCGATCTGCAACTGCTCCACATTGTCCAGAATCGTCCTGGCGTGCTGCAGCATGGTCTCGCCGGCCGCCGTCAGGACCATGCCTTTCTGCGTGCGATTGAACAGCGGCACGCCGACGGTCTGCTCCAGATTCTTCAGCCGATAGCTGGCGGAGGGCGCGGTCAGATGCATGTCGGAAGCACCCATCGTCAGGCTTCCCGCCTCGGCAATGGCCACGAAGACCCGAAGGTCGGTTAACTCAAATCGCAAGGTCGTCTCCTGTTGCCACGGCGCCGGTCGGTGCCGAGGGGCCAGGGGGCGCTTCAGGCATCGCGGTTCGAATTCTTCTAAGGGGACTCAGTACTTTTCGACTGGCCCGAGCCGCGTTGTCGATTCTATAGTGATCGCTCGCGCCGTGGCATGGCGACATTGCAAAGACGTTACCGGTCACCACAGAACCGGACGGAGACAACCTCATGATTCCATCGCTTTACCGGCTCGGCGCATCGCTGATCTGCGCCGGGGCGCTGCTGGCCACCGCAACGCCGGCAGCGGCTGACGCTGGCTATCCCGCGAAGCCAATCCGCCTGGTGGTGCCCTACGCGGCGGGTGGCCCCACCGATACGTTCGCGCGGGCGCTGGCAGCGGGCTGGAGCCGGCAATTGAAAGCCCAGATCGTGATCGAGAACCGGACCGGTGCGGGCACGCTGGTCGGTACCGAGTACGTGTCGAAGGCGACCCCGGATGGTTATACGCTGCTGCTGACCACGGTGGCGCACGCGGTCAATCCCAGCATCCATGACGCACTGCCGTATCGCACTATCGAGGACTTCGCCCCGGTGGGGCTGGCCGCACGCGCGCCACTGGTGCTGGTGGTCAACAAGAAACTGCCGGTGGGGAACCTGAAGGAGTTCATCGCTTATCTGAAGGCGCATCCTGGCCAGGTCAACTACAGCTCTGCCGGGGTGGGCAGCGCGCCGCATCTCGGTGCGGAATTGCTCAACTACATGAGCGACACGAAGACCGTTCACGTGCCGTATCGCGGCAGCGCGCCGGCCATGGCTGACTTGATCGGCGGCCACGTGGCCTTCATGTTCGATAGCGCGCCGACGGGGCTGGCCCAGGTCCGTGCCGGTACCGTGAAGCTGCTCTCCACCACGATGGCTGCGCGCTTGCCGCAGACGCCCGACGCGCCGGCGGTGGCCGAGGTCGTGCCCGGCTACGAGGCCTATACCTGGAATGCCGTGTTTGCGCCGGCCAACACGCCGCCGGAGGTTATCCGCAAGCTGACGGACACGCTGGGCGCAACGCTCAAGGAGCCCGCGCTGCAGGCCAAGGCCGTCGATCTCGGGCTGCAGCTGGAAGCGAATCCAACACCGCAGGCGCTCGCGCAGTTCGTGCGCGCGGAGATCGCCAAGTGGAAGCCCGTGGCAGTCGCCGCCAACATGAAGGCCGACTGACGTCGCGCCGCAGGAAAAGGAAGACCGAACGATGATCAGACACGAACTCTGCGCCCAGCGCTATTTCGAGGATTTCGAAGTCGGGGAGCGGATGAACCTGCCTTCACGGACGATGACCGATGCGCTGTTCGCCGCGTTTCAGCTGGCCAGCGGCGACAACCATCCCGTGCACTACGACGTGGAGTACTGCCGC
>ERZ1292623.4508-Hain-H51-01um-R1-4508-length-11376-cov-24_pt1 | contig 11376 bp, 11 predicted proteins | sample MGYA00564398_ERZ1292623 | MGnify/ENA primary metagenome ERZ1292623 (study PRJEB36523, sample SAMEA6512633) | groundwater metagenome | collected 2019-01-07 | study: AquaDiva: Metagenomics assemblies of 32 groundwater samples | reverse complement strand
CCAATTCTTCATTTCCGTTTTCCGGAGCCAAAGTTTTCATATTAAACGGCTTTGAAGTCTGGCCATTAATAAGGATTTTCACCAAAGCGTTAAAATTGTCTATATTGATTAAATCGTTTTCGTTGAATACCGGTTCAAATTGTTTTACTAAAAATTCCGCATCCTGCGCTCCAACCCTGAAAGCGATAATGCTCCCCACGTTCCCGAAAACTGCATCGCGGATTTTTTCCGTAAGTTGAGCGACAAACTGGTGGGCAATCGTCAAATTAAGCCGATACTTGCGCGCTTCGGATAAAATCGTGGAAATTGAATCCGTCGTAAAATTCTGAAACTCATCAATATAAAGATTGAAATCGCGCCGCTTTTTCTCATCCACGATATCCACGCGCGACAAAGCGGCCATTAAAATTTTCCCGACGACAACCATTCCGAGCAAATTGGCGTTAAGGTCGCCGATTTTCCCCTTTGACAAATTAACCAATAAAATTTTTCTCTCATCCATCACTTGCCTGAAATTAAAAGCTGATTTTGTCTGTCCGATAATCGGCCGCACATAATCATTGGCCGTAAAATTATTAAATTTGGAAGTGATGTAAGGCGCCATATTCGCTAAAGAACCTTCGCCTTTCACGTTCGCCACTTCCTTTTCCCAAAAATCGAGCACTACTGGATTTTTAATGCGCGCCAATTTTTTATTTCTGAAATCTGCATCTGTCAAAACGCGCGCCGTTTCAATCAAGGTTGCCGGCTCGTTCGCCGAATCTTCCATTAAAAGTAAAAGTGTATTCCTCATATATTGCTGAAAAACCGGACCCATAGCTTCTCCGCTTTCCGGAAAAAGCTTGAATAAAATACTTTGCATTTCGTCAACAATAAATGTTTTTTGCTCCGGCCTGTTAAAATCATAATCAAGCATATTCATTCCCAACGGCCGCTGAATATCCCCGGGGTCAAATAAGATTACGTCTTCAATTCTTTCTTTCGGGATTTGGGATAAAATCGTTTCAACTAAAGATCCATGTGGGTCAATTACCGAAACTCCTTTGCCGGCTTTAATGTCTTCAATAACCATATTGGTCATCAAAGTTGATTTTCCAGTGCCGGTTTGTCCGATAATATAAATATGGCGGCGGCGATCATCTTCGGTAATATAAACTTTCTTCTTTTCTCCGCGAAAAGCGCTTTCTCCTATCAAAGTTCCTGATTTGGAAATTTCCGCCGGTGGCTGAGCTTCTTTTGATTTAATCCATTTTAATCTCGGAATATCGGTTGTGGAAGACGGAAAATGAAACATACTCGCCAATTCTTCGGCGTTTAAAATCATTGCTTGATTTTCGTCAAACTCACGGAAAGAAAATTGATAAGCCAATTTTTGTGAATCGCGCGGCTTGATAATTTTCAGTTCTTGGCGGCGCGGAGCGTGAAATTGCGAATATCCCCCACTGATGCTTTCTAAAATGACGTCTGCTTGATATTGGCTCGGCGCGGAAACCAAAACCCGTAAATTAACGGTTAAAAGAGGTTTTGAAATTTTTAATTCCAAAGATTTTATCGCTTCGTCGTCAATCGTTTTTTCTTCTTTTTTATCGGCAGTCGGACTAATTGCTTTTTTAAAATCCTTCAAGCCCATTGCCAGCCCTCCAAGAACTTCATCAAATTTTTTCCCTTGTTTTAAATATCCAATCATTTTAATGATTGTTTTTTTCACCGACTTCCCCGCCGGCCTGACTAAAATCTGAATTCCTGCGCCTTCGCCAATTTCATTGATTTTTGAAAGGCCGCTTAAAATTGAAGCGAAAGTGTCAATATTCGCTTCCGAGTAAGTTCTGATGGGAAGGACATAAGAAAGTTTTTGTTTTATATAAACTCCCTGATTCACTCCTGCCGGATTAAAAATATTATAATCGTCAACCGGCTCAATGGACGCATCTTTCCATAAGCCCTCTACCTGCCTGTTCACAAATTCAACGGAATCTTTGGGAACCGCCGCGTAAAAATGGATTTCTTCGCCGATGTGATGAACCGCCGCTTCTAAAACAAAAGGAGATTTAAGGCTAGCTAAAATTCCGAAAAGCTGGGCGGAAATATTTATTTCGTCTTTGAAATCTTTTTGCTGGTCTTCGGTTTTTGTTTTTTGAGGCAGACGGACTAACAGAAGTTTTAAATCAAGCGCGTCTTTTAAACGCCGCTTGCCGGAGATTTTTGAAATAAAAAAGAAAGCCGCGCCTATGGCAATAAAAATAAAAAACAGTAAAAAAAAATAAATAAGCATTATATTAATTTTCTTTTTTTCAATTCTTCGTACATTTTATCGGTGAGCGCGTCATGAAAAGCGTCTAAAATAAAAGAGTCTGATTTTACGGCGGCTTTTATGGCTTTTTCAACCCCTTGGTGTAATGTTAAATCAATTAATTTTTCAACTTCTACTTTTACGTCCGTTGAAGAATTTTGAAGATAATTCGGCAGAACATTTGATTGCGTTAGAGACGGTTGGCTTACCGCTGTTTGTGGCTCAATAATCGCTTGTTTAACAACGGAATGAAGCGTTTGTTTCACTAATTCTCTATCTGATAAATTCTTATGTTCAAGCAATTTTCTTTTTTCTGAAATTTCTTTACCTAATCTTTCAATATCCGCCTCCAAGGCTTTATGCTCAAAATTTTGATAAATAACGTCTGACATGCCCAGTAGAGGAATTTCAAATAAACAATAGTGTTATCTAAATTCCATAATTATGTTTATTTTATATTGATATTATATTATTTAATCCCAATATGTTTTTATGATTTTTCTTTTAGAAAAATTAAAGTTTGAAATTCTCATACTGGGCATGGTATTATAAATTTATGAATAAATTAAAATCATTGCTTACTACTCACTACCTTCTACTTTCTATTATCGTTATTATAGCCGCTTTTTTGCGTTTATACAACATAACTGAACTGCCGCCCGGACTTTATCCGGACGAAGCAATGAACGGCAATAACGCCTTAGAATCTTTATCAACTGGCGATTGGAAGATTTTTTATCCGGAAAATAACGGCCGCGAAGGATTATTTATAAACATCCAAGCGTTGTCAATCGCCTTATTCGGTAATTTCCCCTGGGCGCTTAGAGCAGTAAGCGCCATTTTTGGAATTTTAACGGTTTTGGGAGTTTATTTTCTTGCAAAAGAAATTTTTAATAAGAATATTGCTCTTTTATCGGCTTTTCTTTTAGCTACGAGCTTCTGGCATATTAATTTTTCTCGCATCGGTTTTCGCGCAATAATGGCGCCGTTCTTTTTAACTTGGGGAATTTATTTTTTATTATTGGCGCTTCGTCAAATAAAAGAACAAAAATCTCCTAAATTCTATATTCTAAATTCTATCTTCTCTGGCGTATTTTACGGTCTCGGCTTTCACAGTTATATCGCCTACCGCGCCACACCTGCTTTAATTTTAATAATCATTGCTTTATATTGGTTCCAAAATAAAGACCCCGAAACAGAACAAGTTCATTACGGGGCAAGCTGGCAAATCCGCAAAAAAATCCTACTAGTGGCTAGTGGTTATACCCTAGTGGCTATTATTGTTTTTACGCCATTGGGAATTTATTTCATTCAAAATCCGCAGGACTTTATGGGCCGGACAACGCAAGTTTCGGTTTTTAGCTCTCCTACTCCATTAAAAGATTTAACGACAAATATTATAAAAACCGCCGGAATGTTTAATTTTTCCGGCGATTATAATTGGCGGCATAATTATGCGGGAAAGCCACTATTGTTTTGGTCGGTAGGAATATTATTTTTAATCGGAACAGTAATATCAATTCGCCGCCTGTTTTCTAAAGATTTTTTCGCGCCAATATTTATTTTCTCTTGGCTGGTTATCGCCGCTCTGCCAGTCGTAATTTCCAACGAGGGTTTGCCACACGCTCTCCGCGCAATTATAATGATTCCGCCGATTTTTATTTTAGCGGGATTCGGTGGCATTTGGTTAATAGAAAAAATAAAAAATCTTACTACTATCAATAACAGCAAAATAAAATTAAAAATTTTCTACTTTCTACTTTTTACCTTTTGCTTTTTACTTTTAATAAACGCTTACAACACTTATTTTATTAAATGGGGTAAAAATCCCAATATCCAGGGCGCGTTCGCAGCCGATTATGTTCAAATGGGCCGTGAATTAAATGCTCTGCCGAAAGAAACGCCGAAATACGTAATTGTAGAAGCCGGCGGCACTAATGTTCGTGGCATTCCAATGCCAACGCAAACAATAATGTTTATCACCGACACTTTCACCCCAGAAAAACAAAAAGGAAAAAATATTTTTTACATTTTGCCGAACCAAATAAGTCAAATCTTAAATAATAAAGATATTTACACGACAATTATCAAATAAAAAAAGTATAACATTTTGTTCACGATCGTGAAAAAAGTGTTATACTTTTATCCGTGTCTAATTACCATAACGTCTCCGTCTTGCACAATATAATCCTTCCCCTCTAAACGAAGCCAGCCCTTTTGTTTCGCCTGCGTCCAATTTCCGGCTTCTAATAATTTATCGCAATTTACAACTTCCGCGCGAATAAATTTTTTCTCAAAATCAGTATGAATTTCACCGGCCGCTTGCGGCGCCTTGGCTCCTTTTTTAATTGTCCAAGCGCGCGTCTCGTCTTCACCTGTCGTAAAAAAACCCATAAGCCCCAGAATATCGTAAGCTTTTTTAATTAATTCATTAACGTTATTCTCAGCCGCTAAATCCATAATTAGATAATCAGCTCTTAATTCTTTAATTTTATTTTTCAATTCTTCGCTAACATCGCTTTCTTTTCCGTTTAATAAATAAATTTGTTTTTTAGAGGTTAAAAGATTCATTTCTCCGATAACCGCTTCACTTAAAATTTCCTCTTCCGCCGCGTTCGCCAGTCGATTATCCTCTAAAATTTCTTTTATTTTTTTAACGATTTCAAAATCTTTCTGTTTCTGTTTGTCTCCGCTCCGCGCCTCTCCATCTAATTTAGCCAATCTTTTTTCTACGGTTTCCAAATCTTTTAAAATCAATTCCATATTGATAATTTCCAAATCGCGCAAAGGGTCAACTTTTTCTTCAACATGAATAATTTCCGCATTTTCAAAAACACGAATCACCCCTACAATCGCGTCAACTTCACGGATGTGCGATAAAAATTGATTGCCAAGACCTTCGCCTTTATTGGCGCCCTTGACTAATCCGGCGATATCGTAAAATTCCACGACAGCCGGGACTATTTTTTTTGATTTGCTTATTTCCGCCAATTTTTGAAGACGCTCGTCAGGAACGGCAACTACGCCCACATTCGGGTCAATAGTCGCAAAAGGATAATTGGCAATATTAACTTCCTGTTTTGTTAAAATTTTAAAAAGAGTTGACTTGCCGACATTGGGCAAACCGACGATGCCGATGGATAGTTTCATTTTTATAATTTATCACGATTACTTGATAAAATAAAGCTTTTTTATAATATTTATTTTAATTTATTGTTATTTATGATATATTTTAAATAACAACTAAATAAACGCCTAAACCTCTATTTTAGAGGCATAGCACAAAAATTCCCCTCGCAGATACCAAACTCCACGTTTGGTCTACTCTGCGAGGGGTCATATCCGAAAGGATACGGGTACCGCAAGGTGCCAGATTAGCGTGGAGTTTTGTGTTATGGAAAAAATAAACCAAAAATTAATAAGTCCTACTGAAAATATTGTAAAGCACTATTATGAAAAATATCGAAGAGATAAAAGATATTATTTAGCTGATAAAATTTTAGATAATTTAGTTAAAAAATTTCCCGGAAATAGTGAGTTGGGGAATATTTATATTAAAGTCGTTACGATAAATGCTTTTTATAGCGCAGGTGTACTTGCTACATTTAAAATGGCTCAGCGTATTCTTAAATTAAATATTGATCATAAATTAAAAATCGGCGATACAAAAATAGTCAACAAAATTGCCAAACTCCCACATGTTAGAAATTTTTATTCATTCGCGACAAAATATTGTAGTTTTCACAATTGTAAACAATTTCCCATTTATGACTCGTTTATTAATAAAATGTTAATAAATTACCAAAAGCAAGATAATTTTAATCTAATTAATTTTACAAATAATAATCTAAAAAATTATTCGGAGTTTAAAAAAATTTTAAATAATTTCAAAGAACATTATAGATTAAATAATTTAAATTATAGACAAATTGATAAATTTTTATGGCTTTATGGTAAAGAATATAAAAAATTATTAAAAATAAATTCCGAGATAAATAAAAAGGTCGCAATAAAATAAAAATTAATAAAATGAAAAAAATTATATTTTTATCATTAGTTTTATCATTTTTGATTGTGCCATTTGCTCAGGCAAAATCAATTTCCGACTTAAAGATCGTCTACTCTGATAATATTAATCAAAAATGCAGAGCTTCTGAAAGCGGTTATGAACAAGTAAGAGGTTGTTATATTCAAGAAGTAATAGCTAATCAAAATCCCACTTTTACTATTTATTTGCTAAAAGGATTGCCAAAGGAAGTGATGAATTATGTTTTTCTTTATTCTTTCGGACGTTTTTTGGTATCTAATTTATCCGAAGAAGAATTAAAAAATAATTTTCATCCTGCTCCTGAAAAATTAGGAGTAATCGGTAATGATATAAAAGCTTATGCTGCGGAAAGATTTATAACTTGGTTCTATAAAGGAAATGTCGGTGAAATCCAAGATAATTTCTTTAAGAAAATATTAGTAAATATTCCTTAAAATAAATTAATAAATATAAAAAGGACTATAAAATAGTCCTTTTTATATTGACATTAAAACCTATTGAAAAAATAATTTTTAATATTCTTCCGCTATTGCTTCGGCTTTTGTTTTTTGAACTCTGTCAGCCGGATGGTTCGCCGGAGCATAAACAGTATAAAGTTTTAACGCGGTTGCGCCGGTATTTTTAAAATTGTGTTTTACGCCGGCGTTAACGAAAACCAAATCCCCTTCTTTTATCGGCGACGCAACGCCTTCAATCACCGCCTCCCCGTTTCCCTCAATAAAAACCAAAACTTGGTCAACTGTTTCATGAACTTCCTCGCCGATATCTTCGCCCGACAACAAGCTCATCAAAACCACCTGCGAATGTTTCCCTGTATTCACAACTTGCCGAAAATTTTCATTTTGCTTGGCAAGCTCAACGATATTTTTATGAAAAGTCATTTTATTTTAAAATAAATTTAATTAACGACCTTTAAATTTTATGGGTGCCTAACGGGAATCGAACCCGTGTCGAGAGTACCACAAACTCCAGTGTTACCATTACACCATAGGCACCATCAATCAAGTTTGGTGCGCGGGAGAGGACTCGAACCTCCACGTCCTTGCGGACACAGGAACCTCAATCCTGCTCGGCTACCAGTTACGACACCCGCGCATAAATTTTAACGACTAGTGGCTAGTGGCTAGCGACTAGTGGCTTAACATTACGCCGCCACGCCGATTTTCTGGCGTGAAACTTTTTTGGAAACTTTTCTCAAGAAATAAAGTTTCGCCCGATGAACTTTTTTAGGAGAACTTAAAATTTCAACTTTGGCGATTATCGGCGAATTTATCGGATAAACTTTTTCAACCGCAACATCGCCAAGCGTGGCGCGCACCGTAAAACTGGCGCCTGTTTCTTTGCCGTGTTTTCTAGCAAGAACCACGCCCTTAAAATTACTGATTCTTTCCTTGTCTTTTTCCTTGATTCTCTCCGAAACCCTCACAACCGCCCCTGATTTGATTTGTTTCAAAATTTCTTCGTTTATCATAAGTAATAATTTAATTCAAATAAGTTATTCCGTCAACCCTACTTCCCCATTCTTCTCTCAACACCACTGAATTTTTTAACAACTCCTTTAAATTCCTCTGTTGAAAAATCAGGCCATAAAGTTTCCGTTGAATAAAATTGGGCGTTTATAACATCCCACATCATAAAACCATCCGACCAGTGAAACCAATTTGGAATTTCGCCTGTGCGAATAATTAAATCAACTGGCGGTAAATTTTTCGTCCAAAGATTGTTTTTAATTAATTTTTCGTTAATTTCTATTTTAGAATTTAGTCCGCCGACTGGCGGATTAGATTTTGATATTTTTTCTATCGCCTCCGTCATTTCATCAACGCCGCTGTAAGCCAATAAAAAATTCAAATGCAAATTTTTATATTCTTTCGTGACGTTAATGGCTTTTTTAATCGCCGACTTTGTTTTTTCCGGAAAAAATTCTTCCCACCGGCCCAATACATTAATTTTCACTTTATTTTTATGAATTTCCTTGTTTTTAATTATATTTTTAAAATGCTTTTCAAATAATTTAAACAGAAAAATATTTTCTGTTTTTGGCCGCTTAATAATATTATTCACGGAACATCCCCAAAAAGTAATATATGGAATTTTTTCTTCAAGAGCCGTTTTTAATATTTTTTCCGCTGTTTTCGCCCCTTCGCGATGCCCAAAAAAAGACGGCATTCGCCTCTTCTTCGCCCAACGTCTGTTGCCGTCGGGAATAATGGCTATGTGATTTAATTGATTCACCCCCACACCATAACGAATTTATATTTTATTTCATAGAGAATATGAAATGAAGTTTTTATCCGTTATATTTTATAATTTTATTTAATTCCCCACAAACAATTCGTTTGGTGTGGGGGTTCATTTTTATTTTTGGACCTAGGCGGAATCGAACCGCCGTCCCGGCAATGCGAATGCCGTGTTCTGCCACTAAACCATAGGCCCTTAATTTATAGTGAACGCTTCGCACTCCCGTTTGAAAACTAATTCGGGCTGCCGGGAATTGAACCCGGTTCTCACGCACCCGAAGCGCGTATACTACCGGTGTACTACAGCCCGAATTAGTTTTCAAACCCCAAAGCGGAAATTATTTCACATAATACTTTCTTTTTATTTCTTCTTCAATACCACTTTCAAATTCCCCTTTTTTCTCCCGGGCGAATTTCGCCATTTTTTCAAGTTCAATATCAGACAAATCACCAAAATCTTTGATTCTTAATATTAAATACTTACTACTATTATTTATCGGCTTTTCAATCACTTCATCAAGCAAAATTGATAAAATCCAACCGATTTTATGACCCGGTTTAATTTTTAAAATTTTCATTACATCTTCGCCGTTAACTTTTAGCATCTTTGGAGAAATCGGATCGCGTTTCACTTTTTCAATCATAAAAAGCAGATGCCTTAATTTATACGGCACGGCTTTGGGAACGCCGGAACCGATTCTATCCGCTTCTCGCACTTTAATTAAATCATCAACGTTCTCCGAACCTACCCGACTTAAAAATCTTCGCACGCCGGATTCCGTCACTTCGCCCACATTATAATAAAAAAGATGATAACGAACCAAATGAATAACTTTCTCGGCAAGCTCTTTGGGGAAACGCAAATTATCCATAATTTTCGCCGTTATTTTCGCGCCAACGACTTCGTGATTGTAAAAAGTGCAATCCGGACCTTCGCCGGCTTTTGTTTTCGGCTTGCCAACATCATGAAGTAAGCTCGCCAATCTAATTTCCAAAGAATAATTTTTCTTAGCCGCGTAATCCAAAGCCCGCAAATTATGTTCCCAAATCGTGTAAATATGGTGCTTATTCTGACCATTATCAATCCCCTCGCGCAATTCCGGCACAATGTATTTTAATAAACCGGTTTCTTCAAGCAGTTCAATCCCGTTTTTTGCCAAGGGCGTCATAATAATTTTTAAAAACTCGTCGCGAATTCTTTCTTTGGCAATCATTTCAATCAGCCCAGCTTCTTTTTTTATGGCTTTGAAAGTTTCTTTTTCTATCGCAAAACCAAGCTGAACTGAAAATCTTATCGCTCGCATCAAACGCAAAGCATCTTCGTTAAAACGTTTTTCGGGTTCTCCAACCGCGCGAATAATTTTATTTTTAATATCGGCTTGGCCGCCAAACGGATCAATAATTTTTGAGATTTGAGATTTGAGATTTGAGATTTCCATTGCCATGGCATTACAAGTAAAATCGCGGCGGCTTAAATCTTCTTCAACCGTCTTGGCAAATTTTACTTCATCTGGATGACGCTTGTCCGTATATTTCCCTTCTAATCTAAAAGTGGTAATTTCCACCATAGACACAGACTTATGCTGACCATTTTCCGTATAAGTCCGTGTAGTATTCATATGAGTCCGTGTTTTAACGGCGACTGTGCCGAATTTATTTTCATAAACGCTGTCCGGAAAAATTTTTTGAATTTCCTGCGGTTTGGCGTTTGTCGTAATATCCCAATCTTTCGGTTCACGGCCCATTAAAATATCGCGAACACAACCACCCACAAGATAGGCATTATAGCCACTAGCCATTAATTTATCAGCCACTAATATAATTTCCTTAGGAATGTTAATTTTATTTTTAATCATAATTAATTTAGCGGACTTTTAATGTTTCTAATCATCGGGTTTGTCACTTTTGTATATAGTTGGGTTGTCCTAATATTTTGATGACCCAATAATTCTTGTACATATCTTACATCAACGCCGTTTTCCAATAAATGCGTGGCAAAACTGTGGCGAAGCGAATGAAAGGTAGCGTCTTTATTTATCCCAGCAGCCCTGAGTCCCCTTTCGAAAACGATTTGCGCAGTTCTTGTTGTTAACTTTCCTCCGAGCTGGCTTGAAAATAAATATTCGTCGCCCTTTTTCCCCGCAGACATATTCATAATGTCATTTTTAAATTTTTCGGGAAAAACCGTAATTCTATCTTTATTTCCTTTTGCCCCTTAATATGAACGGTATTCTCCGCCAAATCAATATCTTTAATTTTCAAATTTATTACTTCGCTGACTCTAAAACCGCATCCGTAGGCTAACGCCACCATTAATTTATGTTTTTGATTTACTATATTCCCCAAAATTTTATCAATTTCGGCGCGCGAAAGCACAATCGGCAATTTTGAAGGAGTTTTAGCGAATTTAATGTCAATATTTTTATTTGATTTATAAATTTCACGGTAAAAATATTTAATGGCTTGCAAATAAAGATTTATTGACTGAGACGATAATCCTTGTTTTTGTTTATTTAATAAATAATTTTTAATTATTTCTATGTTCGGTTCTTTTCTTATCTCTTTGACAAATTTAAAATAATCACCAAGACAAGCCAAGTAACTTTTAATGGTTTTTCGGCTAAAATTCCTTAACATCATCTCATTTTTGATTTTTTCCAATAATTCTTGCAATTTCATAACTTTTTCGCTAATATTAATGAATAAATACTTTGATATTAATGTCGATAATATCAAAGTTTCGCATTTAATACAATATTTATAGCTTATGCGAACATTATTTCGCATATAAACGAGTT
>ERZ1292623.1758-Hain-H51-01um-R1-1758-length-20325-cov-9_pt2 | contig 11377 bp, 15 predicted proteins | sample MGYA00564398_ERZ1292623 | MGnify/ENA primary metagenome ERZ1292623 (study PRJEB36523, sample SAMEA6512633) | groundwater metagenome | collected 2019-01-07 | study: AquaDiva: Metagenomics assemblies of 32 groundwater samples | reverse complement strand
ATCGATGATCTTGTTCTTGAGAATGGCGATGAGCCAGGTGCGTTCCGCGGAGCCGCCGGCAAAGTTGGCGCGCGCGCGCCACGCGGCCAGCAGGGTTTCCTGCACCAGGTCCTCGGCGGTGGATGGCTCGCGCACGCGCTGCAACGCGAAGCGGTACAGGCTGTCGCCATGCTGGTCGAGCCAGGTGTCCGGATTGGATAGCGTGGCGGCGCTGGGTGCGCCGTTCATGCAGGGGAATCGTTCATATAAGTGTTTTTGGCTAACATAGACACTACAGACAAGTCCTTCATGATGCCTCCGGTCCGCCGAGCAATTGGCGTTTTAAATCGTCCAGCGCCTCGCCGGACTGACCCACGATAGCCACGCTGCCGGCACCGTGCGGCACGATAATACCGTGGAATCCGTCGGCATCAATCAGTTGTTGTTGACCGATGGCTTCGCGCGGCATGAACAGTATCGTAACCGGCCCCTGAGTGCCCGCCACAATAAGATGACCGCCCGGCTGGCGGCGAATTGGGCAAACACCAGCGTAATGCACATTGTTCAGGAACGGTTTACCTGCAACGCCAATGGTTTCGAGCACCGCCCGTATTTTACTTTCGGGCACTCGATCGCGCGCCGCCAAGTGCTCGCGCTCGTCGGTGATGTGTGTCAGGACATCCTGTTCCAGGGAAGGGGCCCAGGGCCGCAGCAGCAGTAGTAGTATTACCGGGATTAGAATTAAGAGTGCAGCCGCAGCCGCCGGCAGGCCGTGGGGCCAACGCGGTTGGTGCAGGGTCTGATTCAAGATCACCCGCGCCGACAAATTTTCTGGCACCGGCACGGCAAAGGCCCCGGCCAGCGCCTGCTCGAAAGCCGCTTCCTGCGCGGTAAACTCGGTACAGGCGAGACAGGTCAGTTTGTGTTCCAGAAAGACACTGTCCTGGCAACGCGGTTCACTCAGGTAGTATTGGCGAAATTCCTGGCAATTCATGGTTGCTGTCTCCATTTGGCGACGCCATTGACCGCCAGCGCCGCGCGTAGTTTCTGGCGAGCGCGAAACAGGCGCGTCACCACCGTGCTTGTTGGCAAGTTCATGGCGGTGGCGATCTCCTCACAGCTGAGACCACCCAATACCTGCATGAGCAAAGGTTCTCGATACTCCTCGTTGAGTCTAAGCAGTTCCTGACGGAGCAGCAGGGTTTCAATAGGCGCGGTGGCCTCGGCGGCGATGTCATCCGGGTCGATCTCCGCAATTTCTGGCGTATAGCGTTCGTGCAGTCGTGCGTGCTCCCGGCGCAGTATGGTGATCAGCCAGCCCTTGGCCGCATGCGCCTCGCGCAGATCGCCAAGCGCGCGCCAGGCGCGCAGAAAAGTCTCTTGCACCAGATCCTCGGCACACCCGCGATCCCGGCACAGCCAATAGGCAAAACGGTAAAGGTTCGCGGAGTGGGCCTCGACCAACGCCCGGAACTCGATTTGCATTGCCCCCATGTTTCTGAAGACCGGCCGTGTCGGCGTTTTATTGCATCGTGGGAGAAATATATTTCCCGTTCACGTGAAAGATTATCCACCCAAAGCCGGTCTTTGACTGTAGCTATGCATCCGCATAGCCGTCTGCGGTTAACACTTTTGAGGTATCACCATGAAAGAGAAAGCATTATATGTGTCCACGGCCGTGGCGGGACTGCTGGCCCTGAGTGTTGTGGGTAACCACGCTTGGGCCGGGAAAGAGGGATTCGAGAAGTGTGCGGGTATCGTGAAGGCCGGCAAGAATGATTGCGGTACCAGCAAGCATGCCTGCGCCGGCCAAGCCACGAAGGATGGAGACAAGGAGGAATGGGCCTATGTTCCGAATGGCACCTGCGACAAATTAGTTGGCGCAACCCTGTACAAGCCCGCAGCAAAGAAATAGCCCTCTTGGCATCCCCCGGCCATACCGGGGGATGGTTTAGCCTTGTGAAGGCTGGCATACACATTCCAGGTAATCAGCGTCGTTCGGAGGTGTGCGGTCGCGCCCCGCGCGCCACAGGGCTTCGCCGAGGCAATCCAACATGCGGTGCTGGGCCTCGTGTTCGTCGCCAAATTTTTTTAGTAGTGCCTGATAGCAGGCGCGTAAGCCGGGTGGCCGGTCTATCGCCAGTTGTTCTTCGATGGCGATGTGCAGGCTCATGTGCAGGAACGGATTGGTCTCGCCGGATTCCGGAAGCCAATCACGATCCGTGCTGGCATCGGGGTGCGCGAGCAGGGCGTGGTATTCGGGATGGCGCAGTGCGACCAGCACGACAAGTTTTTCCGCGCCGCTTAAGGGTTCACCGGCCGGTTCACCGGCGCTGTGTTTGCGCCAGGCGCGAAAGAATACCTGGCGCAGCGCGTTCCGGTCTTGATCGAACAGCATGCGTTAGACGATGGCCCGGCTGCTCACGGCGTCGTGCCTGCCGTGGAATTCGCACGGCCCTGTGCTGCGTACAGGCCGAGCACCGCCGAATATTGATAGAGATGGTTCATGCCGTCGAGCGGAGCGATCTCGCCGTTGCCGTAGAAGCCGATCACCGGCAGGCCCGGGAAGCGGGTTTTGAAAAGATCGAGGTCGCGGTCGCGGTTGCCGTAGAAGTGCGGACCGCGCCCCATGCACGGGAACAGCAGCGCAAAGTCCGGCGCCGCGCCCAGGTTGTGCACGGCGTGGTCGAGCGTGCTGCGGAAATCGCGTTCGGCGGTGAGCGCGTCGCGCATCGCCCAGAACAGGCGTTCGCCGGGTGCGAGCGGCGCCGAGAAGGTCACGGACCGGTCGTGCAGGTTGGCCGAGACAATATGGTTCAAACGATAGCGGCCGTCGCGGATCGCGGTGTCCGGATCGCCGAAGGTCACGCCGCCCAGGATCATGTGCAGCGGGAGGCGTTCGTGTTCGCGCACGTTGCCGGGCAGCGACTGGACCAGCACGTTGAGCGCCGGATAATTGCCGAGCTTGAGTACGTCCAGACCGTGCACGGCGCCGACCTCGATCGGCGACGTCAGCGCACGCATGCCTTGCGAGACCTGCACCACGCCGTGTGCGCCTTCGATGCGCGCATCCACGCGCCCGCCGTCCACTACGCGCGTGCCGGCCCAGACCCGGAACGGCCCCTGGCCGAACAAATCGCCGGACACGGCGCCGATGCGGGGCGCGTAACTGTCCAGCCAGTCGGCATTGAGTCCGGAAGGGCTGCACAGGCTGATGACCGGCTCGTCGTCTTCGTTGTCCGCGCCGGCGAGGCGCAGCTTGCCGCCGAAAACCATGGCGGCCGCGCCCGGCACATCCAGCAGCCACTCGTCCTCGGTGAGCACACCGGCGCCGGTGCAGCCGGTTACTTGCAGGCAGCCGGCGGCACGCGCCGCCGCGCGCAGGGCAGGCTCGGGGCTGGGGGCAAAATGCGGTGTAAGAAACAACAGCACGCTGTTGGCGCGCGTGAGATCGGCGCGCTGGAGCGCTTGTTCGACGGCCTGCGCGGCAAGTTCGGGCAGGGCGCGCGCGCCGCGTGCAAGGCCGGTGGCGACAGGGCGAGTCATATTATGGTTATGGCCATTTATGTGCGGGCATGCCTCTTTAGGCCACTTTATCCTCAAATTCGCACAAGTCAAAAATAATACAGCTGCCGCAGCGCGGTTTGCGCGCCACGCAGGTGTAGCGGCCGTGCAGAATCAGCCAGTGGTGCGCATGCTGCCGGAATTCTTCCGGAACCACCTGGTTGAGCCTGTCTTCAACGGTGCGCACGGTCTGGCCGGGCGCGAGTCCGGTGCGGTTGGCAACGCGGAAGATGTGCGTGTCCACGGCGATGGTCGGTTGGCCGAAAGCGGTGTTGAGCATCACGTTCGCGGTCTTGCGGCCTACCCCGGGCAGGGCTTCCAGTTCCGCGCGCGTTGCCGGTACTTTGCCGCCATGTTGTTCGACCAGGAGTTTGCAGGTCTTGAGGATGTTGCCGGCCTTGGTATTGAAGAGGCCGATGGTTTTCACGTAGCGCTTGAGCCCGCGCAGTCCGAGGCCGAGGATGGTCTGCGGGGTGTTGGCGACCGCAAATAGTTTCGCGGTCGCCTTGTTCACACCCTTGTCAGTTGCCTGTGCCGACAGGATTACCGCCACCAGCAGTTCGAACGGGGTCGAGTAGTGCAGCTCGGTCGCCGGCGCCGGCTCGGCAGCCTTAAAGCGCTCGAAAATTCTGCGGCGTTTAACGGCGTCCATGTGGAGTTCAAGGGCGGTTCTTGGGCGGCGCGGATTTTTTGGCGCGCACGCGCGCGACGGCGGCGCAGATTTCGGCGCGCATGCGCGCTCGCTCGTGCGCCGATGTTTTCCGCGTGCGTGACGTCTTGCCTTTTTTCAGCAGGCGCGCGAGGCGCGCCTCGGTGCGCGCGCGCCAACGGCCTACTTCGGCATTCGTATATTCCGGCCACGCGCTGTCCGTTGCCGCGGTCAGCGTGACCGGGAGCAGGGCGATGCAATCCACCGGGCACACCGGCAGGCAGAGCGCGCAACCATTGCATTCGGCATCGAGCACGGTGTGCATGAGTTGGCGCGCGCCCACGATCGCATCCACCGGGCATACGTCGAGACACTTGCGGCAGCCGATGCAGGCCGGCTCGTCGATGATGACGCGCTGGCGCGCCGTACGCGGGCCGAACGCCGGATTGAGCGGCTTGGGCGTGGCGCCGAGCAGACGCGCGAGCGCGCCGAGCGTCGCATCGCCACCGGGCGGGCACTGGTTGAAGTCGGCTCTGCCTTCGGCGATCGCTTCGGCATAGACACGGCAGCGCGGATAGCCGCAGAGCGTGCACTGCGTCTGCGGCAGCCAGGCGTCGATGGCCTCGGGCGTCAGCGGCATGGGACAAATAGGGCCATTTCAAGTATGGAAAGCAGGCCTGCACAAAAATAGTCATTTTACCGGCCGGCAGTATGGATTGATGCACCGTTTGTGACAATAATTGCGGCTAATTTTGGGCGGGCTTGCTTTCCTTATATAACGTGTAATGTGTTGTGTATCGACAAGGGCAGGGGCATGGAGAAGAACATGAGGCAGAAGGATGGATTCAGCGCCCGCGGCGGCTGGTGGGTGGCAGCGCAGTTCCCGCTGTTGCTGCTCGCGTATCTGATCCCGGGCTGGACCGGGCACGCGAGCCACGGAGTCTTCGCCGCCGTGCAGACATACGGCGGCCCGGCGTTGATCGCCGTGGGCGCGCTGCTCGCGCTCGCCGGAATCGTCTCCCTCGGCCGCTGGCTGACGCCGTTTCCGAAACCGCTGTCGGAAACGCCGCTGCGCACCGGCGGCGCCTATGCGCTGGTGCGCCACCCTCTCTACACCGGCATTCTCATCATGGCCTGCGGCTGGTCGTTGACGATGCACAGCCTCGTCGGCCTGATGTTCGACGCGATGCTGTTCGTTTTCTTCGATCGCAAGGCGCTGCGCGAGGAACGCTGGCTGGCGGAGAAATTTCCTGACTACATCGCCTACCGCAGTCGTGTGAAAAAACTCATTCCCTGGATTTACTGATGGAACAACATAAGTGCCTCTTCAGTGCGCCACTTATCAGCCACCAGTTCGGTTGTGTGTACGCCAAGGAAGTCATCCACCGTGGCGGCGCCGAGATCGCTTGCACCGATATCGCCGCGCACGCCCGGTGTGGGCAGCTCTTTCAACACATGAAAGCCGCGGCGCTCCCGGCCTTCGGTGTGGAGGACGATCTGCTCAGCATGCCGCACAGCGTGCTGGTCAAAATTCAATACGGCGGGTTACTTGGGTTGCAGCGCCTGTTGTCCGGTGCGACCGCTGCGCCTGAGCGGGTCGAGAATATCGACGCGCTCGTCGCGGGTGCGCAGGTCCGGTTCGGCGTCGTCGGGGCTGTTCCCTGCGCGCAATTTGTCGCGGACATCACCGCCTTCAAACCGCGTCCCCGGCGCGGGCATTGACCGGCAGTGCAGCACACACCTCTTGCCGAGGCCGGATTTATCCCCGGAAAATTTCGTTTTAGCAGGGAATAATTTCCAGGCGCCTGTGGTCCTTAATAGTAGATATGTGAGGGGCTGGCTGCACCCGTACCCACAAGGCAATTCCAGGAAGTGTGCCTATGTTTGAACCGACGACGCCGTCAGTAACCCGCCGTAGCCGGTCAGTCCGGCACGGTCCGTGGCGGTGGTTGGCATGGACGTTCTTCCTGTACGGATCGCCCGTGTGGGGCGACCCGGCCGACCTCGACGAACCGGCGACCCAGGAGGCGATGCAGGTCCAGATCGATGCGCTTAACCGCCAGATTGAGTCCCGCCCGGATGTGGCGCCGCTGTATGTGAAGCGGGGCGAGGCCTATTTCAAGCTGCGTGAGCTTGACAAGGCGATCGAAGACTTCAGCAAGGCCATTCGGATGAACGACCGGCTGGATGATGCCTACTTCGGGCGCGGCATGGCGCTGGCCCGCAATGGCGAGATTGAGAAAGGCATTGTCGACCTGAGCGTGTATATCAAGCGTCATCCAAAAAGCTCACACGCCTACACCAAGCGCGGCGTACGCTATTTGTGGAATGGCGATGAGGTCAATGCCGAAAAGGATTTCTCCAGGGCGATTGCACTCGATCCGCGCAATGCCGAGGCGCACGACGACCTGGGCGTGATTCATGCGCGGCGCGGCGAGCATGACAAGGCCATCGAACATTTCACCACCACTATCCGGCTCGACCCGAGTTATCACAAAGCGTATCACAATCTGGCCCTGGTCTATTATCTTGTCGGTCGCGAATCCCAGGCGCTTACGGCGATCGACGCCGCCATCAAGCTGACGCCGGACGATCGCAACGCATTGTTGCTCAAGAGTCAGATACTCAAAGCACTCGGACTCCACGAACAGGCCCGGCGCGTCAAGGAGGATGCCGAGTTCCTGCCGGCCGGCAACTGGTCGGAGCGTTTGCCTGTGCGGTAATTCTGTATCCAGACACGACCACTCCCGTATTCCGACCCACCCAGACAGGAGGCGTTATGCAGGTCCGATTGATCGCAACGGCAGCCGCGCTGTTTTTGACGGTGTTTTCCGCCGGGGCTGCGAACCCGCAAATCAAGCAGATGGAAGTCGACGAGGGCCAGGTGATTTCCTGGAATCGCTTTGCGGCGAAGGTTTACGATCTGCACAAGCAGCGCCTCGCCGGCCGGGAAGTTCGCCGGACGGAGGTGACGGGCGAGTACGGCGGCACGATGGCCAAGGGATATTTTTATAAAGAGACCAGCTACCACGATGCGCGCAGCGGCCTGTTGCTCAGCCGGGTACGCGTTGACCGGGATAAACCCGGTATCCTGCATATCGTGGAGGTCTTCCTGCACGACGAACAGGACCGCCTGATCCGGGATTTTGCCGCGATCTACCTGCCCTGGTCACAGAACGCCCCGCTGCGCACCCTGATCAACGTGCATCGACACAAGCCCGGTCTGCACGCCTACCGGCAGTTCGATGCGTCCGGAAACCGTATCTATGAACAGTGTCAAGGCACGGCTTCCGGTGCGCAGGTGGAAATTTCCCTGGAACAGCAGGAGATCAATCCGCGCTCGACCGCATCGGATGCGTACCGGACATGCTTTGCGGGTGTGCAGGAGACGGCAGGAATTTATTTAAGCCCCCAGTAAAAGGAATACGCGGGCGTCTATTTCACAACCATGCCCGGCTGCGCGCCGGAGTCGGGCGCGAGAATCCACAACTCCTTGCCGCCCGGCGAGCGGGTCCTTCGTCTGGATTCCGAGCACCGCGGTGGCGCGTTCCGCTGATTCACGGACGGGCCGGGCCCCTCTTCCAGCCGCGTGCGTGTCGCCCGAGGCGCACGGCGTGGCCGAAGGTATGGTCATGTCCGACACGCGGGTCGGCCGGGTCGAACGTGCCGGGATGGAACAGCGTGAGCACGTTGGCGCCGTCGCCGATGAAGAATTTGGCGAGCACTTCCGTCGGCGTGCGCAACTCGATTACATCGAGCAACTGTCCGCCGCTGCAGACCGGGTCGCTGTACGCAAACCGCGTCAGCGGGTCTTCTGTGGTCGCGCCGAAACACTGCGCGCTTACGGTATAAGTACCGGTGCCGACCTCGGATGTAATCACGCCCATATCGCTCACTTTGGTCAGGCTCCAGCTGGCCGCGCCTCTGCCGTCGAGTGAAAAATCGCCGTGGAACACGGCCATATTGTGTACGCCGTCGCGGAAGGAGGCGTCGCGCATGACGACCACGTAGTCGCCGGCGACGGTGCGGATATTGTGCGTGCCGGCGGCTTCCTGGCGCAGGAACAGGCCGTAGCCCACGTGGTGTTGCGCACGGGTCGCGTCGCTCCAGCGCGGGTCAATGTCGTTGATGCCGTTCGCCATGATGCCGACGTTGCCGTTCGGCGCCAGCGCCAGCCAGAAACCGCCGTCCCCGAGGTTTTCGTAGGTTCCATCCGGACTGGTGGTGAGCACCACCGGCAATCCTGCGGGCGGCGTGAAGTAATTCTGCGTGTCGTGCGTCTCGACATAGGTGGTCAGGGCGGGGTCGCGCAGTTCGAAAGCGCCTTCCATCTCATACTGACTGAAAGCAGCGCCGAAGTTGACCCAGGCAGGGTTCTGCGAGAAGCGCAGGCGATCGGCGACGATGCTGCTGGTCGGGAAACTCAAGTCCACGCCCAGGCCGTTGCTGGCGTACAGGCCGGCCATCGTCTGCGCCGTGCCGACCTTGACGCCCATGCTCAGGTCGCGGCCGGTGTCTCTACCGCCGCCGGTGTTGACGATGGCGATAAAGTTGTGGTCCGGACTCAGGACGCCGTTATTGATATCCCCGTATATCGGGTCGGTGATGATAATGCGGTTGTTCGCGCCCAGGGCGTAGTTGAAGGTCAGCCCCGCCGCGGCGCCGGTCACGAGCCCGCAGTCCGTGCAGTAGGTCTGGTCCACCATGTGCCGGTGCTCGGGCATGTCCTCAAGCAGCGTGATGGCGCCGGCGCCCGTGGAATCCGGGGCGCTGAAACGCACCTTGCCGCGCCAGCCGAGAAAGTAGCCGGTACGGGCCCGCTGCAGCGCCTTGTCCTCCGGCGTGACCGGCGGGATCGGGATACCGTCCGTGTGCCGGCTGATGTTGAAGTGCGTGATCCAGTAATCGCCGCCGGTGAAGAAGCGCTCCGCCGGCGGCGCGGCGAAAGACGCGTGCGCGCCAAGCGCGAGAAATGCTGCAAGAATCAAACGATAGACGGCCGTATGATGGTTTTTCATGAGACCTCTCCTTTGTGTTCTGCTGATAGTTAAATGACCCCCGGCAAAGCCGGGGGCTTATTCGGTGAGCGCCTCAAAGGCGCCGAATAACACCGTGAGCCGCCTGAAGGCGGCACACATCACTCCTTCCCCCTTTCAGGGGGAAGGTGGGGATGGGGGTGCTATGCGTGAACACGGACACGCGCATCGGCATTGCACCCCCACCCTCGCCCTCCCCCTGCAAGGGGGAGGGGAAAAAATCTCGACCGCGGTAACGGTCGAACCGTTGTGGGTCCCCCGGCCAGAGCCGGGGGTTTACCTCAAGCTGAATTAACGCGGTTGTCCGCGTAGCCCCGGGAGGCTTACAAAAAGCTTACCGGCGTGCGTTGTCAGAGAAGGAACAAGGGCGGTCAGCGGCCACGGTTGCCGCAACCACCGTACGAAAGCGATTGGATCGTGTCCTGACCATGCCCTTGTTCCCCACTTAGCGCGCCTTGTGTCCGCGCGGCTATCTTTTCGCCGCCACGCCATGGAACAGCCGTTTGTTCGCATCGGTGCGCGTCGTACCGTCAAGCAGCAGCATGCGGCCGTGGTCCACGATCTGGCCGTGCACCGGATCCGGCGGATCGCGCGGATCCTGAACCGTGAAGCTGCAATCCGGATTCACGGTGTAGGTCAGCGCATTGCTTTCGGTCACCGTACCGGTGATGCCGCAGCGGCGCGTCGTCGTGACCGTCATCCCACCGGCACTGTCGAACACCGCCGTTCCCTGCTGGTCGCAGAAATCGAGCACAAGCATGGTGCTCCCCGGCGGATATTCGAAGCGGGCGTCGACCAGCGTAAAGAGATATTCCCCGCGCAGGTCGCGGTTGTCGCAGGCCGCGAACGCGGGTGCTCCGAGACCGAGCGTGCCGGCAACGATGCCGCCGGCGAGCAGTACCGATTTCAGCTTGGCGTTTGTCATGGCGTTTTCTCCTCTGTGTGGGTTGTGGGGTATGCACTCTCGCAGCATCATTCACCTTCGTCGCGCGCCGGCGGCGCGGGCCGCCGCGGTTGCTGTCCCAGTTGAGCCCTGAGTTCCTTGACGTAGGCATGCAGCTTCTGGTTCTCGCCGCGCAGCCGGCGGTTGTTTTCCTGCAAGCGGTGGATATACGCGTGCGCCTGGGGCAAGTCGTTGGGCAGCGGTTTCTGCGCCTGGTGCTGCTCTTCGACCGTCGCGCGGGCGGCGTCCGGGACGGGGGCGTTGTCGTAATAACCCGTTGGGGCACGCGGCGGCGGTTGCTCGCTGCTCGGCCGGATGACGGCCGGCGGTGGCGGTTGTTCGCCGTCGCGGCGGATCACCGCTGGCGGCGGGGGTTGGTCGCCCTGGCGCCGGATGACGGCCGGCGGTGGCGGTGTTGCCGGTTTGATGACAGCGGGTGGCGGCGGTTGGCCGCCTCCCGGCCGGATAACGACCGGCGGCGGAGGCTGCGCGGGCTTGGCTTTCTTCACCGGCTTTACCTGTTCGGGCGGCGACACCTCTCCGCGCACCGGCTCCGCCTGGGCCACGCCCGAGCCCGCTATCCCGAGCAGCAGCATCGCCATCGCGGTTTGCCAGGGATGTTTTTCTCCGGGACGTCTCATTTTATCTCTCTCTCCTCTGTGTGGGTTGTGGGTTATGCACGCTCACATCCGGCGGCGCGGCGCCCGAGGCGGGCCCGGACCGCTTAAATGCCGTTGCACACCCCCGGACAAATGTCTTTCAGCAACTGCGTGTTCGCCCCCGTGCCGTCGCTCTGCCAAAGCTCGTAGCCGTTCACGCCGTCATCGGCAGCGAAGTACAGCGCGCCGTTGAGGACGGTGAAGTCGTACGGCCAGGAACTTGCCCCGGCCGCGGTGTTGATGTCCTTCACCAGCACCGTGCCGGCGGCGGTGCCGTCGCTCTTCCAGAGCTCGCCGCCGTTCACGCCGTCGTTGGCCTGGAAGTACAGCACGCCGTTGAAGACGGTGAAGTAGTACGGGTCGGAACCCGCCCCGGCCGTGGTGTTGATGTCCTTCATCAGCACCGTGCCGGCGGCGGTGCCGTCGGTCTTCCAGAGCTCGACGCCGTTCACGCCGTCGTTGGCCCGGAAGTACAGCACGCCGTTGAAGACAGTGAAGCCGGACGGGCTGGAACTCGCGCCGGCCGCGGTGGCGTTGATGTCCTTCA
>ERZ1292623.4507-Hain-H51-01um-R1-4507-length-11379-cov-5_pt1 | contig 11379 bp, 12 predicted proteins | sample MGYA00564398_ERZ1292623 | MGnify/ENA primary metagenome ERZ1292623 (study PRJEB36523, sample SAMEA6512633) | groundwater metagenome | collected 2019-01-07 | study: AquaDiva: Metagenomics assemblies of 32 groundwater samples | reverse complement strand
TTTTCAACTAATTCAGCTACGAGAATGTTTTTTATTAGAGAAGCGATTACTGCGGCTGGTGGGGGGTATACCCCTATTCGTGTATGGGTAAGGCACAGTGTTCAAGGTAAACAATCTAGTGCAGACTAAAATGTTTAAAGTTATATTTATAGCTTTAGTTATAAGTATAGGTCTTATGGTAGATTCTTTTGCTCAAACTAGATTTAAACAAGGCAAGTCTTTCCCTAGTATTGTTGATTCCGGTGACAATGTTCGGATAGATCAAGTTTTAAGACTATCTACTGGAACATCTACTACAGGGTCTTTAATAATTGGAGGACTATCTGATTCAGTTGAGCCTACCACACATACAGCTCTTATTGACCTTTCTAGGGCAGGGACAATTACTAATAATACGGCTAATCTACAAAGAGTTTCTGGTATTGGAATAAAACTAAATTTTGCGGGTGCTGGTGCTAATACTATGTCTGCTATAGGAGTGTTTATTGAAAGAGTAGGTGGTGGAGACAATAATTACGCATTGATTACTTCCCCTGAGGCGGGTAATGTTGGAATAGGCACTATATCCCCTGCGGAGCGTTTCCATGTTTATAATGGAACCGCCGCATTTAATAGTGATGTTTCCGCAAATGAGTGTCGGATATTTACTGCTGTTGCTGCTACGTGCCCTACTGGTTCTACTTCTATTGACGCTGGAACAGCAAGATCATTATGCGCTCAGTGTGACTAATTTATGGAAAAAGAACGTCTTGAATTAGAGCTTGCCCCTAATGAAGGGTATATGCTTAAGAAAAGAAATAGGGCCAGAGACAAAAAAGATGCTTTTTGTAAAAGGGCTATAACTGTGTCTACGGCTAAAAAACATATTAAGAATTTTTTAAGAAGAAACAATACGACTAATTTTGATAAAGCAATTTTAAGTCAAATAGATGAGGGAAGGTTCCCTGTTTGGACTAAAGCGTTAATTGAATGGGATGCTAACCCATGTAATACGATGACCATGAAGGAATTTTGTAAGTTTAATAGCTGTCATAATGAACAAATTTCAAGGATTAGGCGTAAATATCCTGGTTATTGGACCGCTGTTAAATACAAACAAAGAGAGTTTTTAAATGAGTTAGGTGTGTTAGCTATGAAAGCTTTGGCTCGAAGGGTGATAGTTTCAGATCGTGCTGTTGAATTAGCCTTAATTATAACCGGAAATTATGTTCCAACTTTAAAACATCAAATTGAGCCTTTGAGTCCGGAAGAGAAGAAAGTTCGTATAGAGCAGATGTTAAGTGAACTTAAGAAAGTGCAAGAAATTGAATCTAAAATTGTCGAAACTTCGGTAGTGGTGAATGGATCAGAACAACTTGGACATAAATCTGAATAATTGTTCCCCTGAGCAGTTAGATAAGATTTATGACGATTTAAAACTTTTGACTTATAAAGACACAGTGTCTTTTAAGCCACACCGAAAACAAGCTGATTTTATGCTTTCAAGCAAAAAAGGAAGAGTTCTTTTAGGCGGTAATCAGTGTGGAAAAAGTTTAGTTGGGGCTATGGAGGCTTTGTGTCATGTTACAGGAAGGTATCCTTCTTGGTATCCACAGCACTTGAAAATGAGACAGCCCTGTATCGGAAGAATTATTGTGGCAAATTTTTCTAAAGGTTTTGGTGAAGTTGTTCTTCCTAAACTAAATGAGTGGTTGCCTGAAAGTTCAATTCGTTCAATAAAAAGAAACCATGAGGGTTATCCTGAAAAGTATTACTTAACTAATGGATCAGCTTTTGATATTTGCACATGGGAACAAGAGAAAGATGTTTTTGAAGGTTGGGTAGGAAATTGGGTTTGGTTTGATGAGCCTCCTCCTCGTCATGCTTATATTGGGTCTTTGCGTGGTCTTATGGCTATGAGAGGGCGTTATTGGATGACAATGACTCCTTTAAAAGAACCTTGGATTTACGATGAGTTAGTAGCTTCCCAAGAAAAAGACGTGGATATTTTTTACGTAGATACCACAGATAATCCTTATCTTGATCCCGATCAAATTAAAGAGTTTGAGAGGAGCTTAACACCAGAAGAAAGAGAAGCTAGGCTTCATGGTAAATTTTTACACTTAACAGGTTTGGTTTATAAGAGTATCGATCCTAAAGTCCACTATGTAAATTTAGACTTATTAAATAAAGAAAGTAAATATTATACACAAAAAAAGAACTGGTACTTTGTTCTTGATCCCCATGATCGTAGGCCCCACTGCGCTATTTGGGCTTATGTTGACCCTATGAATAAAAAGTATGTGGCTTATGAATTAGTTAGAGAAGGAACAATTACTGAGCTTTCAGCCTATATAAGAGTATTTGAAAGGGCGCATGGGATTATTAATCCAATTAGGATAGGTGATCCGAATAAACTTGAAACTCCTTCTGCTGTGAATGGCCTTAAACTTAAAGATGAATTTGCGAAGTATGGGTTATATTTTGATACTAAAATTGATGATAGTATCATTAGAGGTCATTTAGCAGTTAAAGAAGAACTGCATTATGACAAGAACAAAGAGATTGATTCTTTAAATTCCCCAAGGCTCTATTTCTCTGAAAATGTTTTTAAAGTAAAAGAAATGTTTGCAAAATATATATATCAGGAATGGAAAGGAGCCTTGCGAGATTCAAAGAATCCTCGTGAAACTCCAAAGGACGTTAATAAAGATATGCCGGATGTAGTGAGGTATTTTATTATGAAGCGTCCTATTTATTGGACTGAGGACGATAGTTTTTCTAACCATGAGCGTTCTTTTGGTAGAACTGGCTATGGTAGCTATTAATTAAGAGGTAAATAATGAAAAAATTGTTAGTTAGTCTTTTAGTGCTAAGTTCGTTATCAGAACTAAAAGCTCAAAAGTATGGGGGATCAGATATTTGTTCTGGTCCTCAAGTTATTGTAGCTAGAGCTACGGGGACTACTCCTGTGTGGATTTCTACAAATACAGGCGGGTTCTTATGCGACGTTCAGATCGGAACTTCTCCTACCGATATTGTGGATTATGCCGCTTGTTTAGACTCTGCTCCTGTGACTATTGCTGGTATTGGCAGTGTTACTGGTCCTGATGGCACTGGATTTGGTCCTCATGCGTTTGATGATCCTAGGCAGTTGTTTGTTAATTTAGCTAGTTCAAATACAGCAGCTAGAGGTTTGCGTGATATAGGATTTTCAGGCGTAAGTTTTACTAATTTAGCTTGTATGCGCTCTAATATTAGGACTGCTGTTCGTGTGTTTTATGTTCCTGGTGTTAGATAGTTGATGCCTAAAAAGAAAAAGAAAGTCAAATCCTGGTATTAGTTTTATGCGTGAAATTGGCATTGATAATGCTAATTTACAATCTCCTGGGGTAAAAGACAAGAACTATAAAGCTGAAAAAGAGTCCATTGAAAGAGATGTAATTAAATACATTATTGAGGATAGGCTTAAACCTAATAGAATTAGATTAGGACCCAAAAAACAGGACTTTGTTAAATATTCTGATCTCTTTAAAGGGGTTCAGAAAAGAAAGAATTATCAAGGTTTAGCCAATTTATTTGTTCCTGAAACCCTAAAATCCGTTGAGACTCTTGTATCTATCACTCATTTTGGTATTTTTGCTAGTCCTATTTTTATGAAGTATAGGGGCTTTGAACCTAGTGATGAAATATCAGCTATGAATATGACTGATGTGAATTATTATTGTATGGGTGAGAATCAGTTTGAGTTAAGTTTCATGCCCTTTGAGCGTGGTATGTACACTTATGGGACTGCTGTAGGTAAAATCACATGGGATTTTAGGGAAAGAGAAGTTTCTGTTCTTAGTAAAGAGGGCCAAAAGGAAACTAAGTTAGAAACTTATCGTGATGTTTGGTTATTTCAAAATGTGGATTTACTTAATTTTTGGATACCTCCCGAAACTCCTTGGAATGACATTCAGCAAGCGGAATGGTTAGCTGAAACTGAAAGTGTGGATTCTTCTTGGATTAAACAAAAATCTAAGGTTGGATGGATTTCTAAAGTTAAGGGTAATAAACTTCTACTTCAAGATTCCTATAAAGGAAATTTTGATGAGGGAAAGAATTTAAAGGAACAGAGATTACAGAGTTCTAATATTACAGGTCATGACAAGAAGAAACCCTTTTTAATTGCAACTTGGTATGGATTGATTCCTAACAAGTTTGTTAAAGATGAAGGTGATATTGAGGACGATGAAGATTTGGTTTTAGGCTTGGCTGTAATTGAAAATGATGAGATTGTCCTTAAGTTGGCTAAAGTTAAAGATATTTATTGGCACAATAGCTATCCTTACGTATCTTCTGTGTTTGTCCCTATTGAAAATGAGTTTTTTGGTATGGGTGTTGTTCAAATTGTTGAGTCTCTACAAGAAGAATTAAACGACACTCGAAATCAGTCTATGGATAATAAAACTGCGAATAATATGTCTATGTGGCTTATGGACAAAAATGCGCAGATAGCTAGAAAGGACTTGGAGTTGCGCCCTAATGGGGTCATTCCTACTATGAATATGCAGGGTTTACAAAGGTTGGCCCCTGCCCTATTTACTGGTGAGAGTATCACAATCGAGGGTATTGTTAAAGAGGATATTAGGCAAGCTGTAGCGGCTATTTCAGGACTTCAAGGCAGTCCTCAGCCTGGTGTGGGATCGGCTACGGAATTTCAGGGACTTCAAAATGCGGGAATGTCTCGTAGTAAGATGGTCATAAAAACTCTTGCTGAGTGTGCCTTAAAGCCAATATTTACGATGGTTAAGTATCTTATATATCAGTTTTATGACCATAAGAAGATGATGCGTGTTGTTGGAGCTAAAGGCATAAAGACTAAGTTCATTGGTCCTGATGAGGTTGTTGGAAGCTATGATGTTGCTTTGGAACTATCAACTGATTTTGAGAAAAATCCTAATGTTTTAAGACAGCAGTTATTGACAGCATTTTCTCAGTTAATTCCTCTTCCTTCTGAGACTATTCAGAGACATTGGAAACTTATCAGTAAAATATTACTTGAATTAGGAATTAAAAATCCAGAGGAGTATTATCCTGATTTAGTTCCTGTGGATCAAGAATCTTTACTTAGTCCTAGTGAGGTTATTGAGGTGCTTCTTGAAAGTCAAGTAGTTCGTGCGAGTAAAGGGGATGACCATATAGCCCATATTCAAGCGTTGATAGAATTTCGAGGAAGAACTTACTTATCACTTCCTCCTTATATCCTTAATAACTTAGACAATTTAATTAAGGAGCATCAAGGGTTTATTCAACAGCAAATGCAAGCTCAACAGATGCAAATGATGCAGATGGCTATGATGCAAGGCCAGGGGCAGTCTCCTAATTCTAATAAGTCTACAATGCAGTCTCCAACTTCTGATAATCAGATTTCAAAGGGTGTTGAAAATGTCTGACGTTAATCTTACTCCAAAAGATATTCGTGTTTTAAGGATAAATAAACTTTTAAATGAGCCTTTGTTATTTCATTATATAGAGTTATTTTTTGATGATAATATTAAGTATGAGCAAAGTAAGATAGATAGGCTTACTGATGATCTTATTATTAATGAGACACAAAGGGACTCTCTTAATCGCCATGTTTTACGTAAGAAGGTGTATACGGAAATTAAGTGTGGATTAAGAGAGTCTCTAATTGAATACATGAAGTTAGATGATTCTGATTTCACTGAACTTGGCGGTGCAGAATACCAAGAGATTAATGGAGATCATTAAATGCCCGAAAATATCGTAGACGCTAAACTAAATCCAGGTGAACCTTCGTCAAGTTCATCAGTTACTAAGGATGAGGTTAAAGTTATCACTCCAGCAGATGAGAAATCTGTAACTACTGAAAATTCTAGTAACGATGTTCCCTTTCATGAGCATCCTAGGTGGAAAGAGGTTATGGAAGAAAAAAATAATATGAAAATGCAAGCAGAAATGCTTGCTAGAGAGGTTGAAACTCTTAAACGCCAAAATGCAGGGAACAACGAAGCTTCTAAGCAAAAGTCTATGTTCGATGAGTATGTTGACAAATATGTAAACAAAGGCATGGATCGTGCTTCTGCTACGGACTTTGTTCAAGACTTATTCGGAGTGGCCCAGACTGTTTCTCAACAGTCTGTGGCTCCTTTGTACCAGACTCAAGGACAATTAACTTTGTCTCAGTCTCTTTCTTCGTTTGAAAAAGATAATCCTGATTATAAAAAGTATTCAACTAAAATGTCAGAAATTTTAGCCACAATGCCTAAACAGGATCAAGATTGGATTATGATGAATTTACCCAGAGGGTTAAAGCAATTATATAACGAAGCTAAAGAGGCAGATAGAGAAGTAATTGAAAAAGAGCAAGTGGAAAAAGGTAGGCGTGAAGCTTATGAGAAAAAACAAGAGAAAGCTTCGGTTTCTCAGTCTCGATCTTCCTCGTTAGGAACTATTACTGAATCACTTGTCGAGGAACTTAAATCCCTTAGCAATGAACAGTATAGTAAGAGGAAGGCAGAGTTTGATGAGTACGAAGCTAAAATGAAAGGACTTAGATAGTATTTAAGTCCGAGGGGTTAATAGTTTATGCCAATTATTTTTGGTAGACAGCATACTATTACTACTGACGATGTTTTTCGAGTAGAGAAATGGTCTAAAGACGTTACTCACTGGCGAGAGAATAGTCTAGTAATGGGTAAATGGGTCAAGAGGTTTGATGTAGGTCCAGGGACACAGTTAATTCGTATCCCTAACCTTACTCGTCCTCCTGCTCCTGGTACTATCACCGCTAATGGTGATGTTACCGATACTACTCCCGATACTGAGGGAGAAGTGGTTCTAAATTTAGATCAAAGGGTTGGTTATATCGTTAATTTGCCTGATGATTTGATGCTCCAAACTACGTATAACTTGGAGTCAGAACATAAAGAGAGTTATGGGAAAAGAATTGGTGAGTCTGTTGAAGCAAACCTTTTAGGTTTGCAAGACGGGTTTACGGAAAATGCGGCTGTGGGTTCTTCTGCGGCTGATATTAGTATTCCCGTAATTCTAAAGGCTTGGACTGCGTTACGAAGGGCAAATGCTCCTTTGACGGACAACCATTTGGTTGTTGAGTCAGGGCAGTATGAGGCTCTTTTGGATACGGATAAGGTTACGCAATATAATTCCGTTGCTTATCCTGTGGCTCAATCGCCTATTGTTAATGGTGAAATCGGACAAATCTTTGGTTTTCGCTGCGCAGCTTCTAACTTAGTTGAGGTTGCCGCAGAAGGGGGCTATGGTAATTTAGCTTTTCAAAGAGAAGCTATTGCTTTCGGCGTTCTTCGTGACGTGAAAACTGAGATGTTGGCCCGTGTGCATTTCGCTGATCGTATTGGTATTTCGATGTTCTATGGTTTTGTGGAACTTCGGGGTAATCATGGGGTTCGTGTTTTGTCCCGTGCCTAGAGTCATTTAATTTTGTGTATGTGGCCGAAGCAAAGCACAAGATACTTGGTTGCGTTTTTAATCGCTTGGAAAGGTTAGCATCTTTCCCATACATCTAATTATGACTTGTCCTAGTTGTAAACAAGAGGTTTATAGATATAGAGTTTATTATGTAAAAGGAGAGCTAGTTGAACAGTGTTATGCTTGTTCTTCTGGCAGTTTTCCAGGTCTGTCTACGTGGAAGGTAACTATTGACGTAACTAATGATTTAGTTATGAGTCCTGCGGAATACCATTATGCTACACACTTAGTTATAGGTGATGGTGGGGTACCTTACGAAGATAAGACAGGTAAACATATAGAGAAAACTTTAATAGGTAGACTTAAAAAAAGGATGCCTAACTAGCTAAGGAGATATTATGAGTGAAGTTTTAGAAGTATTTGTTGAGGAGCTTCATAAAGCTCAGAAGCTTCTTTCTGGCTACGAACAACAGAAGAGTTACTTAAAAAGTGAAGTTGAGGCTTTAGAAAGAAAGCACGTAAAGTTAATTGATGAGAATAAACAGCTTGATTTGCTTTTGGAGAGCAAAAAAGCTGATTTTGAGAAAGTTAAGAAGGATTATGTTAAAACAGCAGAAAATAGAAATTTAGAGTTGGGTAAGAAAGAGAACGAATTGAAAGCTAGAATAGCTAATTCTTTAAAAAAAGAACAGGTTTTAGTGGAACAGGCTGAATCTTTGAAACAAGAAAAAGCTTTATTTCAATTAGAGCTTGAGAAAGAAAAAGAGAAGTCTGCTCCAAAATCAGACGCTTTTAAAAAGGTATTAGAAAAGCTATCTAAGTAAAATGACTCTGCAACAGGCTCTAAACATAGTTAAGCGTTTTTCTCATAAAGGAAATATTAGTGAAACTGGTGATGAAGATACGCTTATTATGTTAGATGCCATTAATCTTGCTAGGCGAGACATTCTCTTAGAATTACCTAAAAACTATATGCGGTCTACAGCGACAATATCTGTAGTTCAGGGAACAGCAACCTATGCCCTAGATTCCACTGTGCAGAAGGCACTATTGTTTAGATACACAGTAGATAGTGCTGAATATTTTTTAAAGAAAGTGGAAACTGAAACAGAGTTTTATCAGAAGATATATTCTGCTTCTAGCTCCCAACAAAAACCTCAGTGGTATTTTGAAGCTGGTTTAGACGGAAGTGGCAATCAGCAGATTATACTTTTTCCTACTCCTGATGCCTCATATACAGTGAATTACTCTTTTTATAGGAATTGGGCTACTGATGTGTTAGCTGTGTCAAACTTAGGTAGTGCTATTCCTCAAGTTCCTGCTCATCTTCATAATCAAATCTGTATTGGAGGTATTTTTTACACTTTAACAGCTTTTGATGACCCTAAGTCCGAAATTTGGGAAGGAAGATTTGAGAGGGCTAAATTGAAGGTTAATTCTTACGAAGAGGATGACCAAGATTCTTTATTGTCTTTAAGGCTTAGCCCCCAACAAATAAATCGTGGATATTAGATGTTCTTTGAAAATATTTGTAATTTGTGTTTTGCAAATTGCAAATCCTCTTTTAGCCCAACAAGATTCTAGCTTTAGAAAAGAATGGTCTGATTTTAAAGGGTTTAATAGCGCAAACATACCTTCTGCTCTTTACACAGGGGAAGTATCTTCCGCTTCTAATGTAATACTTAAAAATGGAGTTATTGAGACAGCTTTGGGTATATCTTCTGTGTCTACTCCTACTAATCCTACCGGTTGCGTGTTTCGTGGTATGGTTCCTTTTCAAAATAACTCAAAACAAACGTTAGTTTACTGGTGTTCTAATTTTGGTTCTTGGCAAGAAATGGATACTTCTAATAATACAAGTTATTTAACTTATGGTGTAGGGGAATCTTCTGCTAATGCTGCTTTGACTACAATTTATGGGACGGTAGGCACAGAAAATTGGGGTTCTCATATAAAATTAGGAGATTATTTTAAATGTGCTTCTGCTGCTGATTCAGCATACACAGAAATATCAGCAGTTGTTAGTAATAGTTCTTTAACTCTAGCCAGTGCCTATGGAGGTTCAGGAAGTTGTGATTCTCCTGGAGGCACTTATGTTATTAGAAAAACTTTAGCTGGAATTACAGCAGGGGTATCTGGAAGGAATTTTTATCAAGGTTCCATGTTAAATGGTTGGGCTATGCTTGTTACAGGAACGGAAAATCCAGAATTTTACGATGGCACTACTCTTTTTACAAATGTAAATATAGCTTCTGTTGCTGTTGTTACTACCTATAAGAATAGGTGGTTTGCGGCTAATTCCCCTGGTAGTTTAGATAATTTGTATTGGAGTCCTGTTAATTCAACTGCTACTTGGAACACTACGGCTACTGAGCCTATATTTTCTTCTGATGGTTCTGGAGGTATTGTAAGTATAGTTGCTGATGATACTTCACTTGTAGTTTTTAAAAGATTTGGAAAGATATATCGTGTTTATGGGGAATTTTCTTCTGCTGTAGGGAGGCCAGACACTATCCTTGAAGTTCCAACTTCGTTTACTTTAGGGGAGGTGGCTCCTAAAACAGTTATTAAATATAACAATGCTATTTGGTTTATTACCACTACTGGATTGTATTCTTTGCGTAGCAATGAAGTTAAATTAATGGGAAGGAATTTTCAATCTGATATTGATAGAGCTTGTATTACAGACGCAGTGTGTAATATGGGCAATCAATGGCAGGTATTTAGTGGAGTATTTGACAATAATTTATATATTAATTTGAACGATAGTTTAGTTCTTATTGATTCCGATGGAAACCCAATACAGAGAGCTTCGCTAGGAGATTCTTTAGCTGGTGGTTTTGGTAATTTTAATAACAATTTTTATTCTTCAAATGAAACTTCTGCGTTAAGAGTTTTAAGATTAGAAGTTCCAAATGATTATACTTTATATGATGATGATGGTTCTACTAATGCTGTTAATATAAATTATATTTCTGAATCTTATTGTGCCGATGCCCCCGAACACCAAAAAGAATTTAAGGATTTTTATATTTTATATCAAACTGATAGTTCATCTGCTACTGTGGGCTTAAATGAGATATTATTCGATGCTGTAGTAGATGAAAAAAATACTTATATGGCCGTATCATCAATTACTACTAATGATACTGAATCAGGAAGAATAAATTATTACCAACATAGAGTTGGAACTAGAGGTAATTGCATACGTTGGCGTATAAGAGAAAATGATAGGGGAAGGAGAAATAGAATTAGAAGTGTGGTTTTAAGAGGCAATTATCTTAATCTTCGATGAAATTAACTTATTTGTTAATTGTCACGCAATTAACATATACGTTAATTGCTAATGCTCAAATGAATATTAAAAAAGAACCAGAAGGACCCTTAGACGAGTATGGAAAACTTAAGTCTGCTTTACTTCGTCAAGGACCTTCTTCAAAGTTAAACGCTGATTTTTTAGATAGTTTAGACTCTTGGCAGTTTATAAGGTCTGATTCTACAGCTAGTTTTAATTCAGGGGGGCTATTTAATGATGGTACTCCTTCAACTCCTTCTATATCTTTTATAAATGATACTAATTTAGGGTTTTTTAGGGATGGTACTGATAGGCTTGGTTTCGTAACAGCTGGATCAACTAGAATAATTATGGCTTCTGACGGAACTATAACAATGGGATCAAGTCAAATAGGTTCAGGTGGTAATATTAGGCTTCTTAATTTAGTAGATCAAGCCCCATTTTTGCAGTTTGTTGATACTAGTGTTCTTCAACCAAGTTCTTACACAATATTTCTTGGCGGAAGCGTGGGAGATCAAAGATCATTTAATATTTTTGATGAAACCGCCCAATTAACAAGATTTACTTTAGATCAAAAAGGATATGTTGGCATAGGCACAAATACAGATGATCCTACTATGCAATTAGAAGTAGCTAATGGAGGATTATTT